>Ga0208373_1000032_pt1 | contig 307246 bp, 292 predicted proteins | sample RifOxyC2_FD_184036 | JGI IMG/M metagenome (GOLD analysis project Ga0208373, IMG submission 184036) | Soil microbial communities from Rifle, Colorado - Rifle Oxygen_injection C2 (SPAdes) | ecosystem: Environmental > Terrestrial > Deep subsurface > Rock core/Sediment | place: Rifle, Colorado...
CTTTGGTCTGGTGCTGGCAGGTACCGCGCCTTCGGGTCTTTATGGGGCCATAGTTGAAGCAAACGGCAAAGTCGGACCGGATGATACGGCGATCGCGAGTCAATCCGAAACCACCTTTAGGGTCGGTTTGGCCGGCGGTTTACTTTCCGGCATCGTTCCCGAAGTTCAGGCAGCCGAAACTGTTGGCGGAATCGGCGCCACTCCTCTGACTGCCGAAAGTAACCCGGTCGGGAGCTTATGGTGGAAGGTTTATATGGCACTAGGCGTTATCGGCATGGTCTACGTTCTTTACAGGATATCTAAACCTACTTACCGATTTATCCTTGCTCCCAGAAGAAGGCAACTCGCCTCAAAACTGGCTTCGAAAGCCATGGCTTTCAGATCCTGGTTCTTCGAGCTATAGAATAGATTTTGACTATTCTGACCCACTTATCCACTAATCTGTTCCAGTTGACTTTGGATTTTTATGGGTCTAAAGTGAATTGAATATAAGTTTCAGTCTGCATACGAAAAATAGTATGCAGATTTCACTGCCCCTAAATCTAAAGGAATCTATTTTTACCCGCATTTCTTGCGGGTTTTTTTGTGTCTACGAATGTCATTCCCGCCCTTCATTGTCATTCCCGCGAAAGCGGGAATCAATTCAGGATAAACTCGCGGGAATCCAGACGAGTAGAGATTTCGGATCAAGTCCGGAATGACAAAATGAAAACTGGTACAAATTTTTTAAAGAAAGGAGGTGAAAACAAATGTTTAACTCAAGAATTTTACTTTCTTTTGGTTCGATTGCCGTAGCTGCAGCTCTTGTTATCGGCGCGACCTTTGCTTATTTCAGCGACACTGTAACGAGTAATGATAACTCCTTCTCAACGGGAATATTAGAGCTTAAGATAAGAGATAATAATGAAGGCTTCAGCGATGCTATTACTGCTTCTACGGTTGCAAACAACATGATTCCAGGCGGAACGTCTACTGAAAGTTATGTTTGTTTCAGGAATACTGGGAACTACGACATTCAGGAAATTATACTAGCAATGACGGCTAGTGGGGATGTGGATGTTCTTGCACCGTATGTTAATACAACTAAGGTTGAGTTAAAGGCTGTAACAACTGCCGATTGTGGTAATTTCGTAAGCGGTGGTTTCACTGGTGCTGACGACTTTACGCCACTATTTGTATCAAGGTTTGATGGAGAAGGCGGAGAGCCGTCAGATAGTATGGTTTCTCTAAAAGAGGAATTAAATGATGTTAACGGGACTAATCGGTCAGAAGACGACCTTTTAGATGGTATTGGCGCACTCTTGCCGGCTGACCCAAATGTTTTGTTGAAGTTCAGGACCACATGGCAACTTTCGGCTAGCGCGCCGGATTCTGCGCAAGGAAAATCTGTGACTGTCAACACAACTTTCGTTGGTAATCAGAACGAAATTTAAGCAGACTAGACGCCAAGACTGCACAAACCTGGTTTGTGCTAGGTAGACAAGGAAGGAACAAGAAAAACAATTGTCATCCTGGAGAGGCAACGACCTCGATAGGATCTTAAATGTAGAGATTCTATCGCTTCGCTCCAGAATGACAGAGAATTTGTTTAAAAGATCGGACCTTCAAAACAAGGTCTTGGCCGTTTAAAAGGTCCGACCTTCGAGGAAGGAGCATATGAAAGCGCTTATTAAGAGCGTGAATTTTGGCATATCTTTGCTGCTGATTCTTTCGGCAATCGCTATTGCCTACATTGCCATACCGGCTTTTGGCAATAAAGCGCTGATTGTGCGAAGCGGCAGTATGCAGCCCGCAATAAAAGTGGGGGATCTGGTTGTGGTTAAAACCCAGCACGGATTGCTTACCCCGCAACCAATCAGCGATAATCCGCTATCATCCGCGAAAATCAGCTCCTATAAGGTAGGGGAAACCATTGCTTTCAAAAGCCAAAACGGTTCAAAGGTTTTTACAACCCACCGTATTGTCGGCAAGGAGATACAAGAAGGCAAAGTTTTTTATCGGACAAAGGGCGACGCTAACGATTCTGCGGATGAAAATCTGGTTGCCGAGGAAAACGTTGTCGGCAAAAGCATGTTCCGATTACCCCATTTTGGCAAGCTTTTCGCCTTCGCCAAAAGCAACATCGGCTTTCCCCTTCTGGTAATTTTCCCGGCCCTTCTGGTTATTATTTTGGAAATGGTCAATATCTATAAGGAAATTAAAAGGCAAAACCGGCTTGTGCAGGTTCCCGCTCCCAAGGAAAACTTCGCCGGCCTTAAAGTTATCATTCCGGTTTTTATGAGCGTAATGGTTATGAACAATGCCTTTGCCTATTTTTCCGATACAGAAACCTCAACCGGCAACATCTTCCAGGCAGCAGAAAGTTTTTGCGAGCCGCAAACAGGCACTTTCTGGGCATCCACTGTCATAAGTTCCAGTCAAGGTCTGCGTAAAAATGGCACACCGGTATTATCAGAAAGAAGTGATCCCAATGATGCGCTAGATTCACCAGATGGTGTAGGAAATCCTGCATCAGGATTTTTTAGTTTAGGTTTCGGAGGCAACATTGTTTTGCATTTTTCCAGCCCTGTCCTAAACGGAGAAGGACCAGATCTGTCATTCCACGAAATTACTAATAGCCGCAATAGTTATCCTTTAGAAAAAGCTATGGTTGAGGTGGGCGTTGATAATGACACTTGGATACTTCTGGATGATGAAATAACTAGTCAATCAGGTGTAAACGGAGTAATCTTGATCGATCTTTCTAACACCTCGGGAGTACCTTCACAGATTAATTATATTCGTATAACAGATACTACAGATCCGGCAATTCACGCTAGTGATGCCGACGGTTACGATCTTGATGCTGTTGATGCAATTACTCTATGTGTTAGGACTAGCCCCAACCCATCACCAACACCGAGTCCGACACCAAGCGCAAGTCCGGGGTCATCCCCGGCACCTACGCCAACGCCAAGTGCGTCACCAAGTGCCCAAGGAGTTGTTATCAATGAATTTGTTGCAAATGGAAATCCGGAGTGGGTAGAAATCTACAATGCTGGATCCATCCCTGTTGATTTAACAGGTTGGTATATTCAAGATCTCACCGCTACAACAAAAAGCCTTACAGGACTAGGAACTATCTCTCCTAATTCTTTTGCTACCCTGGATATAAATGATGCTTATTTAAACAATGATGGGGATACCTTCTACTTAAAAGACCTTTCAAATACAGTGATCGATTCGCATACTTACGGATCGGTTACAGTTGGTCAATCAATAGGTAGAGAAACAGACGGATCAGGTAATTTCCTGAATTGCGCGACAGCGACAAAAGGTACAACAAATAACAACTTTTGCTCGCCATGAGAACAACAATTACATTTCTGGATCCTGAATCAAGTTCAGGATGACGGGAAACCCGAAGTGCCAAGCTATTACACTTCGGAAGTGAAATAGGTTTGCATATCGGGATAGATAGGTTTTGGGGAGGTCCGACCTCCCGGAGGTTGGACCTCGGGAAAGAACAAATTATGAAAACCAAAATCAAATTTAGAATAGTAAAGATTTTTGTAATAGGCATAGTTGCTGCCTTAGCATTTAATCTCGCCTCTCCAAATTTCTTACAAAGTGACAGCACGGTTAGGGCAATCGGCGATCTGAACGTTAACTGGGGGGTGACCGACGGTGATCCGATTTTTGTGGTTACCAACATGATGCCCGGCCAAACCGAAGAAAGATCAGTAGACGTTATTAACAACGCCTCAACCGCAAGACCGGTTGGGGTTCGCGGGGTTAAAACCTCAGAAACCGGTGATCTTTCAACAGTCCTTGATATCGTTATCACAGAAGGCGCCACGATTCTTTATTCCAGCACCCTTTCCCAATTTTTCGCAGACAGCGCCGGTCCGGACGGAATTCCTCTTTCTACTCTTGGTCCATCGCAAACAACAACCTACACATTCAAAGTAACTTTCAACGCATCCGCCAATAATGATTTTCAGGGTGCAAGTGTCGTTTTCGATCTTGTGATCGGCATTGCAATTCATGTACCAGACGAATGTCAAAATATAAGATTTTCCGGCAATCCGATTTTCGGCACAGAAAACAATGACAATCTCCACGGCACCAACGGCAATGATCTAATCTTCGGCTTTGAAGGCAACGACAAAATAAACGGCTCAAACGGAAATGATTGCATTATCGGCGGACCGGGTAATGACAAGCTGTATGCTTCAAATGGCAATGACGTAGTTTTTGGTAATGAAGGTAATGACAAACTCGATGGTTCAAACGGTAACGATCTATTAATTGCTGGCTCCGGTGACGATAAACTTGATGGTTCAAACGGCAATGACAGGATGTTTGGAGAAGATGGCAATGACGTTTTTGACGGTTCTAACGGTGATGATTATATGATCGGCGGCTTGGGCAACGATAAATTTGACGCCTCAAACGGCAATGATTACATAGAGGGGAATGAGGGAAATGATCAGATGAGTGGCGGGAATGGTAATGATACTCTTTTAGGAGGACAAGACACAGACAAAGCTAATGGTAATCTAGGTAGAGATACCTGCGACGCCGAAACCGAAATTTCTTGCGAAATATAACAAAAATTTTCTACCCAGCAACACCCCTGGGGTGCGCTTCAGCAAAAACTATGCTCACCCCAGGGGTGAGCCATAAGGCTGTAAATCGTTTAATATAAAGAACCTAATTCCAATTCTGGTTCTTTATGGTATGTAGCGGAAGGACTGGGCAATTTGGTCAAGGACAGGGTAAAGGGATTGGGTAGATGTAGAGATTGAATAGACCCAATTATCTACATAGATAAAATATAAGTTTTGTTCATCAATAGGGCCTATATTAAAATTCTCAATTCTTTTTATAGAATCATAAGCACCGATATTTATAATTACTTCATTACTCACCTCTACTTCTCTTTTAGAATCAAAATCATTTAAGTAATCTTTGATCGAATCAAAATTTGTTGCATTCCTGCTTAAATTTATCCTTCCCACACTAGATATTAAATCGACATAGGCAATTTTTTCTTGGACTTCAAAATTTTTAGGAACTTGAACAGCGAATTGAATATTTTTTGATTTGAAAGTTTTTAGTTCTTGATTCCCTGGGCTGGTTACGGGCGTTATTGTACTGGCAGGTGTTGTTTTTCCTTCTGGCGTCTGGCTAATTTGTTTATAGCCAAAATAACCGCCTACTAAAACAGCAGTAATGATTAAGACCGACAGGAGAATTTTAGTCATTTAGTATCCATATTCCAGATTACCACTATTAGTATTAAGCAACAATAGAATTAACCCGCTTTTTATCTCTTTAACTTTTTCCATACCGGCCTCTTTAGTGATAATAGTGCTTTGGTCTTTTTTCCTGTCATATTTAATTCTTATCCTTACTTCTCCGTCGATTTCAAAATTTTGCTCTTTGACATTGAGTTTGTCTTTCCTACCTTGGTAAAACACGTTGTAATGATTATCAGAGGTGGTAACTTCAAGATCCTGATTATAAGTCAACGAGAATATTTCAAATCTATCCCGCTTTAACCTGTCGCGGTCTCGTACATCAAGTTTCAGGGTGTTGTCGGCCTGGTCCGCGATCGTGTAAATTGCGTCGTCTCTTTTCTTTGTTTCATGGTTGCTGGCTCTCGTAACTATAGTCTGGTTTTGGTCAACCCCAATAACTACCAGGTCATTTAAGTTTTGATCAATAAATACTTTTGCTTCGGGGACAGTTTTGTCAATGTCAAAAGTAATACTTTTTACATCCTCGATATTTTCATCATTGTCGACCGAGTAAAATTCGATTTCATAACTGCCCTCGGTATTAAATGTGAGAGATGGCGTATATTGTTGCCAGTCTTGATCATTGATTTTGTACATGGTGTAATCGATTCCTAAACCGCCCGGATTATCCGCAGCGTCGAGAGTTAATTGAACGTCAGATCGAAACCAATTAGTTTCTCCCTGATTACCAACCAAAACAGCAGTTGTAATTGGAGCAGTAGTATCCAGCCTTTGGGCCATGAGTGCAAAATAGCTTAAATGATTAAGCTGCGCGGATGCAGTCTTTTCGTTTAGATCGACAGTCGTTTCCTCTTTTGTCCAATTGACACCATCTTCGCTTGAGTAAATAGCAAGCGAGTTCGGGTCATAACTGCTTATGTCAAAGGGGTTAAAATCAATTGTCACTGTGAAGAAATCCGCAAAACTGTCAACAATGTTACCGGATAAGTCTTTGGCTGTGACTTTTATTGTAGAACCAATAGAATGAAGCAAATTTGAAGGCTTGGCATTTGGTTCTGCTTGAATTTCCAGGTTTAGATCTTGGCCAGTTGCGTCTTGAGGAAAATTTAACCTGTAGCGCTCAAGTTCAAAGAATCCGCCGTTTGAAGTTAACTGGTCAGAAAGGTTGGCAATTGCCGTTGTCCAGAGATAGAAACTGGCATTGCCTGTCCGATCTTTTTCTTCGCCTTCGTATTTCCATGAATAATCCGGCCACGGATCGGTTGCATCGCTTTGCCAACCAAAGGGGTCGGTTACGCCGTCCGGGATATTATCATCAAAATCTCCGTCTCCATTTTTGTCCTCTACAACCATGAAGTGAATATGGGCTCCTGTTGAATTACCGGTTGATCCTATTTTGCCGATTTGCTGGCCCTGAATAACATTTACGCAAGCGGTTGATTTGGTGATTAAACCATCGTCCTGTAAGTGCAAGTATCTTGTCTGATAATGATTGCCATGATCAATTCTGATTGTGTTACCGCCTGCTCCGGTTTTTAAATACGAAGCGCAACCGCCTGCTGCTGCTAAGACTGGATCGCCAATAGTTGCTCCTGCACTTCTACCATAATCATATCCGTCATGGCTAGAATAGCTTTTCGAAGTACTATTTTCATTTTCGAAGGTAGTTATTTGGTTTTTATTAACATCTGGCTCAGATAAGCTTAAGCTGAGCAATGGATAAGTATGATCAAAGTATGAATTGATCGCCAAAGCCGCATCGTTAAAGCTCAACTTCTCCCCCTCATAATCCCACGGCAAATCCAAAAATGGGGTAGGGGTAGGACTGGGGCTGGGGCTTGGGGAAGGCGATGGACTTGGGGTCGGTAATGGTGTTGCACTTGGTAAAGGGCCCGATTTTTGAGCAGTAAAAGTTCCGTTGCCGCCAGGATTCCCTGCGCTGTCGAATTGAGCCCATGTTCCTTCTAACCGGTTACCATTTTGTAAAATAACCCCATCCCAGTGAGCAGTGAGTTGACCGTTGTTATAAGTGCCATCAAGGAAAAAAGTTTCGTTTTGAGTAAATCCTCCTCCTGTCCATTCAGATTGGAATTGGTCATGCCATATCCATGTAAGGGTTAACGTAGTCCCGTCATGCCTTATCTCTGCCGTTCCGTAAAAATAATTGCCTCCTGAGGTTCTGTCTGACCAAGCCCATTGTCCTGTTAAATTGTAATCTATGCCAAGAGAATCTGTCGGTTTGGTTAATGTGATAGAAAGGGCTATTAGGACTGTTAAAATTACTTTAAAAATCAACCTATTTCCAGCAAACACTATCTTCCCTGTACATGTCAATCACCTTACTAACACACCCCAGGGGTGACTCTATATTGACACACCAGGATTTAATCGATAATCAAATCTTTAATCGAAGCTAATTCCCGCTGATAGCTTACCTGATCTGCAACAAAATCAGCGTATTTGTCTTTAGATCCAAATAAGTGTAGGAGAAAATTAACAGCTACAAATGAATTTTTATCCTCATTTACATATATTGGGAAAGATGTCCAGGGATAATTTGCCAACTGGTTAAAGTTAATCAGGTAAGCAGTTACTGGATTCAAATGTATATAGCGCGAAATATGGATAAATTGTTCATCGGTTTCAACCCTTTTTGCCTTAAAGGAATTTTGAAAAACTGCCCCATCTCGTTCATTTTTAAGATTGAATACTTTAGCAAAACTGTTTTGGAAGTTTGCAATAAATCGAACAATGCCATTATCCTGAAGTTGTTTTAACAATAAATGATAGTGATTTGGCATTAAAGCAAAACTATATATCTCAACAAGAGGTGACTTATCTTTCAATGCCAGAAGGTAATCTTTTTTTTGGATTTCAGTCAAAGTCTTAAATTTAGAAAGCCTCAGCTGCTGAGGAAAACGATAAAAATGAAGAATTTCCAACGCCTTTTTAAGATTAATCTTATTAGAGAAGATGTTTTCTCGAGCAATGGATCGATTGAATATGTGATAAATTTCATCCTTTGCCAGGACAAGATTTCTTCGAGGCATAGTAACTGACCTATTTTACCTGATGTGCCAATATAAATCCACCCCAGGGGTGTCTTCAGTTAGAAAAAAAGGAGCACAAAAGATATAATTACTCTATATGAAAGGCGTTATTCTGGCCGGCGGTAATGCTACGCGCCTCAGGCCCTTAACTTGGGTAACCAATAAGCATCTTCTTCCCATCTACGATAAGCCAATGATTTTTTATCCCCTTGAGGCCATGGCCAGAGCCGGCATCAAAGATGTCTTGGTTATTACCGGCCCAAGCCACAGCGGCTCTTTCATAAATCTTCTTAAAAGCGGCAAAGATTTTAACCTCCGGCTTTCCTACGAGATCCAGGAAGAAGCAGGCGGAATTGCCCAAGCCATTAATTTAGCCTGCGATTTTTCGGATAATGACAAAATTTTGGTTATTTTGGGAGACAATATCTTCACCCAATCTCTAAAGCCAGATGTTGATGAGTTTGAAAAGATTGCAAAAGGTGCAGTTGTTTACGGTAAACATATGGCAACCGAAAGCAAACAATATGGGGTAATTGAAGTTAAAGACGGCAAAGTAGTTTCTATTGAAGAAAAACCCCAAAAGCCCAAAAGCGATATTGGTCAAACCGGAATTTACATGTATGACGGCCGGGTCTTTGACTTTATCAAAAAGCAAAATCCTTCCACCCGCGGCGAATTGGAAGTAACCGATTTAAATAATAAATATGTAGAAGAAGGAACTATGATCTGCAAAATTCTTACGAGCTGGTGGGTCGATGCCGGGACTTCTTTTGATGAACTTCTACGCGCCAATGTTTTGGTTGCCAAGGAAATCAAGAAAGAATAATGAAGATATTAGTAACGGGCGGAGCTGGTTTTATTGGTTCGAATTTCATCCATTATTGGCTTAAAAATCATCCTCAAGATAAAGTAACAAATTTTGACAAACTGACTTATGCTGGTAATCTAGAAAGTTTAAAGGACCTCGAGAAAAATTCCAATTACAATTTCATAAAAGGCGACATTTCCGATCCGGTATCGGTCAAAGAAGCAATGGCTGGTATTGATATTGTTGTCAATTTTGCTGCCGAGTCGCATGTTGACAGATCAATCCTTGATCCCGCGCCCTTTATCACCACCAATGTTGTCGGCACCCAAATACTTTTGGACGCTGCTTTGAAAAACAAGGTCAGGAAATTTCATCACGTGTCAACCGACGAGGTTTTTGGAGCGCTTACTCTCGACTCGAAAGACAGATTCAATGAGGAGACAAAATACAGCCCTAATAGTCCGTATGCCGCTTCAAAAGCAGCCTCCGATCATTTGGTTCGAGCTTACTTTCACACTTTTTCTCTTCCGATTACCATTACTAACTGCTCTAACAACTTTGGCCCCTATCAATTTCCGGAAAAATTGATTTCCCTTGCTATCACCAATCTTTTGGAAGGCAAAAAGATTCCTGTTTACGGAGACGGCCTTTACGTGCGGGATTGGCTGTATGTCGAAGATCATTGCCGTGCAATTGATCTGGTGCTTGAAAAAGGTAAGATAGGGGAAACATATTGCATCGGGGTTGATAACGATATTCCCAATATTTTAATCATCAAAAAAATCCTCAAAACTTTAGGCTTTGGGGAAGAAAAAATCGAATATGTTAAAGACAGACCCGGCCATGATAGACGTTATGCAATCGATGCGACTAAAATAAAGAAGGACCTAGGCTGGCAGCCAAAATACGACTTTGACCAGGCCCTTGAGGAAACCGTCAAATGGTACCAGGGCAATAAAGATTGGTGGCAAAAGTTGAAAGACAAGAAATTTGAAGATTATTATAAAAGGCAATATGTCACAAGATAATAATTTGAAATTTGAAATTTTCAATTTGAAATGAAATCTAAATGTTTCAAAATATTTTTCTAAAATATTTTCTTATCAATTTTGAAAATTAAATTATTGAAAATTCAATAAAAATTAAAAATTGTAAATTGTAAATTTTCAAAAATATGAATTATCCTTACCTTATTTTTTCCAATCAAAATAATCTAATCGATGGAGTGGTTTTGCGAAAATTAATAATTCACAAGGATCCCACTGGCACCTTAGTCGAAACTTTGCGAACTGACTGGCAAGATGTATTTGGTCAAGAGATGCCATTCGCCATGCAATACTTTTCAGTTACGCCCTCCGGGATCGCTCGCGATGAAGACAAATGGCATGTCCACAAATATCAGGAAGACCGTTTCATTTGCGCTAAAGGAAGAATCGTCGTCGCGGTTTATGACCCCCGGGAAAAATCAAGGACCAAAGATAACCTAAATCTTTTTTTGATGGGACCGGAAAAAGATGAGGAAATGTTTATGGTTGTCATACCCCGGGAAACTTATCACGGCTTTATGGTAGTTTCCAAAGAGCCCGGATATCTTCTCAATTTTCCAACCCAACTTTACAATCCAGAAGATGAAGGCAGGGTGCAAAACGACATTCTCAAGTGGCAAAAGGTTCGTGAAGATTTTTTATCGAAATAGCCTTACTCTATATCATTCATGCCCGCTTCACCTGCGAAACGAGGTGTCCAGCAACATCCCTGGGGTGTGCTCCAGGAAAAACTACGCTCACCCCAGGGGTGGGCTAAGACTATAAAGTGAATACTAAAACTAAACTTGCTGTTGTTGGCTGTTCGTCAATGGTCGGGTCACGATTCTGCGAACTGGCGGGTAGGGACTTTGACCTTTTAAGCGCGGATTTTTCTACCGATCCCAAAATCGATATCACAGACAAAGAGTCAGTCGATAATTTTTTTCAAAATGATTTTGCCTGGCTTATTTTATTTTCGGCTTTCACTGATGTTGATGGGGCCGAAAAGCAAAGAGGAGACAAAAATGGTACTTGCTGGAATATCAACGTCAGGGGAGTCAAAAATATTGTCGACGCTTGCAAGTCCAATAATAGAAAATTAATTTTCATCTCAACAGATTTTGTTTTTGATGGCAAAAGCAGCCCATACAGTGAAGATGATCCGATTGGCCCTGATCTTGATAAAGTTTCCTGGTATGGAATCACAAAAATAGAAGGAGAGAAAATCGTCCAGGGTCTTAGCGAATTTATTATCCTTCGCATATCTTATCCCTATAGAGCAAATTTTCCCCAAAAAGAAGATTTTGCCAAAAGCATACTTAGAAAATATAAAGAAGGTTCGCTTTACCCGATGTTTACCGACCAAATTATTACACCAACTTTTATTGATGATTTGGCACCTGCAGTATCAATGCTTATCAGAAAGGACTTGAAAGGCGTTTTTCATTTGTGTAGTCCCGGTCCGACTAATCCCTATGATTTTGCGAAATATCTGATTTTGACTTTTACCGGTAAAAATCCGGATATTGACAAAGCTAAACTTGCAGAATTGTTGAAGGAAGAAAACGTTACTCCCCGGCCGATAAAGGGTGGAATGATTGTTGAGAAGATTGCCAAAATCGGATTTACTCCAACCGATTGGAAGCAGGGGATAAAGACCATCTATGAGCAATCGAGTGGCAAATTGATTTAGAAGTTAATATTTAGCTAAAATAGATTAACTTTTGTAGAAACGATTTGTATGATTAGTATCCATTCGTATATTGGTATCGATGCTAATATACTAATTCATACTAATTATACTAATACAAGTATCTTGAGTTTTGATATTTAAATTTCGCAACTTTAACCTATGACTTTAACAATTGTCGGTGCCGGTTATGTAGGTTTAGTTACTGCAGCAGTTTTTTCCCAACTTGGCAATAAAGTTTTCTGCGTTGATGTGGTTCCTCAAAAAGTCAAGATGCTCAAGAAAGGCCAAATTCCCTTTTATGAACCGTCTTTGGCAGAATACATCGACAGAAATATTAAAAATAAAAGATTGTTTTTTACAACGAGCTATAGAGAATCTGTTCCAAATTCTCAAGTAGTTTTTATTTGCGTCGGTACTCCCCCGAAAAGTGATGGCGAAGCAGACCTCTCTTATTTATTTGCAGCCGTTGAGCAGACAGCCAAAAATCTCAAAGGGTATACACTGATTGCTATAAAGAGCACCATCCCGATTGGATTTGAGGATGATCTGGAAGACACTGTCAAAAAGTATGCCAAAGTTAAATTCGAATTCGCAGCTAATCCTGAATTTTTAAGGGAAGGAACAGCCATTGAGGATACGCTTCACCCCGATAGAATAGTTATTGGCACGGCAAGCAAAAAGGGGCAAAAAATTCTGCTACAGTTGCATGCACCCATTTCCGGCCAGCGAATCATTTGTGATATCAGAAGCGCCCAGCTTATTAAATATGCCTCAAACTCCCTTCTTGCTACTAAGGTCTCTTTTGCCAACGCAATTGCTACTCTGTGCGAAAAAACCGGTGCCGACGTTGAGAAAGTCTTGGAAGGAGTAGGGGCAGACAAACGGATTGGTCGTTCTTTTCTTTACCCCGGTGTTGGGTATGGCGGTTCTTGCTTACCCAAGGACGTTTTGGCCTTTATCGCTACTTCTCGGCATTTTGACTATGATTTTCAGCTTTTAAAGGCTGTTGATGATATTAATGAAGGACAAATCGAATCATTTATTAATAAAGTTAAAAAGGCCTTAGGACTAAAAGGCGATATTGGTAATCTTTCCCAAGTGAAGGTTGCAGTATTGGGTTTGGCTTTTAAACCCAATACTGATGATATGCGTGATGCACCATCTGTCAAAATTATCAATCATCTTTTAGATCTAGGCGCCCAGGTTACTGCTTACGATCCTCAGGCGATGGAAAACGCTAAAAGGATACTGCCAAAAATTGAATATGCCAAAGATGTTTATAGCGCAATCAAAGACAAGGATGTGATGGTAGTTGTTACCGAATGGCCCCAGTTTTCCCAAATAGATTTAGCGCGTGCTAAAAAACTCTTAAGGCGGCCAATTATTATCGATGGCCGCAATATGTTTGACCGCGAAAAAGTAAAAGAAAGCGGATTTTCTTACTTTGGTATTGGCCGATGACACATTCGACTTTCGCTCAGTGTCATGGTGAGGAATTCGAACCATGACATATTCGACTTTCGCTCAGTGTCATGGTGAGGAATTCGAACCATGAAAAAAGCCCTAATTACCGGTATTGCTGGGTTTGCCGGCAGTCACCTGGCAGAATTGTTACTTTCTCAAAAAATTTCAGTTTGCGGTTTTTTTCTTTCAAGTCATCCAACAGGTAATCTAAAGCAAATCAAAGCTCAAATAAAAGTAGTTGCCTGCGATTTACAAAATACAAAGGCAGTAGAAAAAGAAGTTAGACTTATAAATCCAGATTACGTTTTTCATTTAGCCGCTTTTTCATCTCCGGCCGATAGCTTCAAAAACCCCAAAGAAACTCTACAGAATAATATTTTCTGCCAAATCAATCTTTTAGAATCGTTAGTTAAAATAAGATCAAAAGCAAAAATTCTGGTTATCGGCTCGGCAGACGAATACGGCCAGATTGATGAAAAGTATTTACCGGCAGATGAAAATACGCCCCTAAAGCCAAATTCTCCATATGCAGTTTCGAAAGTCGCTCAGGATATGCTGGGTTTACAATTTTTCCTGCATCATAAGCTTCATATAGTACGCGTGAGACCCTTCAATCATATCGGTCCCAGACAGTCTGTTAATTTTGTAGTATCAGCATTTGCTTCACGAATCGTCTCTTTAGAGAAACAAGGTAAAGGGACAATGAAAGTAGGCAATCTTAACTCGTTTCGTGATTTCACTGACGTAAGAGATATGGTCCGTGCCTATCTTTTAGCACTTGACAGTGGTATACCCGGTGAAGTTTACAACATTGGTTGTGGAAAATCGATTCAGATCCGTAAGATACTTGACATGTTACTTTCACTCTCCTCGGCCAAAATCAAAATCGAAAAAGATCCAAGTTTACTGCGCCCGGTTGAGATTGAAAAAATCTACTGCAATTTTGACAAGTTTAAAAAACAAACCGGTTGGCAACCCAGAATACCCCTTTTGAAAACGCTTTCTGATACAATTGAATACGAAAGAAGTAAATTAAAATTCGAAGCACGAAGCACGAAACACTAAACAAATTCAAATTTTCAAATTTTCAAAATTCAAAAAAAAGTTTTTGATCATTTGAATTTAGAATTTAGAAATTGTTTTGGATTTCGATATTTGAATTTCGAATTTAATCAATGGCCCAAAAGCGCGCTTTAATTACTGGTATTACTGGCCAAGATGGTTCTTATCTTGCTGAATTTCTTCTGTCCAAAGGTTACAAAGTCTTTGGCTTAACCAGAAGAACTTCTACTCCCAATTACGAACGCATCAAACATATTGAAGACCAAATCGAGTTAATCCCCGGCGATCTTTTGGATCAACAATCCCTAACTTATGCTGTCAGTCATTCAAAACCAGATGAGGTTTATAATTTGGCAGCCCAAAGTTTTGTGGCTACTTCCTGGTCTCAACCTGTTCTGACCGGGGAATTTACCGCTCTGGGGGTTACTCGGATGCTTGAGGCCATAAGACAGGTAAAACCGGACGCTAAATTTTATCAGGCCTCCTCATCTGAAATGTTTGGTAAAGTAGAACAGTCTCCTCAAAACGAAAAAACGCCTTTTCATCCCAGAAGCCCCTATGGCGTTGCCAAAGTTTACGGCCATTGGATAACTATCAATTACCGTGAGTCATATGGACTTTTTACAATTTCCGGTATTCTTTTCAACCACGAGTCGCCAAGACGGGGACTGGAATTTGTTACCCGCAAAATTTCCCACGGTATTGCTAGAATACATCTCAGACAAGCCGATCATATTTCACTCGGCAACCTGGATGCTAAGCGCGACTGGGGTTTTGCCGGTGATTACGTCAAGGCCATGTGGATGATGTTGCAGCAGAATAAACCGAGCGACTTTGTTATTGCCACGGGTGAAAATCATTCCGTGGCAGAATTTGTAACAGAAGCATTCGGGGTTATCGGCATCAAGAATTGGGAAAAACATGTCAAGGTTTCTAAGGACCTGTTTCGTCCGGCTGAGGTTGATTTTCTAGTCGGTGATGCCACCCGTGCCGCCAAAATTCTCAACTGGAAGCCGACAGTTTCTTTTCCTCAACTAGTGGAGATGATGGTTAAGGCGGATATCGAACTACTTAAGAAAAATACCATATGAGACTTGTCGTTAATATTCCCACGTACAACGAAAAAGATAATATTGAAGAACTAATTACCAAGATTCTCTCCCAGGCAAAATTTATGCCGCAAATCGATCTTCACGTATTAGTTGCTGATAGCCATTCTCCTGATGGTACTGACCAGATCGTCAAGAGGATCACGAGAACAAATCCCAAAGTTCATTACCTCGATGTAAAACAAAGAGGACTTGGCGTAGGTATAATCAAAGGCCATCGTTTTGCAATTGGTAGACTTAAAGCAGATATTTTAGCCCAGATGGATGGTGATCTTTCGCATGATCCTTCGACCCTGCCAAAAATGGTTGGGTTTATTAATGATGGATACGATCTGGTAAATGGGTCAAGACTGACTAAAGGCGGAAAAAATTTACTGGGATGGCATCGGAGACTTTTTACCAAAGGGTCATCGCTTTATTGCAAACTAAGTTGGGGAACGTTTCGTTTGTCAGAATACACTAATTCCTATCGAGTTTTTACAAAAAAACTTTTTGAAAAGATTGATATCAACAAAATTCCCTGGCGCGCAAAAACATACATTATTCAGCCTGCTTTTTTGTATGCTGCTATGACCTCCGGGGCCAAAATCAAAGAAGTGCCCATAACCTTTGTGGACCGCAAAAAAGGTTATTCTAAAGCGAAAATCATTGCCTACACCATTGATGTTATTAAGTTTGGCATAAAAGCTCGCCTTCAAAAATCCAAAATGTTAATTAAATTTTTGACTGTCGGAGCCGTTAGTTATTTTTTGAATGCAATTGCACTTGGCCTTTTAAATCGCGGTCAAATTTATGCCCTAACGGTTTTTGCAAAACCTCTCTTATCGATGATCCCGGAAACTGGGGCCCCAAAATTATTTTTCTTAATACTGGATCGACTATTCGTCGCATCGCTTATTTCCATTGAACTTTCGATTGTTTTTAATTTTATTTTCCACGAAAACTGGACATTTAAAGAACGTTCACATAAGGGATTTGTGCTTCTCAGATTTTTGAAATTTAATCTAACTTCTATCATAAGTCCGGTCATTCAACTTGCCAGCATCTTGATATTTGTCAGAGTTTTACATCTTCATGAACAAATCGGTTTAGCGACTGGAGTACTAGTAGGTCTCGTCTTTAATTATTTGGCTAATATTCTTTGGATTTGGAAAGCCCCACCTTCAAAATTGACCTAATTGCCCTAATTACTAATTGACCTAAACAATTTGGAGATTGGGATTTGGGAATTATTTAGAAATTAGGAATTAGAAATTAGAAATTTACTAAAGATGACTCTATTTAATTTTCCCAAACCAATTCAACTAACTTTACTTATTTTACTCATCCTCGTTGCAACCTTCTTCCGTTTTTGGCAAATTGGCGATTATGTTGTTTTTCTTGGTGATGAAGGCCGGGACATGATAGTCATGCGCGAGATTTTTACCCAAGGCCACCTGCCTTTTCTTGGTCCGACAGCATCGGTTGGCGGTTTTTATCTCGGACCAATCTATTACTGGATGGCAGCCCCGTTTTTGTGGGCTTGGCGCTTTGATCCAGTTGGCCCCTCATATATGATTGCGATTTTTGGCGTCTTAACTGTCCTTCTTCTCTATAAATTTTTAAAGGAGACAGCAGGATTTTGGCCGGCGATTTTAGCAAGTTCGCTTTATGCTATCGCACCATTGGTTGTTAGATATTCAAGATCATCATGGAATCCGAATCCATTACCCTTTTTCTCGCTTCTGATGATTTATTTAATTTATTTAGGAGTTACTCGAAAGAAGATTCTGTATTTTCTGGCAGCTGGTGCATCTTTTGGTATTGCCATTCAACTCCACTATCTGGCAACAATCTTAATCGCGATTTTTGGCCTTATTGTTATTACGAGTTCCAATTTCAAAAGGTGGCCGGTGATATTTCTGATTTACTTGCTCGGTTCAATTATCACCTTTTCCCCATTTTTGATATTTGAAATTCGTCACGGGTTTCCAAACTTTAAAACGATACTTGAATTTGTAACCCGCGGATCAACAGTCGGTTACCAGACAAAAAGTTATTCATGGTTGATATCCAATGGCGGCAATATCTTTTTAGAATGGATAACCGGACTTAAAGGAACAATTATTACCAGGTTGGCTTTTTGGATTTTAACCTTTAGCGGATTATTCGGACTTGTCAAACACTGGAAAAACTATGAAAAGAGATTAATTTTCTCAATAGCCGTTATTTGGTTTTTAGGCGGTCTTGCAGGACTGCGTTTTTATAAAGGGCAAGTCCATGATTATTATTTCGGATTTTTGTTTCCCGCGCCATTTTTGCTAGCTGGACTTGTTTTTTCCACTTTCTGGTACAATCTTTTCTACAGATTATCCGTTGTTATTGTAACTATTTTGGCACTAATCTATTTTTCAGTTAACGGTTTTTACAAGACACCTCCGAATCGCCTTATCAACCAAACAGAAACAGTTGCCGATTTTATCATCCAAAAATCGAATGAAGAGCAGTTTAATTTCGCTCTAATCTCAGAACATAATAGTGATCATGCCTATCGGTATTTTCTGGAATTTAAAGGATACAGACCAGTTGATCTTGAAACAATGATTACCAATCAATTGCTGGTTGTTTGCGAATCACAGCAATGTGCGCCGCTTGGAAATCCAATTTGGGAAATAGCCGGCTTTGGCAGAGGAGAAATAGCAGGGGAATGGGAATTGCCCAATATCGGCATCAAAGTTTTTAAACTTACACACTGGTCCGGGGCCCCCAACCCTGCCGGTAAGCCGGCGATTAAGGGTAGTTAAATGAAAAAAAATAGAAACTTAAAAGTCAAAAAGTTAATCAGCCAGTTGAAAACCCCTAAAGGGTTTGCAATAGCAATTTTGTTTTGCATATTTACTTCAATCTTTTGGATTTTAAGACTTTATAATTTCGAAAATACTATGGTTTTTAGTCTTGACCAGGGTGAGCACATGCAAGAAGTCCAGGAGATGGTTGCTCTGAAAAAACCGAGATTAATTGGCCCAATTGTCGGGACTCGCGTTGTCGAGGGTAAGGGATATTTTATTGGACCTTATTATTACTATATTCTTGGCGTACTTGGGGTAATTTTCAGCTGGAATGTTATTGCTATAACAAAATTTATGTTGTTTTACTGGTTTTTAAGCTCATTAATTCTTTTTGTGTGGATAGGTAGAAAATTAGATTGGCTGGCAGGGGTTTTAGTCTATGGAATATTTGCCACTCATCCTTATTTGGTCCAGTTTAATAAAATGATTATCAATCCAAATTTTCTTCCCCTGGTTTCCGTATTCTTGGTTTATTTTCTCTGGAAGGCTTTAAGCAAAAAGGAAAATAAATATTGGTTTTTGACGGGTATTTTTACAGGAATAGCTTTCAGTTTCCATTTCTCAATTTTAGCTTGGTTTATCTTAATTGGTTTCATATGGTTTGTGGGATTTATCAGAAGAATCTTTAATATTTTTCATTTAATATTTTTCCTGATTGGTGCTACTATTGGTGATTTACCTTATTTGATATTTGACCTAAGACACAATTTTTACAACTTTAAGACTTTCATTGCTAACGGTGTCAATCCAAATTCAGACCTCTGGCTCACATATTACTTTTCTTTTGGATTCTTAGCGGTAATGTTTTGGCTTATAGCATTAATCTTCTTCTTTACCACCCGCAGAATAAAATTTCTTTTTAGACTACTGTTAATTGGGGCAATTACTATAGTTTTATTACTTTACAATTTCCCTTTACCTAAATATGGGATCACTATGCAACCGGGTTGGACGGTTACCAAACAGAAATATGTGGCCGGAATTATCTGTGATGATAAACAAAAGAGAAATTTTGAAGTTGCTACCGCCATTGGTGACCTTAGAGGATTTGAATTGCGTTGGTGGGTAAGGCAGTGTGGTGATATACCATTGGGTTATGATGGTTACCCGTTTGCAGATACTCTTTATTTAGTTGATTGGGGAGAAACAAAAAGCGGTTTCGATCTGCCCCAATGGGAAGTTTCCTCAATTGGCAACCGCAAGTATGATTACTCAATCGATTTAGGCGACAGGATTTGGTTTTATAGATTCACCAGACAATAGGATATAAACTAAGCAGGGGTCTTAAATTATGACAACGACTGGTGTATAATTTTCTCCGATGAAACTCAGGCACATAATTTCTGCCAAACAATTCGATAAAAATACCCTCTCAAATCTTTTTTCCATTGTTGATAAAATCAAAGCTAAAAAATACCCCAAAAATGCCTTGAGAGGGAAAATTATGGCAACTCTCTTTTATGAGCCATCAACCAGGACCAGGCTTTCTTTTGAATCAGCCATGCTTCGACTTGGCGGATCTGTAGTTGCCACAGATAACGCGGCAGAGTTCTCCTCGGCAATAAAAGGGGAAACTCTTGAAGACACGATTCGTGTCGTTAATTCTTTTTGTGATGTAGTAGTTTTGAGACATTTTGTATCCGGAGCCTCGGAAATTGCCGCTTCATATTCAAAAGTCCCGGTTATCAATGCGGGAGATGGCAGTCATGAACATCCTACTCAGGCACTACTTGATCTTTACACAATCTTTTCAAAGTTTAAAAATCCTGATTTTACCGTAGCTATGGTTGGTGATCTGGCAACTTATAGGTCAGTCCACTCACTATCGTATTTGTTGACGCTTTATCCAAGGGTTAAATTCATTTTTGTCTCGCCCGATAAACTGAGAATATTCCCAGAATTAAGAGAAAGACTTAAGAAATCCGGTAATGAATTTACTGAGACAGATAAATTAGTAGATGGACTAAGGGAAGCAGATGTAATTTATCAGACTAGAATACAAAAAGAAAGATTGACAAAATCGGATTATAAAAAATATTTTGGGGTATATGTCATTGACAAAAATTCTTTAAAACTGATGAAAAAAAATGCAGTTATTATGCATGCATTACCAAGAATCAATGAAATTACTAAAGATGTCGACAAAGACCCGCGTGCGATTTATTTTGAAGAAGCACAAAATGGCCTTTATGTCAGAATGGCACTCCTTCTTTATCTCTTTGACCCCGTTAGAGACTAATTTATGTGTCCCGTTAAAAGTCTGTTAACGAAAATCTCGAAGAAATTTTCGTTGTTTTGAGATACAATCTAGATTGCAATAAAAAATTATCTCAAGCTCCTTAATAAGGAGCCTTAATCCTTGAGGTCAACTTCTAACGGGATGTGGTACGTATACTTGTTAGTTAGTAAAAAGAATGGTCACTGGTATATCGGATCGACAAATAACTTGAGAAAAAGAATTTTACAGCATAATTCTGGTAAGAATAGATCAACTAAACATGGAATACCTTGGAAAATAATTTACTTTGAAGTTGGTTTAAATAGGGAAGATGCTAGGGCAAGGGAGAAGTATCTTAAGTCAGGCATGGGAAGAAGATATCTAAAGAACAGGCTAAAATTCTTTTTCTCACAAAGTCTCTAACGGGGCTTTGACAAGGACAAGTCTTAACAAGCATAATAATTAAGGTGTCCACAAAGCCTTACCTTTCTGTTATTATCCCGGCCTACAACGAGGAGCCGAATTTTAAAAAAGGAATTTTGGATGAGGTTCCGAAATATTTAGAAAAACAAGATTATTCATACGAGGCCTTAATTATTGATGACGGTTCGGATGATCAAACCGCCAAGTTAGCCGGTGAATTTGCAAAAAAATTCGAAAATATCCGCGTTATTAAGAATCCGCACCAGGGAAAAGCAGAAACAGTCAAGACCGGAGTCCGGGAAGCAAAAGGGGAATTGATCTTGTTTACTGATTTTGATCAAGCTACGCCCCTTTCTGAAATTGAAAAACTACTTCCATTTTTCCCCGATTATGATGTGGTAATTGGTTCCAGACAAATCCCTGGTGCCAAAAGAGAAAAAGAACCATTTCACCGCCACTTAATGGGCTTAGTATTTAATCTTGTTGTCCAGACGATTGCGGTTCGGGGAATTTGGGATACGCAAGCCGGCTTTAAATGTTTCAAGGCCGATGTTGCCAAAAAGCTTTTTGAAAAACTAAAAGTTTATGCAAAAGGTAAAAAGGTTAAAGGCGCTTTAGTCACCGCATTTGATGTTGAACTGTTATTTCTTGCCCAAAAATCAGGCTACAAAATTAAAGAAGTACCGATTATCTGGCATCACGTTGCCACTTCTCGAGTTAATCCCATTAAAGATTCCTTGAGAATGTTTCGTGACGTAGTTAAAGTCCGTCTAAACGACCTTCGTGGCGTTTATCGCTAAATGGAATATACCACTGCAAGGCTTTATAGACTTCGTTTCGAAAAAGACATCAAAATTCGCAATGAAATCTGGAAAGTTCTTTGCCAGGATTTCTTCCAAAAATACATAAAAACCACCGATACAATTTGTGATCTTGGCGCAGGCTTTTGTGAATTTATAAATAACATCAAAGCCCAAAATAAAATTGCTATCGATGTTAACCCGGAATCCCGTAAATACGCGGCAAGTGATGTGCAAGTCGTAGCCTGCAAAAGTGTTAATCTCGCCCAAAAAATTAAAGATAAATTAGATGTAGTCTTTGCCAGCAATTTTTTTGAGCATCTTCCAACCAAGGAAGAACTGGTAATTACTGTCGATGAAATTAGGAAGGTATTAAAAAAAAGAGGAAGATTAATAATTTTAATGCCAAATATTAGGTACGTGGGATCCGCATATTGGGATTTTTTAGACCATCAACTACCGCTTTCCGATAAAAGTATGATTGAGCTTTTAGAGTTAAAGGGTTTCAGAATTATTGAGAAAAAGAGCAAATTTTTACCTTATTCTACAAAAGGCAATTTACCCAAGATCCCCATACTTGTACGATTCTACTTAAAGCTGACACCCTTACATTTAATATTCGGGAAACAATCATTAATAGTTGCTCAAAAAGACTAATGCCTCCGAAATTCAAAATACGTTATTTCGTTCTCGCCCTTATTCTTATTGCCGCTTTATTTTTAAGACTTTACAAAATAGAAGAAATTTTCCCATTTGATTTCGACCAACAAGTACCAGCCGAGGCTGCCTTTGATTTTTTTACGTACCATAAAATAACACTTGTCGGACAAGAGTTATCATTTGAAGGATTTTTTTTGGGGCCCTTACATAACTGGATACAATTTATTCCATACGGAATTTGCCAACTTTCACCTGATTGCGTTCCTTATTTTTACCTCATCATTGGTGTCATAACCATAGCCGTTCTTTATTTTATTGCCCAAAAAATTTTTGATACTAAAACAGCAACAATTACTTGCTTAATTTATGCTGTTTCTTTTGCCCAAATTTCATTTGAAGGAGGTGTCAACAGCAACTATTTCCTGTTTCTAGCCTCTACTGGTCTTTTGTTTTGCTTTTATAAATATTTTTTAGGTGAAAACAAATATATTGTCTTTGGAGCCTTTATCGCTGGTATTGCTGTAGTCAATTTTAATCCGGTCTTTATTTTTTCAGCCTTAGCATTTTTCCTGTTTGCCTTAATTAGACCAAAAAGAAGCGTGCTTGTCTTTATCGCTGCTGCGCTGGCATTTTTGGCCAGTTATTTACCTCTGGTTGTTTTCAATTTCCGTCATGACAATATCCTTTTGAATAACTTTCTTAACTTTATTCACCAAAATATTACTAGCGAAGATTATCTCTTCAGATCCATGTTTTTATTCAGAGATGTCTTAACTCCGTTTTTTTCCTTTTATCTCTTCCAATCAAGTTCATTAATTTTTTCGCTAATAACGCTTGTCCTAATAGGTTCTGGAATTTATCTAGTCTTAAAGTCAAAAAACCGTTTATTTCTATTTTTGCCATTTTGGATTATTTTTACTTTTGTGGGCTTTGTTTTCTATAAAGGGTGGGTACCGAATTATTATTTTCAACAGGTTTTATTACCTATGATCTTGCTTGTTTCCATTTCGGCAAGGAAATTCTTTTGGATTTTTTTAACATTTGCAGTAATTTTTCTATTCACTAACGTTAGCAGAGCCATAAATTATAGCTCATGGGTTAATTATGAAACTAAAAAAAAGGTTGTCGAGTTGATAATTAACGACACCAACAATCAGACATATAATCTTTACAATAACTTACCCATCTCACTTAATACCGGCTATCCAACACTTTTTAAATTATCAAAAAAAGAGCCCCGGGAAGGCGGAAAAAATCTATACATCCTGGAAAATAATATACCGGAGTATTTTTTAAAATTAAAATATCAGAAAGCTTTTCCTGATAAACAAGTTGAAATCAAAACTATTAGCTTTATCGAAGTTGTTTCTGTAAAATAATGGCAAGTGTCAAAACTCGAAAAGATTCTTCTCGGCATTAATGTTACCCTTTATGGCTTCTTGACAGTGTTTTCATATGCTTATGTTGACCTTAATCTGACCCTATCTCAAAATCCTCAACTGCTCTCATTTATCAGGTTGATGCAACAACTGGGGTACTATCATCGGCCACAAGCAACTCTGATTTATTTGATTTTGATAATTACTACTTTTTCGTTTTTCATTATTAACTTGTGGTTGTTTTACAGAAATAAAATTGGCTTACGATATTTAAGATTATCAACCATTGCCAACACGTCAGTACTAATCTTGGCTTACCCCTTTTTATCGTCTGATCTTTTTAATTATCTTTTTGACGCTAAGATAATTCTCAACTATCATGCAAGTCCCTACACTTATAGACCACTGGATTTTCCAAATGATGACTGGTTAAGATTTATGCGCTGGGTGCACCGCTTGTCGCCATATGGACCATTATGGCTTGGTATGTCAATCATTCCAGCGTTCTTAGGCTTAGGAAAATTTACTCTGAATTTCTTAACATTTAAAATTTTTATCGCTTCTTTCCATTTAATCAATGCATACTTAATTTGGAAAATTTTGAAAAGAATTAATATTAAGATGGCAACTTTTGGGACTGCTTTTTATACTTTCAACCCACTTTTTCTGATAGAAGGCGTGGCCAACGCTCATAACGATGTGGTTCTGGCAACTTTTATGCTCGGATCATTATATTTCTTTGCCATCGGTAAGAACCTTTGGTCATTGGCAATTCTTTTTGCAGGGGTTTTGATTAAGTACATCCCGATCCTAAATTTACCTTGGCTGTTGTTTGCCAGTATCGGAAAAATGAAAAAAATTAACTCCTTCGTATTGGCAAATTTGCTAACAATGGCAATCTTTACGTATTTATTTTCCTCATTTCGAATTACCGTCCCTTTTGTCTCAGCCGGAGCCACTCAAGTCCAATTTCAACCATGGTACTTATTCTGGACTTTACCATTTGTTGCCCTTCTACCAAGATTAAATCTTGTTATGATATCAATTACCTTGTCTGTCGGGGCCAGCTTACGCTATCTTCCATATCTTTTTTATGGCGATTGGTCGCATCCCAATACAATTAATTTCATGCAGGCGGTAACAGTTGCTCCCCTTATCCTGACATTATTCATTGTAATATTTTTCGATAGAGGCGTAACAAAATGGAGGAAACACTAAAATTATCAAGGATTGATTATATTGGACTATTAATCCTTACGCTTGTTAATTTACTTCTTAAAATACCGATCACCGCTCAGGGCTTTTTTGCGTTCACATATGATCAGGGAAGAGATCTGTTAAAGGTAGCCCAGATAGTTTTTGAACATCAGCCAACCTTAATTGGTCCTACCAGTGGACTTCAAGGTATCTTTTATGGTCCATGGTGGTATTATTTTCTATCACCTATATTATTTTTTTCTAAAGGTAACCCTCAAGGAGTCGCAAATTTTTTCGGACTCCTGGCGGTGCTGACTGTTATTTTTTTATTCTTCTTGTTAAGAAAAGTCACTGGATCATCAATTCTGGCATTCTCCTTAGCACTCATCGCATCCATGTCATCGTCGTGGATGCTTGGACCAACTCTAATCTGGAATACCTCCTTGACACCTGTTTTACTCATAGCCTTCTTTTACGTTATACTTCGAATTTCAAATAAGCCCTCCTACAGTCTATTTTTCTTTATGGGCATTATTGCATTTTTGATTATGGATTCAGAACTCCCTTTTGGGTTGATGTTGTCTCTGAATGTACTAATATCGCTATTACTTTTTAGGAAGATTTTTTACAAGAAACACTTTTTATTAACATTTTTAGGCATGGCAGCTATACTTTCGCCGAGAATTATATTTGATATTAAACATAACTTCTTAATCTCAAAATCTATTGCCTCATACATAATTCACCCTATAAATTATGGGCAAGAGGTACCAATAATTAATAGATTATATAATCGGCTGGATCTTTATTGGGAAATCTTTTCTCAGGCATTTACGAAAAATAATAAAATATTCGCTTTAGCCTTAATAATTGCGATAGGTGTCTTAATTCTCATTATCTCAAGGGATAAGAGAAGTTGGCACCTGTTGAAAAACGATTTTTTCCTGAGATATTTATTAGTAATTTTAGCTTTTTCCTTAGTATTCTTTACTATCTTCAAAGACATAGTTTGGAACTATTACTTAATAGGATTGCCTATTTTATTTATAGTTATCCTCTCGAAAATTTTTTTATATGCTTACTCAATAAAAGAATTGAAAATACCCATAAGCATTTTAATACTGATATTGGTTGTATTAAATTTTAACAGCGGGCTTATATCACCTTTTAAAATTAGTTGGTTAGGTGATGGAGGTACATACCGAAATCAAAAAATGGTCATGGATTATATTGCTTCACAAAATCCCCAAAATTACACTTTCTACGCATATAGTCCCGCGATTTTTGACTACCCTTTTGACTATCTAGTTTACTGGTACAATAGGCGTGGATTGTTGGAAAATCCAAAGAAAAACCAGAATATTATGTACCTTGTCATTCGTGAAGAATCCTCCAAAAAATACCATAAAGGCGGCTGGTATGGTGATAAAACAAGAGATAAAACAGTGGTTCTGACGAGAAAAGAATTCCCCGGTGACCTTGTAGTCGAAAAACATCAATTCACAAATTAATGAAAAAGAAGGAATTTTCATTTTTTTTACCCCTTGCCGTAATTTGTATCTTTACCCTCTTTATTTTTTTTAAGATTTTTCTTAAAGGGCTATATCCGATTCCGGCCGATTTATTAGTTTCTTTTTATTTCCCTTGGTATTCAGGCGGTTGGGAAGGTTATAACCCTTGGACTACTCATAAAGAGCTATTGAACGCGGATGCAATTCGTCAGATTTATCTTTGGAAAGAATTTGCTATCTCACAATTTAAAAACGGCCAATTTCCGCTTTGGAATCCATATACGTTTTCCGGACAACCGCTTCTTGCGAATTTCCAGTCTAGCGTCTTTTTCCCCCTTAACCTTTTATATTTTTTAACCAGTACCCAAAATACCTGGATCCTTCTTGTCGTAATCCAGCCGCTGTTAGGAGGAATTTTTATGTATCTGGCTTTAAGGAGTTTTAGGCTTTCTTCGGTCGCTTCACTATTTGGCTCAACTGCTTTTATGTTTTCCAGTTATCTTGTTACATGGATGGAAAATGTCAATATTGCCCACAGTTACATCTGGCTGCCCCTATCATTTTGGGCGATCAACAATTACTTTGAAGGGGAGCAGCCGGCGGGTAAATGGCGTTATGTTTTAATCCTTATTTTGTCCCTTACATTATCGACTCTTGCTGGTCATCCCCAAACAGCAATTTATCTATACCTGGCCACATTTATTTATTGGCTTTTTAAATCCGCCAATAAAAGAGTTTTTGCAAATTTATTTATTTATATAATATCTGTGCTAACATCACTTTTACTCGGTGCTATCCAATTGGTCCCAACTTACGGGTTTTACAAAAATTCACCAATCTCGCTACCTTTTTCCAAAGAAGTATTTGAGAGATCCATCATACCTTTTAAAAACTTAATAACCTTTTTTGCCAGCGATTTTTTTGGTCATCCCGCCAACAATAATTTTTGGAGTCAAAGTTATGGAGACTTTACCCCTTATTTTGGGGTTATTCCCTTGGTTTTTGCTCTTTGGGCAATTGTTAAATTATGGAAGGTTTCTTTTACAAAGTTTGCTGCTTTCACATCGGCTTTTTTTATACTAGTCGCAGTTCACGGACCGATAACATATCTTATTAAAACCTTAAAGATTCCGCTTTTGGATGCAACCACGCCCTCAAGATTTATTTCAATTTCAATTTTTCTACTGGTCATTCTAGCCGCTTTCGGATTTGAAGATTTTGTTAAAAATTTCCAAAACAAAACTTATCTGAAAAAAATTTCAAAATTCCTCATGCTGCTTGGAGTTATTTATGCGTTGCTTTGGCTTTTTGCGATCTTAGGAAAGTTTTTCCTAAAGCCTCAAGAAATTTGGCAGACTAATCTTTCAGTAACCCGCAGAAATCTTATCCTACCGACTTTGATGTTTGTTTCAATACCCTTAATTGTTACTATGATTCAAATCATAGTAACAAAAATTAAATTATCAAATAACATGTTGAAAATCTTTCTTGTATCCAGCATGTTTATGGTAATGCTTGTTGGCGGAATCTACTATACTAATAAATTTTTGCCGGTTGCCCCGAAGCAGTTTATTTTCCCCGACCATATGCTTTTCGACTGGTTAAGAGACAATAGCGGTTTATATAGATTTTACGGAGCAGGAACAACTCATATCGACTTTAATTTCCCAACCCATTACCAGGTATATGGTATTGAGGGCTATGACACTTTGAGAAACAAAAGATATGCCGAACTTCTTGCCTCAAGTTTTAACGGCAGCGTTCCGTCTTCGTACTTAAGGTCTGACGGTGTTGTCCCCAACGAAGAAAACGGTTACAGAAAAAGAATTTTTGATCTTTTGGGTGTTAAATATCTATTGGACAAAGAAGATAATCCAAAGACTGATAGCGATTGGCACTATGAACATTTTCCAAATGATAATGTCACGGGGGTATGGCAAGAAGAGAAGTTTCAAGTCTATGAAAGAAGACCTGTTCTGCCAAGAATATTTCTTACTACAAATTACCTCATTGCCAAAAACGACCAGGAGATAATTCAAAAAATCTATGATCCAAGCTTTAACTTGGAAACTCTAATCTTAGAACAAGAACCCCCAATAAAAATTGAAAAAGAAAATTTGCCTATTGTTCAACCAAAAATAATAAACTACGAACCCAATGAGATATCTATCGCTACTAATCTGGATTATAATTCTTTGCTTTTCATCTCAGACACATATGACCAAGACTGGAATGTGTATATTGACGGACAAAAGTCAGAACTTATGCGTACTCACTATGCTTTTAGAAGCGTTGCGGTCCCGCAAAACCATCATCAGGTTGAGTTTAAATACCAGCCGAAATCTTTCATTCTTGGTGCCGGGCTTAGCGCCTTATCAATTATTATTCTAATAATCATGACAGCTTACACAATAAGAAAAAAAGTGTTTTGATGAAAAAATGGTTTCCGCTGGTAATAATAATAATTCTTTCGCTAATTTGCCTCTGGCCATTTTTTAAAAAAGGCTACTTTGAAAGTCACGATGGCGAATGGATGGTCATTCGTTTTTCCGCTTTCCATCAAGCATTAACAAGTGGTCAATTTCCTGTTAGATTTGTCGATCGGCTTAATAATAATTACGGCTATCCTGTTTTAAATTTTCTTTATCCGTTACCGTTTTATCTTGCCGAAATCCCCAAAGTTTTAGGTTTTAGTTTTGTTGACAGTATTAAAATCATTTTTGTTGTTTCTACAGTAACTTCGTCGCTGGCAATGTACTGGGCGCTTTTGCAAGTTTTTAGCGCAAGAGCCAGTCTTGCGGGTGCAATTGTTTATCTGTTTGTCCCTTACAGATTCGTTGATTTATATGTCAGAGGTTCTTTAGGAGAAAGTCTGGCATTTGCCATTATTCCGTTGGTGGCCGGCTGCATTTTTAAGATTGCTAATGGCAGTAAGCTCTTTCTGCCGCTTCTTTCCATTTCCACTGCTAGCTTAATTCTTTCCCATAATGTAATTGCGATTTTATTTCTACCTCTTTTCATGATTATTTCTCTCGTCTTTAAAAAGAGAGAAAGGATCAAGGTAGTCGGCTCTTTTATACTCGGAATACTAATTTCTACCTTTTTTTGGTTGCCGGCACTATATGATTTAAGATTTGTTCGTCTTTCCCAGATTGACGTTTCAAATATTGCTGATCATCTAGTCGCTCCATTGAATTTAGTAGTGCCTTCTTGGGGTTATGGCCCAAATCCAAACGATTCGTCTGGACTTTCCGTCCAATTTGGGATTGTTACGTTGGCGATTTTTTTATCAGCTCTATATTTACGCCGGAAAATAAAGACTAATAATTTAACTGTCGATATCTCTCTTGTTATCTCTTTGCTTATTTTTTTCTTAATGACAAAATCCTCATTGTTTATCTGGCAAAATTTACCTTTTATTGACGTTATTCAATTTCCATGGAGACTGCTTTCCTTAATAGTTTTTATATCAGCCTTTTTGGCAGCTTATGTCATAACTTGCGCAAAGGGGAAAAAGACTGTACTTTCTTTGCTGATTATTTCCGCAAGTATTATTTCAACGATTGTCTATACCAAGCCCTCGGCTTTTGTTAACAGGGGAGAGGGGTTTTATTCAACCAACGAAGACTCGACAGCTGTACGAGACGAATATTTGCCAGTTTGGGCGCAGGAAAAACCGGCAAACCGGGCAAATCAAAAAATTGAAGTTATTGAAGGTGACGCAAAAATTGAGCAAGTTATCGTAAAACCTTCTTTCTATCAAGCATCAATACTTGCCTCATCAGAATCAAAGATTAGAGTTAATACAGTCTATTTTCCCGGGTGGAAAGTAACAATCGATAACAGTCAAGTCCCTATTAATTATCAAAATTCCCTTGGTTTGATAAATTTTGACTTGCCTGTCGGTGAACACACAGCTATAATCAAATACAAAAGATCGCCGGTTCACTTAGGCAGCGAAATCATTTCATTGATAGCTTTAATCGCAACTGGCATTTTTTTCTATTTTCAATGGCGAAAGCAAAATTCTTAATCACTGGCGGAGCCGGATTTATCGGATCCGAAATTGTCCGTCAACTTATAGATCAAGGATACTCTGTTCGTGTTGCCGATAATCTTTCAAAAAAAGACGCTCAAGTCGATCCGAGAGCAGAGTTTATCAAGATTGACCTCACTGACCTTCAAAAGACAAAAAAGGCATTTGCGCAAATTGATATTTGCATTAACACCGCGGCCAAAATCGGCGGTATTGGTTATTTCCATAAATACCCTGCAACAATTCTTTCCGAAAACAATAAAATTTACTCAAGTACTTTTGAAGCGGCGGTTGCCGCCAATATCAAAAGAATGGTCTATATTTCATCCTCAATGGTTTTTGAGTCTGCGGATCATTTTCCCTCGAAAGAGGGAGATGTGGAAAAAATTCCTCCACCAATTTCTTCTTATGGGTTTTCCAAGCTAACGGGTGAATGGTATTGTCGTTCATTCTATGATCAATATAAATTACCGTTTTCTATCTGCAGACCATTTAATGCATACGGAGTAAACGAGTTTCCCGAAAGAGAAGTTGGCTATGCCCATGTTATTCCGGATCTTATAAGAAAAATATTATCAGATCAATACCCGCTGGACATGTTGGGTGATGGGCAACAAACCCGCTGTTTTACTCATGTTTCCGATATTGCCCGGGGAATTATTACTACCTCTCTCAATCCGAAAGGGGAGAATGAAGATTTCAATATTGGAACGGACAAGGAAATAAAAATGATCGACTTGGCTGCGAAAATCTGGAAAGTAATGGAAATTACAAAGCCATTTAAGGTTAATTTTGTAAGAGGATTTAAATTTGATATCAAAAGAAGGGTCCCGGACGTCCAAAAAGCAAAAAAACTTCTAGATTGGGAGCCGCAAGTAAAATTTGAAGAAGGATTAAAGGAGGTTATAAATTGGCTAAAAGCACAAAGAGCCCAAGGAAAATTAGAAAAGTAACCGTCGCAGTCGTCGGCGTCGGCCGAGTCGGTCTGCCTCTGGCGATTTTTCTGGCAGACAGAGGACATCAAGTTATCGGCCTGGACGTTAACGAAGAAAGGATTAGCTTAATGTCGCACGGGAATATGCCCTTTGTGGAAGAAGGAGCTGATTCTCTCCTAAAGAAGCATGTAAACAAGAATCTTTTTTTCTCCACAGATTTTGCTCATATTGCGAAGTCCAAGGTAATAATTTTAACTCTTGGAACTCCGGTTGATGAAAACATGAATCCTTCTCTGGTCCAAATAGACAAAGCCCTCGAGACGGCCCGTCACCACTTTTCAGCCGGTCAACTTTTGATATTAAGATCAACAGTTTCACCGGGCACAACAAGTTATGTCAAATCTTACCTTAATGATCTGGGCAAACTCAAAGTTGGCATTAATTTTTTCCTGGCTTTCTGTCCGGAAAGAATCGCAGAAGGAAGATCTTTAACCGAACTTGCCGAAATACCCCAAATTGTTGGCGGCGTGGACAGGGCCAGCACCCAGAAAGCCTGCGATTTTTTTGAAAGCCTGGGAATAAAAGTAAATAAAACCGACGATGTCTCGGCCGAACTTGCCAAACTTTTTACAAATATGTACAGATATATTAATTTTGCGATTGCTAATGAATTCATGATTTTGGCCGGTAATCATAATCGGGACATTTACAAAATTGTTGATTTAGTTAATAAAAATTATAAAAGAGGAGGATTAGCGCTTCCCGGATTAACAGGTGGGCCATGTCTTTTTAAAGACGGTTTCTTTTTGGTAGGTGATGTCCCTTTTGCTGACCTGATCACAACAAGCTGGAAAATCAATGAATCGATTCCTCTCTTTCTGATAGGAAAGATCAAAAACCGACGAAAGCTAGAGGGTAAAAAGGCAGTAATTTTAGGTTTAGCTTTTAAAGCGGAAATAGATGATATTAGAGAGTCTCTGGCTTTCAAGGTTAAAAAGGCACTAGAAAGGGAAAGAGCAAAGGTTTGTCTTCATGATCCCTACGTGTCGGGATATCAAAATGATTTGAATGAGACTTTAAAAGATGCTGATTTTATATTTTTGGCAACGAACCACTCTTATTACAAAAAATTAGATATCGCAAAAGTAAAAAAACTCGTTTCTACAAACTGCATAATCTGTGATGTTTGGAATGTATTCAAAACTAACAAGATTATTTTTACAATCAAATCACTGGAAAATCATTTGACACAAAGCAAGTCCTCAGAAGGCCTCGGCGAAATCTTCGAAACCAAATGGCGCGACCTCTAAAAGAATTGCATTTTAAGGAGATTTTTGTTAGTATTAAAAAGTTTTAAAAACGAAATACAGTGATGCTAGAACTGTCCTTCAGCATAGTCGAAGGGCAAGCGCGGTACTTCCACCGCAAGATTTAAGCATCCGCAACCCGAAGCACAAGGTGCACGCCGGGTGCAAGGAAGTTTCAAATCTTCACTCGGCCTCTCCAAGTTTCTGGAGAGGTTTTTTGATTCTTTCCCATAAAAAACGCGCCCGGTACACAGAAAGGAATCAGTGGGACCTGAAACCAAAAAACGCGCGCCGGGCGCGGAAAAATTCAAAGCAACTAACCTTTGGCGGCCGTTGGCCGTTATGGTTCTTGCTGCTTCAGCAGCAGTATACACCGAGAATCAGAATACAAGCAATCAAAATCAAGATTCAGCAAGTAAAGCCCACAGAGTATTAACAGCTAGAGAAATAAAAGCTCTTTCCGGATCTTTTTCAATCCCACAACTCACCCAAGGCCCTATTAAAATTGACCTGCAACTTATTACCAGGGCTACTCCCATTCCTATAAAATCAACTCCGACTGAGGAAAATCTACCTGTTCAGGCTTTGTCAGCAGAAACACAGCATCCACCCGGTATTGTTTTTAACTGGCTAACTAGCGCAGGTTGGCCGGCAGAATTGCAGGGACAAGCGGCATCGGTTGTATTCTGTGAAAGTACTAACCAGCCGGATAAAATAAATCCTAAAGGCCCTTGGTACGGCTTATTTCAACTTGGTGAGGATTGGTTCCATGAATTCGGAGTAGACTTTAGTCTCTGGTCAGATCCGGTGATTAATGCACAAGTTGCCTACAAAACCTATCTTCGCGACCTTGAAGTAGGAAACCCCCCTTGGTACCAGTGGGGTTGTAAACCTTAATTTTGACTAGCTAGTTTTTCTCCATTACAATCTATCCATGCAGCTTTCAATTGTGATGCCTGTCTATAACGAAGGCGATATCATTGGCGAAACTCTAAAACAGGTTGAATCGACAGTTAAAATTCCCCACGAACTGCTGATAGTTTATGACATGGATGATGATACTACCATTACTCCCGTCAAAAACTTTCAAAAAAAATACCCCAGCATCAAACTCGTCAAAAATATTTACGGCAGGGGAGCATTGAATGCACTCAAAACGGGTCTTAAAAAGGCTCAAGGAGATGCAGTCTGTGTAATGATGGCAGATCTTACGGATGACCCAAAAGTTCTAAATGAAATGATGGCAAAGTTTGAAAAAGGTTTTGATGTTGTGGCAGCTTCAAGATATATGAAAGGCGGACACCAGATAGGCGGACCACTCATTAAGCAAATTTTGTCCCGTGTTGCCGGAATAAGCCTCCATTATGTTGTTGGACTCCCGACTCATGATGCAACCAATTCATTCCGTCTTTATTCGAGAAAATTTTTACTAAACATGGAGGTTGAATCAGATGGGGGATTTGAGCTGGCTATAGAGCTCACAGTCAAAGCTCACTTTGGCGGCTATAAGGTTGGTGAAGTTCCTACAACCTGGACATATCTTGCGAAAGAGTCCAGGTTTTACCTAGCCAAATGGTTGCCCAAATATCTCAAATGGTATCTTTGGGCAATAGTGAAAAGGCTTAAAGGTCTACCTAATAAATGACACTCATCAATCACTCGAAGAATAATTTAATTTGGATTATTTCCTTCTTGATTATTTTTACCGCGAGTCTTTTTTTATATTACCCAAGCCTCAATTATTATTTTTTTCAGGATGACTGGTCTGTTTTAAATTGGGTTAGAACAGGTGACTTAAAATCATTTTTTTCTTTCCATACAGATGTTATTTACTGGCGCCCTCTTTCCGTGCCGATTTTTTTCGCCTTTAATAAAATATTTTTTGGATTAAATCCCTTTGGATATCATCTTATCGTCTTTGGAATATTTTTCCTGCTGATCTTGTGTGTTTATCAACTGTTTGTACTATTAGTTGGAGATCGAAAAATTGCACTTATAGCCCCATCTCTCTATGCGGTTTGGCCAATACATTTTATGAGCTTGAGCTGGCTTTCCACCTCATCTTATATCATCAGTCCATTTTTCCAGGTAATATCTTTTATATACTTCATCAAATATACACAAAATACTAAAAAGCACCTTTTATCAATCAGCTTCGCAGCTTTTTTTCTTGCATTGGCATCATCTGAGTTAGCATTAGTTTTACCTTTAATAATATTCGGCTGGGGTTATTTAATTAAAAATAAAAATTACTTAAAAGAACTTAGGCCATATTTGGCCATTATCGCTATCTATCTTATTGTCAGATTCTTCATTTTCCCCATACCGGCAAAGCACCAGTATCAGATAACTATAAATCATTTAATATTTGACAATTTGATTTGGTATTTAGGGTGGGCTTTAAATTTTCCCGAGAGCTTTAAAGATTTGATTGATCAAAGCCGACCAGTTCAGTCAATAAAAGTTCTAATACAATTTTGGAAAATTTCCTTACCAGTTATCCTAATAATAGTTTTATTAATTCAACAAATTCTTTCCCATTCTAGAAAAAAATTACGATTATTTATATTCGGTTTTTCATGGATAATTTTAGGTCTCCTGCCGGTTATTGCCCTTCCTAGTCATTCATATTCTGTTTATCTGTCATTCGCAGGCTTAGGAGTACTATACATTATTTCTATAATCTTCAGAGATTCCAACAGAATCTGGTGGGTGGCTTTTGTGATCCTATGGGTTTTTTCAAGTTGGGCAAATTTACAATTCACGAGACGAACACATTGGATAGTCAACGAACAGGCAATATCTAAAGCCTACACTGCTTATGCCAAAAAAGTGGCACCAGATCCACAGCCTAATTCTATTTTTCTTTTTAAGGAAGCGGACAAAGGTTTTTACACAAAAAAAGAGAATATTCGTCAATCTTTAGGTGATCAAGATGCAATTAAAGTAATTTACAACGAACCTACTCTTAAAAGCATTTTTGCAACTTTCAAAGATGATCCCAAATTACCAGAAGGTATGCCGGTTATTGAAATAAGACCAAGGATTGAAAAGTGATTAAATTTTTCCAAAAAAATTATCTTTTTTTAACAACGGGGCTAATTTTTTTCATTTCATTTTTTTTGTTTAGATCCAGCCTAAATTATTATTTTTTCCAGGACGATTGGTTTGTGTTAAATGAAGTCAGCAATGTTACAACTGGTGATTTAATTAATTTGTTTAAATTCAGAACAGATATTATATACTGGCGCCCAATCGGCATGTTTTTGTTTTTCTTTATCGGCAAAAATTTATTTGGACTCAATCCTTTTGGATTTCATTTAATATCCATATTTTTTCATCTTATCAATAGTTTTCTCATTGGTTATTTATCTTTTATTCTTTTTAAAAATAAATTAGCCGCAATCATAGCAGCTTTTTTATACTCGACTGCCGCTTTTCATTTCATGACATTAAGCTGGCTATCTTTAACCTGGAATGTCATCGGCTCAACTTTTTTCTTGCTGGCACTTATTTCATTTTATTTATTTAAAAGACTAAAAAGTAAGCTAATATTAGCCATGACTATCTTTTTCTTTTGCATTGCGATAACATCTTCCGAATTTGCGTTGGCTTTTCCGGTATTTATATTGTTATTTGAGTTGTTTTACGGAAAACAGAATATTGTTAAAATTCTTAAGGGTTTGACTTTTATCTTTCCGATATTGTTAATTGATTTTTTATACATTTTAGTTAGATTTATAATAGTTCCAATTCCCGCCACAGGAGAATATGTCCCGATAATTGATTTAAAAGTCATCAATAATATTTTTTGGTATGGGGCTTGGCTTGTGAATGTGCCAGAAGTTTTTAAGTATCAAGTTCAAGCCTCACAATTTTCATTTTCAAAAGACCCCACATTTCTTGAACCCTTTAAACCATATTTTCTGCCACTTCTATTTTCATTATCAGTTTTTTTATTTTCCGCGAATTACCTTCTTACTAAAACATTTAAGCAGAAACTATTCAAAAAACTTTTTGGAGCACTTATTCTTTTAGTCTTAGGCCTTTTGCCTGTGATCTTCTTGCCTCAACACAGCTTCCCATATTATTTGACAATTTCCTCCATCGGTTTTTTTGTTTTTATTGCATATGTTTTAACTCAGGTCTTAACCAATGTTACGAATGTCAGCAGATTAGCTATAATCTGCCTTGTAGGGGGGTGGTTTTTCGCATCACTAACGACGATTTCATTTACAAGAAAAACCCATTGGATATCAGGAGAACAGGCTATATCTAAAAAATACATCGAGAAAGTTTTAAATGAATACCCAAACTTACCGGATTCGAAGATTGTAGTCATCACAGGTTCAAACGATCAAGTTAAGCAATCACTCATGGACCAAAATGCACTCAAAGTTATATATAATAATGATGAGGTTCGAACAATTTACAGATAAATGAAAAAAGGCTTGATTCCTATATTACTAATTCTTTTCTTCAGTATCCTGGTGTCATTACCTCTTCTTAAACCCGGACTTTTTATAATCCACGATGATCAGCAGATTGCCCGTCTTCTTCTTTTTGATCAGGCCCTAAAAGCCGGTCAATTTCCGCCTCGTTGGGTTGACGAACTGGGATTTGGTTTTGGTTATCCCTTATTTGTATTTTATCCGCCTCTAGTTTATATGGTTGGAGAATTATTCCATTTAATAGGTTTTAGTTTCATAGATTCAATAAAGCTTGTTTTTTTTACCTCAATATTTGCTTCGGGTTTAGCGATGTATATTTTGGTAAAAGAGTTTTGGGGCAGATATGCCGGAATTGTCAGCGCGTTTTTTTACATACTGGTTCCTTATAGAGCTATAGACGTTTACATCAGAGGAGCACTGGCAGAATCTTTTTCTTTCGTTTGGCTCCCGGTAATTCTTTGGTCATTTTATAAATTAGTTAAAACGAACAAAACAATTTATATCTATCTATCAGCTGTATTTCTGGCACTTTTAATGATCACTCATAATCTTATCTTTCTACCATTTATGCTCATCCTACCTTTCTATTTATTATTTTTAATATGGAAATCGAATACAAAAATTCTGTCCACTGCCCACTGTCTACTGTCTACTGTTTTGGCTTTAGGACTGTCGGCGTTTTTCTGGGCCCCGGCAATTTTAGAGAAAAAATTTACAATTGTTGACCAATTACTTTTGGTGAATCTTGCCAATTACAATATTCATTTCGTTTTTCCACAGCAGCTTTGGAATTGGCCTTGGGGTTTTGGCGGGTCAGCCGCTGGGCTTGCTGATGGAATTTCCTTTAAAATCGGCAAGCTCCACATAGTCTTGTCCGTAATGTCTTTATTTTTTGCCATAATTTATTTAGTTAGAAACAAATTAAAGTCCTATACTCGAAAAGAAATTTTCAATTTTCAATTTTCAATTTTCAATTTTTTCTTGTTTGTCTTTAGTGCTTTCATGACCACCAGTTACTCCAAACTAATTTGGGATTTAGTCACCCCTCTTGGTTATCTCCAATTCCCATGGCGCTTCTTAATATTCACATCTCTTTTTTCATCAATTCTGGCTGGTGCCTTCATCTATCTTTTAAAACTACCTATATTAAGACTGATAGCCTCTTTAATTCTAATAACCCTTCTTGTCGTCACAAACTTTAAACTTTTTAAACCCCAGACATATCGTCCGGATTTAACAGATGAGATCGCAACGTCAAAAAAGATTATTAATTGGGATGTTTCCAGGTCGTCTTTCGAGTACGTTCCTGTCGGTCTGCCCCTTTATAAAAGTCCAAACGATACTAACCTTTTAAGGATCGGGACATGCCAAATTCCTAGAGAAAAAGTTCGATTAATTCAAGGAACAACTAAGATAGAAAATCTCAAAGGCAGTCCTTCTAAGATCCAGTTCACGTCAAATGCTCAAAAAACATCCCCAGTCAGAGTAAACGTATTCAATTTTCCCGGTTGGCAAGCCAAGATTGATGGTCAAAAGACAATAATTCAGGACAACAATCCTTATAAATTGATAACGATAGATGTTCCCGAAGGATCTCATCAGATTGAGGTAGTATTTACCAACACTCCTGTTCGGACGCAAGCAAACACAATAACAATTGGTACAATAATTACTATGATAATTATATATATCCTTCGGCTAAGATGGAGAAATATTCGATGACAGAGACGGATTCCTTACTTGATATTGAACTGATTAAAAAGAAGGCGATTGCCGGAGTTGTTACGTTTACTTTAAGGACTTTTTTTGTTCAGGCGTTTACTTTCTTGGCAACTTTCATCCTGACAATACTTCTTGCACCGGAAATTTTTGGGATTTTCTTTGTCGTTTCAGCAATTATTAATCTCTTCATCTATTTTTCGGATGTTGGGCTCGCTGCTGCCTTAATTCAAAAGAAAGAAGAACCATCTCGAGATGATTTAGTTTCAACATTTACAATTCAGCAACTTATTATTTTCTCCTTGGTTGTAATTGGCTTAATGATCTCCGCGAAAATTGCCGCTTTTTATAAACTTGATTACCAAGGGTTATTACTTCTTAGAGTACTCATCTTTTCCTTGGTTTTATCCTCTCTAAAAACAATTCCTTCTATCCTCCTTGAGAGGAAACTAAACTTTACGCTTTTAGTTATTCCGCAAATTGCCGAGAATATTGTCTTTTATACTGTAGCAGTTGTTTTAGCATATTTAAAATTCGGCATTGCAGCATTTACATGGGCTGTTCTAGCAAGAGGAATAGTTGGCCTAGTTCTAATATATATTCTTTCACCCTGGCGTCCGGCAATAGGCATAAGTTTGAAAAATGCCAAAAGATTAACTTCCTTTGGTATACCCTTTCAGGCAAATAGTGTCCTTGCTCTTTTAAAAGACGATCTTCTAACGGCATTTCTCGGGAAAATTTTGCCTTTCGCCCAAGTCGGCTACATCGGCTGGGCCCAAAAATGGGCATTTATACCGCTGCGCTTTTTTATGGACAATGTCAATAAAGTCACATTTCCAGCATACTCCCGGCTCCAATCTCACACTAATGAACTGAGCAAGGCCGTTGAGAAATCTCTGTTTTTTGTAACTTATTTCGTTTACCCTTCAGTTTTTGGCATGGCAGCAATAGCTCCAAAACTGCTTGAGGTTATTCCAAAATACAACAAATGGGAGCCAGCATTGCCTTTGCTTTATTTTTTTGCTGTCAATAGCATTTTCTCGGCAGTATCAACCACATTTACAAACAGTTTATTCGCAATTAACAGACCCAAGATCGTTTTAAAATTTATGGTCTTTTGGACAGTAGCAACATGGGTGCTGACTTACCCGTTAGTTGTAAAATTTGGATATATCGGAGTTGGCCTTGCCTCAGCAATAGTTGCTGCTACCTCCATTGCCATTATCTATTTTGTTAAAAAGGAAATACCGGTGTCGGTGGGCAAAAACATATTCGGACCATTTGCAATTTCTGCCCTTATGTTTTTATTAGTTAAAATTACCGTTAATGTTCTGGTAAAGGATATTTTCGGTTTGATTTTGACAATTATTATTGGTGCTATAATATATTTTGCGCTTTCATTTGCCGTTTTCAAAAGACACCTCACCGAAGATGCAATAATTATTATTAGATCTTTGTTTTCAAGATGAAAAAAATTAGTGCCGTTATCTCCGCTTACAACGAAGAAAGAACAATCGAAGATTGCCTCAAGTCGATTAAAAGTTTAACTGACGAAATTATTTTTGTTGACAATACTTCCTCTGATAAAACTGTTGAAATAGCCAAAAAATATACCGATAAAATATTTATTCGTCCCAATGATCCCGTCATGCTAAATAAAAATAAAAATTTTGGTTTTGGGAAGGCAACTAGTGACTGGATTCTTTCACTTGACGCTGATGAAAGAATTACCCCAAAACTCACTGAAGAGATACGGAAAGTAATTTCAGGCTTGCCCGCCGAAGCTTCAGCGAAGGCGGGATATGAGATCCCCAGGAAAAATATAATTTTCGGTAAATGGATAGAGCACTCCATTTGGTGGCCCGATTATAACTTGAGACTCTTTAGAAGGGGGATGGGTAAATTTCCCCAAAAACATGTCCATGAAAAACTGGAAGTTAGAGGAGAAGTAGGTAAACTCAGGAACCCGATGGTTCATTATAATTATCAAACTGTCTCTCAATTTATTAAAAAGTTAGACACGACTTATACGGAGTCGGAGACGGAAAATTTTATTAAATCCGGTAAATCTATCAATTGGTACGATTCTATTCGCTGGCCAGTTGCAGATTTTGCTAAAACTTTTTTCTTTGAAAAAGGTTATAAGGACGGCTTACATGGACTGGTTCTTTCCATATTTCAAGCCTTCTATGCATTTGTTTTTTTTGCCAAAGTCTGGGAAAGAAAAGAAAAATTTAAGGACTTAACGCCTGACAATTTCCTCTCTGAAGTTATCCAGGAATTTTCAAAAACGGCCAAAGATATCAGATATTGGATATTTCAGACATTAATTATCGAAAATCCTGCCAGAGAACTCTACTATAAAATTCGAAGAAAATTAGGCTAAACTACTCAATTGTCACTTTTTCCATCACGTCCCCGACTTGTATTTGGTCGACTACTTCCATACCACTAGTTACATTTCCGAAAATTGTGTATTGTTTAGGTAAAGATGTATCAGCAAGCATTATGAAAAATTGGCTGCCGTTAGTGTTAGGACCCGAGTTGGCCATAGCTACAATTCCGCGGGTGTAATCGCGGATGACTGGCTCGTCCGAAAATTTATATCCTGGATCACCTGTTCCATTGCCTTTAGGATCTCCACCTTGGATGACGAACCCCTCTTCTCGTCGATGAAAAGTCAAGCCGTCATAAAATTTCCCCTCCGTTAGATAAATGAAGTTTGATGATGCAATAGGAGCATCTCCAAAGAGTTCAAAGACGATATCACCTTTCGCGGTACTAATTCTCACTTTTTTACTTTCAATCTCCTCTTTTGTAAGAACAGAGAATGGTAAGTTTGCCATGCTGTTTAATGTAGGTGTTTCTGATGGAATTGGCGATGGTGAATTTTCCTCATTAACACCCTTCTGTTTTGACGAGAACAAAAATACAAGAACAATGACGATTATGAGTCCTACGGTTGCAATCGCCAGATTTTTCATCAAGTGTAACTAGTGTATTAGATAACTCCACGATCTGTCAATTTTCCACACTCAACTATCCCCTGATATAATTTCATAGTGTGTAACCACATTTTCAGACCGATTGTTAAAAGAATTATGCGCAAAGAAATAGTAATACTTATATTTTTTGTTTCCCTGTTCATTCTCATAAGAAATATTCATTTTCCTCTTTACTTAACCTTTTCTACAGACCAAGCTGTTTTCTCTATAAAAAGCCAAGAAATATTTAGAGAAAAATCGCCAACATTAATCGGACCACCTTCCTCTCTAAGTTTTGAAGGAAGAGAAATTTTTCAAGGGCCAGCGATTTATTATTTTCATCTAATATTTCTAACTCTTGGCAACTTTAATCCAATAACTGCATCCTACATATTTATGTTATTTGCAGCCGTAATGACCATCCCTTTATATTTTGGAGTTAAATTTTTAGTTAATAAATCCGCTGCCATTGTTATAGTCACACTTTATAGTTTACTGCCATTTTACATAAATTACACGAGATTTCTATGGAATTCCACGTACGAGTTTGTCCTATTAACGGGCCTGATTTTTTTGATGGGGATATTTAGAGTTAGACGAAAAGCTTGGTATTTTTTTTCGATAGCGCTTTATACAGGCCTACTGACTCAGTTTCATTATCAATTTATACTCATCGCAATAGGGATTTTAATATTCTACCTTCTAACCCAAGAGCGTAAGTATTATTTTGGAGCCATCTTCATTACTGGTTTTATTTTAGGTTTCTTTCCTATAATTCTATTCGAACTAAGACATAATTTTTATAACTTTAGGACTCTCGTTTTATTTTCACAAAATCTCGGTGCATTAAGCGAAAGTAGTAATATATATATGCCGCATTACTTTTTAACTTTTTCTTTATTTTTATTTATTTTTCTCACCTACTTATTAAGAAATAGAATTAATTTGAAAGTTATTTTATTCTTGTTTCTATTTCTACTAGTGACTTCTCTTGCAATATACCCTCCCAAACCAAATCATGGGTTTCGTATGCCAGAAGATTTAACAATCGTTGAGTTGATAAAAATTTCCAAACTAATTACCAATGATGTTAATGGTGATTCTTTTAACATTGCATCTAACCTTGATGGTGACTCCCGCGCAATGCCTTATCGGTATTTGGTAGAAATCTTTGGTAAAAAGCCCCAAGACGTTGAGAATTATAATAAAGTTGACAGTCTTTATGTGATTACTCGTGATCCAGCCAGAGTAGTCCAGGAAAATACCCTTTTTGAAATTGCCAGTTTTCAGCCATCTGTCATTTCCAAAGTTTGGGAAATAAAAAGTGACATGCGACTGGTTAAACTTTCCAAAAAAGAAGAAGCACTCCAACAAAAGGAAAATTTTATAACTATCGTTAATCCAGTCAGAGATCGAAAGCTTTGGATTGATGGATCTACGAATGCTCTTTCAAGTCAAATAAAGGCAATTGAGGATAAAAATCTTTCAGCAACTTGGCTTTTACAATATGATAATTTGTCAGATAATGAACTAATTGATATTTTTAAATCATTGAATAAAAATCAGGAAATAGGCGCTTTTTTAGAAGTTAGTGAGAAATGGGCAACAGATGCAAAAGTTTCATATAAGTTTGCTGATGGGGATTATTATCGTCCGGATAAAGTATTCTTATCTGGGTACACCCCCAATGATCGCCAAAAATTAATAAAAACTTACTTTTCAAAATTTAAAACAATTTTTAAAAAGTTACCTCAGTCAGTTGGAGCCTGGTATATTGATGCTAACTCCCAAGCCTACCTTGTCAAATTCGGTGTCAGATCTGCATTGACGGTAGCTGACCAATACGATACCGATGCAGCCTCTATCTGGGGAAAATATTGGGGGATGCCTTTTTATCCTGCAAAATTTAATGCCCTTGAACCAGCGTCAAATCAGTCGAATAAAATTCCAGTTGTCAATATCCAATGGGCACAAAGAGACCCGATCTCAGGTTATGGCAAAGAAATTAAAGATTCGAGGCAGAGTTTTCAAGCAAATGACTACATTAGCAATGGGTTTAATTTTTCCTATTTTGAAAATTTACTCTCCATATATTTAGGAAATCAAAGAAATGATTTTGTTCAAATAACAATCGGCCTTGAAGCTGGTCAGGAGGCTGTCAGATTTAAAGAAGAATTTGATAAACAACTTGTCAAAACTCAATTTCTTAAAGAGCAAAATATCATTAAAGATGTCACAATGGGTGGTTTTGCAGATTGGTATCAAAGTAAATATCCGGGCATTTCTCCGTCCCACTTTATATTTAAAGATGACAGCTTTTGGTATATGTCTCCAAAATTTAGAGCAGCAATTTTTAAAGAAGGATCAAATTATATCTTAAAAGATTTGCGTTATTACTCCAATACGCCACTTAGAGATTATCTTTATGCTGATAAGAACACGTATCTTGATAGAAAAATTCCAGCAGTTATTGATAATTTGATGTTTTGGAATCAAATTAGTCTAGGTTCGACAAGAAAAATTGAATTTAAAGAAAAATTTGATCGTATAACTTTGAAGTTTGATAATAGGGAAGTGCAAATCAATACGAATGGCATTACAATTGACGGGAAAGATGTAGCCAAATCTTCACTTCAAGACCACGACTTAAACATGAATAAATTAACGCTACTAACTTACTATAATAAAATAATGTTCCCTATTAAATCTCTTTTAAAAATTTTTAAATATTCGAGAATAGATTCTACACCAACTTTTGGTTTGTCAGTTCCTGACTCAAAATTGATTGGCTTTAAAGGTTATACTCCGGGTATATTTAGTTTTGAATTTCAGTCATTTTCAAAATTCTTATCTCCTTCCAGCCTAATTGAAAGTCGGCAACCATGGGTAAATTAAAAATAGAAGCTATCATTTTAAATTATAAAGGTCTTGAAAATACCCTTGCGTGTCTGGATTCCCTAAAGAAGTGCGATAAAGATGGAACCAAAATGGAAGTTATTGTTGTTGATAATAACTCAGATGACGGATCTTCTGAGGCACTTTCGAAAATCAAGGACATTGATTTTATAGAAAATCACCAAAATCTTGGCTATGCAGGTGGAAATAATATTGGAATCAAAAAGGCCCTTGGGCAAAATGCAGATGCCGTTTTAGTTTTAAACAATGATACGATAGTCGATAAATCTTTTCTCTTGAATTTGGTAAAGTCCTCTCAATATGGCGATATTATTTCACCAAAAATTTATTTTGCTCCCGGCTTTGAATTCCACAAATCGCGATATACTAAAAGTCAGCGCGGTAAAGTAATCTGGTACGCAGGCGGCAAGATTGATTGGGGAGATATTATCGGTAAACACATAGGCGTTGACGATGTGGATCGCGGCCAATTTTCTAAAAGAAAAGAAGTCGATTTAGCCACGGGTGCCTGTATGTTAGTCAAAAAGGAAGTTTTTGAAAAAATAGGTTTTTTCGATGAAAAATACTTTTTATATCTTGAGGACATGGATTTTTGTGTTAGGACACTAAAAGCAGGCTTTAAAATACTTTTTGAACCAAAAGCAATTATTTGGCACAAAAATGCAGGATCTGCCGGAGGATCCGGTTCTGTACTTCAAGACTATTTTATCACTCGCAATCGGCTGATTTTTGCTTTTAAATACGCCAATTTAAGAACTAAACTTGCAGTACTCAAGCAAACATTAAGTCAAATAAATATACCAGCCAAACGGAAGGCGCTTGTTGATTTTGCGACTTTTAACTTTGGCAAAGGCAGTTTTTCAAAATGAAGATTTCAGCGCTTATCCTCACAAAAGATGAAGAAGAAATGATTGATGACTGCCTAAAACAGCTCAGTTTTGCTGACCAGATTATAGTCTTAGATCAAAACTCCCGCGACAAAACTGTCGGGATTGCCAGGAAATATACAAAGGATATTTTTGAGACCAAAGAGGAAGGTTTTGATAAAAATCGAAACACTTTAGCAAAAATGGCAAAAGGGGATTGGCTGCTTTATGTTGATGCTGATGAAAGGCTAAACGAGACTTTAGTTAAAGAGATTAAAACTGCAATTTATGAGGATAAATATGCTGCTTACTATTTTCCAAGAAAAAACATTATATTAGGAAAATGGCTAAGGCACACAGGATTCTGGCCAGATTATGTCCCTAGGTTATTTAGGGGCACAAATCTCGTAAAATGGTACGGAAAAGTCCATGAAAGCCCGCAAATTACGGGTAACTTCGGTTATTTTAAAATGCCTCTTTCACATTTTACAGCTCAAAGCATGTCTAAAATGCTCAATAAAAGTATCAAATGGGCAAAAATCGAAGCAGAACTTTCCCTCAAGGATAAACATCCACAAGTGACGATTTTGAAAGTTGTTAAAGGAATGCTTTTCGAATTTATTAACCGTTACTTTGTCAAGAAAGGTTTCTTGGACGGTACGGTTGGTTTAATTGAGTCCATCTATCAGGCATATCACAAAGCAATGGTTCTTACTTATTTATGGGAGTTGCAAACTCATGATGAGTAGATTTTTTTTGCCCTATGATGTATACGAGAGACACAAAAAAGTAGCAAGTTTCATCGAAACAGGTCAAACTGTGGTAGATATTGGCGGGGAGCTTGGACATCTATCTCAGTTCTTAAGTGGAGTCAAAGTAACAGTAGCGAATTTAAAAAGCGGTGATGTTATTATTTCTGAAGATTATCTGCCGTTTGATAAAAATTCATTTGATATCGTTTGTTCAATCGATGTTCTGGAACACCTACCGACTGCCGAAAGAAAGAAATTTATTGCAAGACTAACCAGCGTTGCTGCGAAAAAAATAATTTTATCTTTCCCGATAGGCACAAAAATGCACAATTTGCAAGAAAAGAAAATTATTAGATGGCTTAAGAAAAAAGGCAAAAATGTACAATATCTGGAGGAACATATCAAGTATCATTTGCCGAGACCAAAAGAAATTAAGAAATTAACTAATCTGAAAAAAACTCAAATTGTCTATTCAGGAAATATTTACATAAATAAATATTTATTTTATTTTTATATGTTTGACCCTCAAATTAAATTTATTCGCCAGATAGTATATTTTACAAAGCTCCTTATTAATTTTTTGTCTAATCCAATTCTTTATGCTTTTTTATCAAATCGTAAATTTGCCGATACAGTAAACAGAGCTTATTTAATTATCGAAAAGGTATCCTAATGAAATTTGGTTTTTACAGTCCATATCTTGATACTTTCGGCGGGGGAGAAAGATATATGTTGGCTCTTGCCTCCTATCTGTCAAAAGATCATTTAGTTGATATTTTTTGGGATGACTCTGCCATCAAACCACCCCTTGCACGTTTTTTAAAAATTGATCTAACCAAGACAAGATTTGTAAATGATATATTTAAATCAAACTTATTTCAAAAAGCTTTTACTACATTTGGCTACAATTGTATTTTTATTCTGTCAGACGGGAGTGTCCCCTTAACCATGGCTTCAAAAAACATTCTTCATTTCCAGGTTCCGTTCAATTTTCCATCTGCCTCTTTTACAACAAAATTAAAACTCTCACGTTTTAATTGGGTGGTTACCAATTCAAATTTCACAAAAAATTATATAGATAAAAGTTTTGGAATAGATTCAAAGGTCATCTATCCTCCGGTAGATATCGAAAATATAAAGCCCGGTAAAAAAGAGAAGATAATACTTTCAGTAGGTAGATTTAGTAGGAACCAACTTCACCCCAAAAAACAGGAAGTTTTAATTGAGGTCTTCAAAGAGGTTTACAAAAAAGCGCCTGCTTGGCGACTGATCTTAGTGGGACAATCCAAAAAAGAAGATTATAAGTATGTGAGAGGGTTAAAAAAAACAACCAGAGGATATGGCATTAGAATTTTCGAAAATTTGCAAATAGATAAATTGAGAAAGCTATACTCTGCTGCTTCCATTTATTGGCATGCGACCGGTTTTGGAGAAGACGAGATAAAAGCACCTCAAAAAATGGAACATTTTGGTATTTCAACGGTCGAAGCACAAGCTGCAGGTGCCGTTCCCATCGTCATAGATAAAGGAGGACAAAAAGAAATAGTAGAAGACGGTAAGAATGGACTGCTCTGGTCTACGAAAACCCAGCTTTACGAAACAACTATAAATCTTATTAACAGCCCAGAACAATTTTTAAAACTTTCTCAAGCGGCAATAAAGAATAGTCGAAGATTTAGCCAAGAGGTTTTTTTCAGGGAATATGAAAAAATTATCTTCTAATACTTTTGGTGCAATAGTTATTTGTATCATAGTATTTCTTTTTTTCCTGCCAAATTTATTAATGGGAAAAGTTCCAATTGGTGCCGATGACCTTTTGGGACTCTATCATCCCTGGAGGGACCAAACATATGATGGTTTCAATGCGGGTAAATTTCCGGTTAAAAATCCTCTGATTACTGATCCAGTCTTGCAAACATATCCATGGCGATATTTGGCAGTGAATGATATAAAGGAAGGAAATTTGCCTCTATGGAATCCTTATAGTTTCTCGGGTCAGCCACTTTTAGCAAATATTCAGTCATCGCCATTTCAGTTATTTAATTTTCTCTTTTTCATCTTTCCGTTTAACATAGCTTGGACGCTGGCAATAATTTTACCTGTGATATTAACGGGACTTTTTATGTTCCTGTTTTTGAGAAGCCTGCCTGCCGGCAAGACAGGCCTGCAACTTTCAATTATGGCCTCTATGTTTGGAGCCCTTGTTTTACCCTTCACCGGATTTTTTATTGCTTGGATGACCTGGGGAACTATCGTTACTTGTGCCATGTGGCTTCCCTTAATTCTTCTTGCGGTCAATAAACTTTCGAGAGCTGAAAGCTCTCGATATTGTCCTAAAAGTTTACATGAGCGAGCAGAATATACCTCGAAAGTATCTATTCGCTCCAGCATTCATCCGTGGACCAAGAGTACAGGGCATTCTGCGAGCGAATATAAGTTATTCACTCGGCAATCCCCGCTGTGGTTTATTGTTTTAGTAGTTGCAGCCTCTCAAACTATCCTGTCAGGTCATTGGCAGACCGCCTTTTACGTGTTTATCGCAACGTTCTTCTATGTCATTTTTCAAACTTTTCAATCAAAAAAGCTGGAAATCTTAACGATTATAGTTTGCGGATTGGCCTTAGGTATTCTAATATCTGCGGTTCAGCTTTTACCGGCATTAGAGTTTGTCAGATTGTCTGCAAGAGAAATTGATCAAGGGTATTTTACGGGAAGAACTGACTGGTTTCTGCCAGTTCAGAATTTGATTCAACTTGTGGCTCCGGATTTTTTTGGTAATCCCGCAACTTATAATTATTGGGGAATCTGGAACTGGGCTGAATTCGTCAGCTTTGTCGGCATCGTTCCTCTTGCTTTTGTAATCTTCGCACTTTTGTCAAGAGAAAAAAGGGCGATCTATTTTATATTTTTGGCAATTTTTTCCTTGGTTTTTGCGATCGCAAATCCAATTTCAAAAATTCCCTACATCTTTAATTTCCCTCTAATTTCTTCAATGCAACCCTCAAGAATCCTATTTCTTTTTATATTCTCGCTTTCGGTTTTGTCCGCTTATGGAGTAAATTACTTTATCGAAAAGAAACGCGAAAAGAAACATATTATCCCGGCAGTTTTAATTCTATCAGTTCTATTTGTTCTTGCAGCCTACACATTAATCTTTAAAGATGTTTTCCCTATTACTGGAAATATTGACTCATTTAAAGTTGCCCTGAGAAATTTAATATTTCCAATACTAATCTCTTTCTCAATGCTTGCACTTATAATTTTAAAAATCGCCAAAATTCCAAAAACTATTTTACTTTTGGCGATTTTTGCCTTAACGCTATTTGAACTGTTCAGATTCGGCTATAAGTTCACTCCTTTTTCAAAACTTTCCTGGATTTTTCCTCAAACACAGACTACAAAATACTTATCAAGTCAGGAAAAACCTTTTAGAATAATGACCACCGACAGAAGAATCTTTAATGGCAATACACCGAGTGTTTATCAGATTGAAGCTGTTAATGGTTATGATCCACTTTATCTTAAAGATTACGCAATGCTGGTAACTGCCTGGGAATCTCAAAAAGTAACCCAAGCCGGATCTTTTAACAGAATAGTAACACCCCAAAAGTACTTCTCAAAAATTGCCGATTTTCTGAATGTGCGCTACATAGCAACTTTTGACGAACTTTCCGAGCCCGGTTTTGAAAAAGTCTTCCAAGAAGGGGAGACTAAAATTTTTAGAAATGACAATGCTCTACCCCGTGCGTTTTTCGTGAAAGAAGTGATTAGAGTTGGGGATCAAAACCAAGAGTTAGAACAACTTTTAGACCCTCATTTTGATATTAGATCAACTGCAGTCTCGTCGGATTTTGGATTCCCAAAGCAAAGAATCGAAGCCTCAGTTAACTTTATAAAGTACTCTGATCAGTCGCTAACACTCAGAACAAAAACAGATGACGAAGCCCCTCTTGTTATCTCTAACGTTTTTTATCCCGGCTGGCAGGTTTATATCGATGGCCAAAAAGATGAGATTAAAAGAATAAACTACATGTTTCAGTCCGTTCTAATACCCAGAGGAGAGCATGAAGCCGAATTTAAATTCAGGCCACAATCATTCTATAATGGTCTTTATCTTTCGATAGTAGGCATTATTATAACAATATTTTTTTCACTTTATTTATGGCACAAAAAATATCAGTAATTATTCCAAATTTCAATGGTTGTGATTTGTTGGCAAAAAATTTGCCAAGTGTCATAAAACATTGCCCCAATTGTCAAATAATTGTCGTTGACGATGCTTCTGCAGATGATTCGGTGAATTTTATCAATAAAAATTTTAAAAAGATAAAATTAATTCAACTTCCTAAAAATAAGGGATTCGCTTATGCCGCGAATGCGGGAATAAAAGCAGCCGATGGCAATTTGGTTCTACTTCTAAATTCCGATGTTGCGCCGCGAGCGGACTTTTTGAAACCAGCTCTTTCTCTCTTCGCTCACGATAAAGTTTTTGCCATTGGTCTTGCAGATTACAGTCACGAGAAAGGGAAAATTGTGGTAAGAGGAAGGGGAGGCGGAGTCTTCAAAAAGGGTTTCCTTGAACACTTTGCACTGGTGGCAGAATCTGGCGAGACTCTCTGGGTTTCTGGGGGGTCCGGACTTTTTGACAAAGAAAAGTTTTTAGAGCTCGGCGGGTTTGATGAAATATTTGCTCCATTCTATTGGGAAGACATCGATCTTTCATTCAAAGCTTGGAAAAAAGGGTATTTGTGTCTATTTGAGCCAAATTCCAAAGTAAACCACTTTCATCAGGAAGGCACAATTAAAAAATCAAAATCGGATTTTTATATCAGAACTGTTTCCTACAAAAACCAATTTCTCTTTGTCTGGAAAAATATTTCTGACCTGCTTTGGCTTATCCAGCATCTAGCGTGGTTCCCTTATCATCTCGTCAAAGCGCTAGCTACTCTTGATTTGGCCTTCTTCATCGGCTTCCTCTGGGCTTTATCCCAGATTCCCAGCTTAGTTGTCAGTTGTCAGCTGTCAATTGTCAATTGTCAATTGTCCGACAGGGAGGTTCTAAACAAATTTGCAAAACCATAATATCCTTTGGAATCCGAATAAAAGTCCCAAAATAATTGTCGTTATGCCGGCTTACAATGCCGAAAAGACTATTAAAAAAACTGTTGATGATTTGCCCAAAGATTTAATTTCTGAAGTAATTCTGGTCGATGATGCCTCCAGTGATGAGACTGTCCAGAAAGCGAAAAAAATTGGTATCACAGTCTATATTCATAAAAGGAATAAAGGTTACGGCGCTAATCAAAAAACCTGTTATGATCAAGCTTTAAAAAGAAAGCCAGACGTTGTTGTTATGGTTCATCCGGACTACCAATATGATGCCAAACTTGTTGGAGTATTATGCGAACCGATTGTTAACAGCCGGGCGGATATAATGCTCGGTTCACGGATTCAAACCCGCAGTCAAGTTTTGGCAGGTGGTATGCCTTTATGGAAATACTTTGCCAATCGATTTTTAACATTGGTCGAAAATCTGGCAATGGGATTGAATCTTTCCGAGTATCACACCGGCTTCCGTGCGTATTCACGCCAAGTTTTAGCAAACATTCCTTACCACAAATTTTCTGATGATTTTATTTTTGACCAGCAGATTTTGATCTCTACCCTGTCTTTCGGATTTAATATCTCCGAAATTCCAGTTCCCTGCAAATATTTCCCCGAAGCATCATCAATCAATCTCACACGTTCAACCAAATACGGTCTTTTAACTCTCTGGACAGTATTTATCTATCTTTTACACGAATTGGGAATAGTAAAAAGTGTTCTATTTCGAACGAAAACCTCAAGCTACCTCAAATAATCAAAAAATGAAAGCAGTGGATAAGTACCCCAAATATTTGACATATAGAAAACGTCAAAAATAATTCCAAAAGTGATTAATATTTTTGCAAAAACGGGTAATCCGTTTTTGAAACTGGTAGCCAAGAGTAAAAATAATAAGGGCAGAAAGTCCAAACTATATCTGTACCCAAATTGACTTATACCAATACCAAAGTAAACTAAAGAAGGAATTAGAAGAACGATGATGCCAATGATAGCTGGCATTGTATAAGGAGCCTTTCTTGCTTTGAGTAGATAAAGAAATAAAGGAGAAGTAAACAAAATTGCCATCCCAAGGTGATTAACTTTAAGATAAGGAAACTTTAGTACAAACTGAACTCCATCTTTTAGTACAGGTTCAGGTGGCATCAACAAAAGAACATATAAATTAGCGGGTATATGCTTTAAACTAAAGAATCCCTCTTGATTGTTTAAATAGTTTTTATCTAGTACTGTAACATTCCTTGTATATCCTGTATCAGAAACGGAGTGGAATCTACGGAAATTATAAAGACCTAACATGCTTACAGAAAAAAATATTGGAATTAAAAGAAAAATGAAACTGCGTCCTAAATGGAGTTTCTGGCGCAAACGTATAATCTCGAAAAGGAAAAAAACTGTCATTCCAAATAATGTAATTCGTGTAGCGCCGGCTGCAGCTATCAATAGGCCAATTACGAACCATCTCCTTTTTGTAAAATACTCCAAAAGCGCAAGTACAACAAAGGCGGTACCGATAGTCTGGACAACATAAGCAGAGATATTAACCAGTCCCACAAAATATAAAACTGTCCCAAAAACAAAAAAGTTGGCAAGCCAAAAAGCATCAATTTTCGTAAATTGCAATTTCCTGCATAATAAGAATATTGACAGATAAACTATGACAAGGGATGTAATCGATAAAGTTATTTGAGGAAAATTTTTTCCCCAAATAAAAACAAAAGGCATAAGCAGAATTGAAGGAATGGGGCCGAAAAATAAATACTGTTTTCCAAAGAAATCTACGAAGTCCCCATTTGGTAAATTATTAGGACTCAAAAAGAGATCGTTATGAAGAAAACTTTCGGCAAGCAGTGAAAAATGCTTATCAACATTAAACCAGGTAGCCTGATGAATTATGAAGCCGGAAAATACAGCGAAAATAAATACTGTAAGTGGAGCAAGATAAGAAAGATTTATTTTCCCCATGAAATGATATTTATTATAATACTTTTCTCTTAAATTGCTTTTCCCACAATAGAAAGAATTAATATCCCGATCGTATTAAAAGTGAATGAGAGGATTGAAAAATGGTGGTATTTTAACTTGATGCTGGCAAGTAAAAGCAAACCAACCTCATCGGGAAATGGTGAGGCAATCACAAGAGCGGCGATGATTGGCAAAAACCAGAAAATTAATTTAGAGTGAATAATCCTCTTGGCCAATTTATTTGGAAAATGTTTTTCTAAATACTCAAAATCCGCAATCAAATCATCCCTTAAAAATTTAAAAATCAGTGTATCGCCTGCCAGCGCCCCCAAACCGCCAATGAGGGCAATTGCGAAAGCATTGTGAGTTTTTGTCAAAAGCAGAAAGACTGAACTTGCAACAGCCACAGTAAATGTTGATGCAAAAAGGATTCCGGCTAAAAAAGCACCCATCACAAAGTAAATTCCGGAGAAAGAATTGAGAAATTCTATAAGAAAATTTGATTGATAGAGGATAACAGCGGCTAGAACACTGACTGATATTACTGTCCCGTCTCGAAATAGTTTTTTGCGCCTAATGGCCTTCGCTTCTACCACCACCTTATTATATACATTAAATTCTCCTGTGTTAAAATCTTATCAATAGTTTCCTCCATGTCATTCCCGCGAAAGCGGGAATCTATACAATTAAATCTGGATCCCGCATCAAGTGCGGGATGACGCAAGAGGATGAATAATTACTTTCAATGAATCGTAAGAATAACCTTTTGGAACTTCCAGGCATGGCAGATGTTCATGTGCATTTGAAAGAACCGGGCGGAATGCAGAAAGAAGATTTCGAGACAGGAACAAAAGCAGCTGTTGCCGGAGGATACACCCAGATTCTTGATATGCCAAATAGTATTCCCCCAACAATATCTTCAGGAGCTCTTAACGACAAATTTAATCGCGCCAATGAAAGAATCTGGTGCGATCTTGGATTTAATTTTGGTGCAACTGCTGACTCTACAAAGTATTTCCTTCAAATTTCAAAAAAGGTATTTGGCCTTAAAGTCTATATGAATCAAACAACCGGAACCTTACTTATTGATAAACTGGCGGATCGCGATTTGATTTTTAAATCCTGGCAAAGTGATTTACCGATTATGGTTCATGCCGAAGGGGAAACCGTTGATGTAGCAATTAAACTTGCTAAAAAGTACAAAAAAAATCTCCATGTTTGTCATATTGCTGATAATCATCAAATTAACTCAATCCGAAAAGCCAGATCTGAAGGAGTCAAAATAAGTTGTGAAGTTACCCCTCATCACTTATTTTTAACAAAAAGCGATGTCAGGCAGCTCGGTCCACTCGGCATCATGAAACCGCCACTTCCGACAAAGACAACTCAGAAAAAACTTTGGGACAATATTGACAGCATCGACATGATTTCAACAGATCATGCTCCTCACACATTGGCGGAGAAGTATAGTAAATCGCCTCCATTTGGGGTTCCAGGACTGGAAACAACTTTGCCATTAATGTTGACAGCAGTATCTAGGGGCTTGTTGACATTTGATCGGCTGATTCAGATGACAAGTGTTAATCCTCGCAACATTTTTCACCTTCCTGTCCAGCCAAATACCTTTGTGATTGTCGATCCAAGTAAAAAATTTAAGATCACAAACAAAGGTTTATTCACTAAATGCGGCTGGACCCCTTTTGTGGGACTGCCGGGTAGGGGAGAGATTAAAAAAGTCGTTATACGCGGTCAAACGGTTTTTGAAAATGGTAAATTTCAAGGCCATCCTCAAGGTGAAGTAATTTATCCTATCTAAAATAGATTTTTGATCCCTCTTGCGATCAAAGAAAAATAGGTTTCACTTGTGGTAGTTACTGTCTCTTGAGCCAATAATTGATCATTATTCTTGATACTAATAGCTAAAGATAAGGGGCCTTTTGAATTGCTTTCAAATTTTAATTTGCCTACCGCAGTCTCTCCCGGATAGATTTCACCTTTTTCCCATTTAATTTCTTCAATCTGAATATCCGGTTGTGCGTCAATATTAACCCTTAGAGAATCATCTGTTTTCCAAATATAATTGCCTGTATTTTTAAAAGTAACAACGGTATTATTAGTCGAATCTTTTATAATAATACCCGGCAGATCAGTTTGAATATCCGCTGCCAAATCTTCTCTTTGCGGTTCTCCCTTTACTTTTGGTAAATCACGGATCGCAAAAAAATAATCAAAATATTCTTTTGCGGAATCTTCCTCGTTTGTCTTGAAAGAAAATGGATAGTATAGAGACTCGGGGTAATTAAAAATAAATGGTGTGACTGCGACTACTCTTTTATCATTCCAGACTTTCTCAAATGCAATCTTATAATATTGTCTTATAAGGTCTTCGTTAACTCCCTCTCCGTTTTGTATTTTTCTCTTCCATCCGGTCTCAGTAATAAACACCGGCAAATTTCTCCCCTTTATATAAGATTCGATTTGTGAAAGTTCCCATTCGTAACCTTTAATGCTCAGGCGTCCTGATCTAAAAGGACTAGAAGTAAAATTTGGGTTTGGATAAGAATGTGAAGACCACCCGTCAATTCTTGTAAATATTTGTGGCGTGGTTGACTCCATCGTTTTGTAAAAAATTGACGCATCAAGAGACCCATTATGCGTATTAAGTGATAAATCTAGAGGGGAAGGTAAAATGAAAAAATCAGCGCTTTTTTCCTTAAGAACATTGATTGTTTTTTCAAGTTCTTTGGCATAATCTGCGGCATCCGCTTTTCCTCCCCATTCTTCAGCTCTATTTACCTCATTATAAACCAGGACATAGCGGTTTTTTGTCGGCCAATAAAGAGATGATAAAAAATTAGCCCAGGCCTTTGCGTCCTCATCAGCAGGCCTTTGCCAGAAACCCTGCTGGTCAAATTCGGTGGCAATTCTAACAATTGGAATCAGATGATGCTTAGTAAGTAAGTGGAATACGCCTTGCCATCTGTCTAAATTCATTTCACTCTTTTTGACTAAAATTACCACCCATCCCCAGTCACCGTTGGCATTAACCATGGAATCAATTTCCTCAACTTCGGAGTTCGGTGAAAGAGTTCCAACTCCTACCTTATTATTAGGGTTTGCGCCAGGATCGTTTACGGCCAGCACAGATTGTCCGCCTATCAAAAATATAATTAGCCAAAGACAAAAATACTTCATAAAGGCCTATTATATGCTAGAATTTGCAAGTAGTGAAATGCCTCCACTTTCTCGCCTTTAGTATTGCTTCTTGCAATAGGGCAATTGTAAAAAGGCGTTAAAAATGAACCTTAGAAAAACTCTGCTTGTACTTATTATTTTGCTAGCCTTCATCCTTAGATTTTATCAACTCGGGATAAATCCGCCCGGACTTTATTGGGATGAAGCAGTGTTTGGTTATGACGCTTATTCGATTCTCAAGACGGGCAAGGACCATCACGGAGTAACTCTGCCACTATTCTTTGAAAGTTTCGGTGATTGGAAATTGCCAGGTTATCACTATCTGCTGGTTCCTTCTATTGCGATTTTTGGCCTCAATGAATTTGCCGTTCGTTTTCCATCAGCTTTCTTCGGATTCCTCACTGTGCCATTAATTTATCTTTTGACCAAAAAACTTTTCGAAAAGTCAAATGTCAGTGGTCATCCATTCGACGAGTCTTCGACCGTGAGGTCCTCGACTCTGAGACTCGGACTCGAAGAGCTCAGACCCAAAGGGCTTAGGGTCGAAGAGATGACCCTGAGTCCACCGAAGGGTCAGTGGTCAGTTGTCAAAAGCGAACCAATTGCTCTTTTGTCCGCCTTCTTTTTGGCCATCTCCCCTTGGCACATTCAATTTTCCAGAGGTGGATTTGAATCAACCACAGGCCTTTTCTTCTTGACGTTTGGTCTCTATCTGTTTCTTAAGGGAATCGAGAGAAAGCAAGTCATAACTTTAACTTTGGCCTTCTTGCTCTTTACTTTATCTATGTATTTTTATCATGCTTATCGCATTTTCACACCTCTGTTCGTGATCGTACTTCTCCTAATTCATTTTAAGGCTGTCAAAAAAATAGTCACAAAATTCGTACTACCTGTACTTTTAGCATTAACATTGGCTTTACCGATTATAATTTTTACATTTTCACCAGAAGGTCAATCAAGGGCAAGTTCTCAGTCAGCCTTTAGTCAAGATACATACGAGTCAGCCAGAATTTTTTATGATCAAAATTCTAAGCCACCTTTACGCTTTCTGTCTAAATACTGGTCTTTTTCCCTATACAATGTTTATCTGGCATTTAATAATTACATCGACCACTTTTCTCCCGTCTTCCTTTTTTATAAAGGCGATCAGATAGGTAGACACTCACAGGTCGACATGGGCCAGATTTATCTGTTTGATGGGATTTTATTGGTCTGTTCCATTTTCGCTCTAAAAAAGCTGAGCGGAAAATCTCTTAAAATTATGTTATCCTGGCTGATTTTAGCGCCAATTCCGGCAATGATTGTCAACCCGACGCCTCATGCTTATAGAACTTTACAGATGTCTGTACCTCTAGCCTTTTTCTCAGCGCTTGGAGCATACTGGATCTTTTCAAACAAAAAATTATTGATAATTAAAGTGCTATTAACTTTTGTTATTTTCTATACATTTTTGACATACTTGCACCTTTTATTCGTGCATTATCCTAAAAAATTCGCTGCCGACTGGCAAGATGGTTATAGAGAAATGGTGACTCAAGTGCAAAAATATCAGAATCATTTTGATAAAGTCTATATAACAAATATCAATCAGGTTCCTTATATTTACCTGCTTTTTTACGGGAAATATGATCCTGAGAAATTCATAAATTCTGGGGGAAACAGGGATTATTTTGATAAATATGTCTTTATTCCGGATGATGTCAATATATATGATCAGATCCTGACTGCCGACAGGCGGCAGGTAAGAATTCTTTATGTTGCACCCTCGTGGGAGAAGGTTGATGGTAAATGGTTAGCAGCAGCTAATGATTCGACAGGCAGACATATATATTCTTTGTGGGATTTAAATGAAACCTTCAAATAAATTCAGGATATTTTTTATCATCATTTTAGTTGTCCTTTTTGGTTTTAGAATTTGGCAGACAACTGGATGCAAACAGTTTTCAAGTTTTTACTTTAATCCTCTCTCTATAAAAGTTAGTGTCGAGTCAAACGTCAATACCGATTTCGGTATGGATAGAAATATTTCCCGGTTTTTCCACAATAAAGCGACTGTTGGCATTTTTGAATTTTCTAAAAATTTTGCTTCCGCTTTTCAACCCAAGTTGTTAATGGTTATTTTAGGACCGGTGGGCTTAATTTTAGCAACCGCTGCCTTTTTGAAAGTATTTGAAAAGAGAAGATATTTACCTAAATTCCATTTCGCAGTTATCTTGACTACCTCATTGATTGCAATTTCTACGCTAAATTCTAAAATTTCTTTCTTTCTCTTAGCAATATTCTGGTATAGCTTTTCTCTTTGGGGAATCGATTTTTTTTTAAAAACAAAATTGGCAAAAATAGTTTTTGTCCTCTTGGCATTTTTATCCTTATGCTATTTTATTTTCGATTGGCAAATGAAATTAATTTGCGATGAAATCTTTTTTAACTAAGTAAATTTGTTATCATTAATTAGTATTTTCGATCAATATGCCAAGAAGTTTAAATTTTTATTTACTCGTTGTTATCATTTTTATTGCCGCAGTATTGAGATTTTATAAACTTGCATCCGTTCCACCCTCTCTTTATTGGGACGAAGCGTCACTTGGCTATAACGCTTATTCAATTTTAAAATCAGCTCGCGATGAACATGGAAAATTTCTGCCTTTTACAAATTTTGCGGCCTTTGGCGATTACAAGCCTCCTGGATATATTTATGCAACGGTGCCCTCAATTGCCGTCTTTGGCCTCAATGAATTTGCGATAAGGTTTCCATCAGCATTTTTCGGGGTCTTGACTGTCCTGCTGACATATCCGCTAACCAAAAAACTTCTCGAGAATGGTAGCGGGTGGCAGTCTTTGCACACTCCCGGAGTGCGCAAAGTTAAGCCCTGGCACACTCCGGGAGTGAATCAAGCTGGCTTGCTTGCATTTGAAATTAGAAATTTGAAATTTGAAATTGGAAATCCAGAAGCTATTGCTCTTCTATCCGCTTTCTTCCTTGCAATCTCCCCTTGGCACCTGCAGTTTTCCCGGGGAGCTTTCGAAGCAAATCTAGGCCTCTTTTTCTCTGTTTTAGGAATTTTCCTCTTTGTAAAATTCGCCCAAGATCACCCCATTTGGATTCTTCCATCGATGCTCTCATTTCTTGCCGGAATATATACTTTTACCGGGCAACGTTTGTTTGTTCCTTTCATACTTATAGTGCTGGTGATCCAATTTCGAAAACAGATTCTTACCCAAACCAAAGTTGTCGTGGCAACAGCTTTGATTGCTGCCTTTCTGCTCTGGCCGCTTTTTGTCTTTATCACGCAAACTATCGAAGGCAGATTACGATTCGATGAAGTTACAATTTTTAAAGATCTTGATCCTATAAATCAATCAACTCATTATCGCCAAAAAGATAATTTTTCATGGTGGTCAAATATTATTCATAATCGCCGCCTTTTCTATTCATATGAATATCTCACTCATTATTTTGATGCGTTCAATCCGCGTTTTCTTTTTACGAAAGGTGATGTTAATCCGCGGCTCTCTGTCCAAGATACAGGAGAGCTTTATTATATAGATCTCGCGCTTATTCTTGTAGGAATCTACTTTTTGTTTGCTACTAAACAAAAGTATCGCTTTTTAATTATTGGGTGGTTACTTATTTCGCCTCTTGGACCCGCGACGGCACGAGAAACGCCTCATGCGCTAAGAATGATTCATATTCTGCCAACTTACCAGATACTCTCTGCAATTGGTCTCTATAGTCTTTATCAAGTGATCAGATATAAAAAACTACTAATTACTCCTGCCTTTTTCTTGTCCGCCATAGCTTTAGCGACGGCGGGACTTTTGACTCTTAACTTTCTGTACTATTTACATATGTACTATCTCCACTGGCCAATAAATTATTCGGGGGATTGGCAATACGGTTATAAACAAGCAGTACAGGATATCAAGCCTTTATATGATCAAGTTGACCAGATTATAGTTACCAAAGCTCTTGGGAGACCTTATATTTACTTCCTTTTGTACACGCAGTTTGACCCCAAAAAATATTGGCAAAGTGCTCAAGTCACCAAAAACCAGTTCTTTTTCATCGATGTTGAAGGTTTTGATAAATTTAAATTCTCAGATAATCCCGGCCAAATTCCTGTTGTGGGTAGGACTTTGTATGTAGTTCAATCAGGCCAACTTCCCCAGGATGCCAAAAAACTTCGTACTATTTATGATCTTTCCCTATCACCAGTTTTTGATATTGGAGAGAAAACTCTATGAAGTCGAAACTCCAGCTTTTAATTTGGTTTGTTTTGGTTAGCACCTATTTTATAACCAGACTAATAAACCTAAAGATAATTCCAATTTTTACTGATGAAGCTATTTATACATATTGGGCTCAAGTAGCACTTCATGATCCTGCTAATAGATTTAGTTCTCTTGAGGATGGGAAACAGCCTTTGTTTATTTGGATTGCGGCGATTTTTCAGAAATTCATATCCGATCCACTTGTAGCCTCAAGACTTGTTTCAGTTTTTGCCGGTTTCGGCTCGCTAGTCGGAATTTATTTCCTGTCCAAATACTTGTTTGATAAAAAAACAGCAATTCTGGCCTGTTTGCTTTATATTATTTTGCCCTTCACTCTTCTCTATGATCGGATGGCTCTTTTTGATTCATTGCTTACCATGTTAGGCATTTGGGCGGTTTACTTTTCCGCGAAAATGATAAAGTCGCCACAACTTGATACAGCCTTGTTAAACGGATTTGCCATTGGGCTTGGTATGATTACCAAATCATCCGCAAATTTCTTTCTTTATCTATTACCATTCTCCTTACTGCTTTTCGATTTTAGCAAAAAGAATAGGTCTCAAAGATTTATAAGGTGGTTATTTTTGACTTTAATTACCGCAATATTGGCATTTGTAATTTATAACTCCTTGCGCCTATCCCCACTTTTCTACATGATTGCACGCAAAAACTCAGAATTTATTAGAAGCGTGAGCGAAATTATAAATAACCCATTTATCCAGTTACTCAGCAATCCTCACGCCTTAATTTCATGGCTTGTCCAATATAATGGTTGGCCACTGACCTTAATTGCTATTTTGGTTATTGTCTGGGGTTTAATTAAACGAAATCTTCCAGTTATTCTGCTTTCAGTTTATGTTTTGGCACCCTTTCTGGCTGAAAGCATTTTTAATAAAGTCCTATACCCCCGTTTTATGCTTTTTTATTTTCCTTATATCATTATCCTAGTATCTTTTGGTGTCATAAATTTAATTAAGTGGAAAAATTACTCGAAATATTTGTGGATGATTTTTGCAGTCATTTTTATTTTTCCAGCTATAAATTCGTATAAATTGCTAACAAACCCTCCAAAGGCAAATATCGCCGATTCAGATCTTGGTCAATATTTAAATGACTGGCCAGCCGGTTATGGTATAGAGGAAATTGTGACGATCCTAAAACATGAAACAAAAAGCCAGCCAGTCTATGTTGGGACTGAAGGTACCTTTGGGCTTTTACCTTATTCACTTTTAATTTACTTTTACGGCGAAAAAAATATCGAGATACATGGTTTCTGGCCTGTAAGTGATATTCCACAGCAAGTCTTGGACGCAGCCAAAGTTAAAAAGACATTTTTTATTTTCAACGAAAACCAGAAACTTCCGGATGATCCAGGTAATCCCCATCTTAAATTAATTGGCAAATACCAAAAGGGGATAGGTAACAGTTTTATGAGGTTTTATGAGGTGGTTTCTAAATGAAGTATCTCAAAAATAACCTGCCTTTAATTTCGATAATTGTTATTGCAGTTATCTTTCGTTTTGTAAATCTTGCAAACATTCCCATTGGCTTTAATGATGATGAAGCAGCTTTTGGCTACAATGCTTACTCTATTCTTAAAACCGGTAAGGATGAATGGGGTAGATTTTTGCCCTTTCCGGTTTTCGAGAGTTTTGGAGACTGGAAGCTTGTAGTTTATCTTTACCTCACAGCTGTATCTCAATTTTTCTTTGGCCTCAATGAATTGGCAACACGGCTTCCATCTGCCTTGTTTGGAGTTTTGGCAGTCATAGCTTGCTATTTACTTTCCAAAGAACTTTTTGACAAAAGAATTGCACTTTTTTCCGCTTTTTTTCTGGCAATTTCTCCTTGGCACATAGTGGCGTCGAGAAATGCCTTTGAGTCTGATTTGTTAGTTTTCTTTATAACCATCTCAACGTATTTTTTCTTAGTAGGTTTAAGAAGTAAAAAATTCTTCCTCTTTTCGTTTTTAGGATTTGCGCTTTCTTTCTATATTTATCGATCTGCCTGGACTTTTGTCCCTTTATTTCTTGCCAGCCTTTTATATTTCTATCGTGCAAACCTCAAGCTTCCTAAATTCTATATTGTTAAAACTCTAGTCATTGGTATTGTTATGCTTTTACCCCTTGTTTCAACCGTTTTCACCTTCAAAGGGCAATCTCGATTCTTACAGGAAAGTTTTGTCGCTGGAATTGCCAGAGTAGGAATTAATAACGATATAAATGAACAAAGAGGAGCATGCAGAAAGAGTTTTCCCGATATCATTTGCCAAATTAGCTACAATAAAGTTCTCGTATTTTCCAAGATTTATCTGAATAACTACTTCGGCAATTTATCGATCAAAACTTATTTTAATAATGCAACCCCAACAGGATTTCAGTCTTTTATGACCCGGAGCGTTCTTTATTTATTTGAGCTTCCATTGGCAATACTTGGTTTAATTTTTCTTTTTAAGGCCAAAAGTCCCGGTTTAAAAGTTATTTTGCCCTGGATAGTCTTCTTTCCATTGGGAGCAGCTATCGCGGGAATTGGGAATTATGGCAGGATAAACCTCTTCATGCCCGTTCCCCAAATTATCGCAGCTTATGGACTAGTAGCAACGTTTCTTCACCTAGGAAATAATTTTGCCAGAAAAGCCTTTATTCTTCTGGCTTCTATTATAGTAATCGTTTCTACAATCGGATTTGTATCTGATTTGTTTCTGGTGGAGCCATATTTTACCAGTCGTTATCAAAGATATGGCTACAGAGAACTTTTTAGCTACCTTACCTCAAAAGAACAAGAGTACGATAAATTCGTCATTTCAAGAAAAATCGACTATGGTCATCAATATATGCAGTATCTGTATTTTGCAAAAGTTGACCCTAATTTCTTTTTAGCCAATGCCGCGAGGCATAAGGAAAATAATTGGGTTGTCTTTGATAGCATCGGAAAATATGATTTTGTGTCGTCAGTCCCCGGTATTGATCGTCTGCCAACAAAGACCCTAATAGTCACTGGACAAAAAGAGATTGAATTTCCAAAGGCACCCATTCATGTAATTAGCGATTTAAGAGGAGATACAATTTTTGAAGTTTACGATGTCAGCCAAGTTAAAGTACCATGACAAAAAAAATCTTTTGGGCAATTTTAGTTTTAGCTTTTATTTTAAGGTTTTACAAATTAAGCACTGTTCCTCCAAGCCTCGATTGGGACGAAAACAGTAATGCTTACAATGCCTACTCGATTCTTAAAACTGGCCGAGATGAATATGGAGTCTTTTTACCAATCACCAATCGCTCCTTTGATGACTACAAACCGCCTCTCTATATGTATTTGGATGTGCCCACAGTGGCAATTTTTGGACTAACCCCTTTTGCCGCTCGACTTCCATCAGCTTTTTTCGGATTCCTCACTGTGCCATTAATATATTTTTTGGCCAAAAAACTTTTTGATAAGACTGAAAATAGTAAATGGAAAATGGTAAATGGAAATTCACAAACAATTGCGCTCTGCGCAATGTTTCTGTTGGCTATCTCTCCCTGGCACCTGCAAGTTTCAAGGATCGGTTTCGAATCAACTGTCGGCCTTTTTTTTGCTGTCGGATCAATCATCGCTTTTCTATACAGTCTTAAAGATAAAAAATGGCTAATTGTAAGTGCCATATTACTTGGAATATCAGCTTACAGCTATCACTCTGAAAGAATATTCGTCCCGCTACTCTTTGCTGGAACCTTCATTATTTATAGAAAAGAGATACTGGCCGTTTCTAAAAAATATCTAGCTGTTTTTGTTATCATCACCATCCTGATTGGATTACCGCTAGCAATATTGATTCCGCCTAAAGTTATCTTGCAAAGATTTGAAGTTACCACAGGCAAACCAAGACTTGAAGATACCGAAAAATCAATAAAATATATTTTACAAGACCAAGATTTAGGATTAAGACTGGGGAAATATATCCACAATAGGAGATTTGTTATTGGCCAAACGTGGTTTGGTAACTATCTTTCACATTTTGATTTCAACTTCTTATTTACAAAAGGTGATGACAATTTTAGACATCACATTGAAGGCATGGGTATGCTTTATCTTTTCGAACTACCTCTTTTCTTATTTGGAATCTATTTTCTGGTTAAAAACAAAAATAAAGAATCGGCCTTCATTCTTGCTTGGCTTCTTCTTGGCCCTTTAGCCGCAATACCTGCTCATCCAAATCCTCATGCCAACCGGTCTCTCCCTATGATAATTCCATTAGAGATTATTTCGGCCTATGCATTTTTTCAAATCTTTTCGAACAAATTTTTCTTTAAAAAAATATTCCTTAGTGCTTATACTGGATGGATAATACTTTCGGTTGGCCTTTATATCCACAACTATTTTACTCACTACCCATTTAACAAAGCAGATTTTTGGCAATATGGTTATAAGGAAGCTGTTGTTGAATCAGAAAAGGTTAAAAATCAATATGAAAAAATAAATATTGATCATTCCATAGAACAAGCCTATGTCTTTTGGCTTTTCAATACAAAATACGATCCTAAAACTTATCAGAAAGAAGGATCAAGATACCATTTCGACAAATATTACTTTGACGCTAAAAGACCAGAAAATCCAAATGAACTTTTCATTGCCGATGTCGGAAATTTTCCAGGTGGCTTTGAAGTAGTTAAAACGATTTACTATCCAAATGGTACCGAGGCGATCAAAATCGGCCACCCTAGATGAAAACTCAGCAAACTTTCCTGATTTTTTTGTCTATTGTATTTTTAGCTTTCTTTTTAAGATTTTATAGAATTGCTCAAATACCTGCGGGCTTTTTCTTTGATGAAGTCACAGTAGGTGTTAATTCTTATTTTTTATCAAATAATCTGAGGGATGAGTTTGGTAATTTTTTACCGGATTTCATCAGAGTTGGCGAGGATTATAGGCATGCCGCAATATTTTATGTCACGGCTTTATTTGTAAAAATACTCGGACTAAATGTATTTGCTGTAAGAACCGCAACGGCAACATTTGGGGTATTAATAGTTATTGGTACTTATTTCTTAGTTAAACAACTAACTAGCAACCGAAAAATTGCAACTCTATCAGCTATATTGACAGCGATTTCACCATGGCTTATTAATTTATCCCGGTCGGCAAATGAAGTAATTGTGGCTTTGTTATTTTTAATAACAGCTGATTTTTTATTTATCAAAGGAATTGAAAAGTGTGAGAAGAAATATTTTGTCTTATCGTACTTATTTATTGTTCTTACTTGGTTTTCTTATTCCGGCGCAATTTTGATAAGTTTTTTACATTATTCGTTTTTGTTGCTTTTCTGTTTACTTGGGAAACACCCCAAGCCGGCAAAAATTTTGGCTGTTTTGGCAGTTGTTAGTTTCTTAATCTTTCCCAACATATTTTATTGGATTTTAAAGCCACAGAAAATCACAGGACGATTCGATCAAGTTTCAGTTTTATCAGAGAAAGGAACACAATTGACGCTTAATGAGCAACTTAGAGAAGATGGTTATAAAAATTCTCCTCCCATTTTGGTTTCAAGGTTTTTTCATAATAAACTAGTTAACTACTCATCAATAATTGTTAACAATTATTCTCAATATTTTTCCGGCCAATTTTTATTAGGTTTAACTCCTTTACCCTTAAGATATAAAATCCCCAACTCGGGATTGGTTTACTTTATAGAAGTTCCGTTCTTTCTTTTTGGGTTGTACATTATGGGTAAAAGGCTGACATGGCAAAAGTCTTTTATAATTTCCTGGCTTCTTATAGGACCAATACCTGCAGCATTAACTTTGGAAGATTCGCCTAATATGCAAAGAACCATTTTTATGCTGCCTGCCTGGCAAATCATTACCGCATTTGGCATTTATCATTTACTGACATTTAAAAGCAGATTTTTGGCAAAATTTAGACTTATCAAACCAGTGGGAATCAGCTTATTAGCTGTAGGTTTTATTTTTTTCTTGAGCCTTTTTATGCATCAGTTATTTTACCATCAGCCACGTTACCAAAACTGGTACAGAAGCAGTGAATGGGAATCCGCAGTGCAGATCATTGATAAAGTTGACGGAGACTATGACCAAATTGAAATAAGTGGGCCACTAGTCTATTATCATTTAGCATTTTACTCCAAACGATATAGAGACTCGATTATAAATAATCCTTATTTTAAAGAAAATAGGAGCTATAAAAGCACATGGCAAGTAGGCAAATATTCGTTTATTGAAAGGAACTGTATCTTGCCGGACTTAAATAGTGTTGAAGTAAGGACGCTTTATGTAAATGGACAAGACTGTCAAACGCCAGGGTGGGCAAGAACTTTAGAAGAGGCAAAAACATCTGATGGGGTAGTCATGCTTACCTTTATTGACGTACCCCTTACAAGAGAAAAGTTGGATGAATTAATTAATGTTAAAGGAGGAATATAATAAGACAACACTTGTCAACAAATATGAAAAAGATAAAAATTTCGGCAGCTTTGGCCATATTCAACGAAGAAAAAAATATTGTTGACTGTATTGAGTCTTTAAAAGGTTTTGCTAATGAGATAGTTGTAGTTGATGGATCATCGAAAGACAGAACAAGTGAACTTGCCAAGAAGCTAAGGGCTAAAGTTATTAAAACTACAAATAAACCTATGTTTCATATCAATAAAAATTTAGCTATTGACAATTGTAAAGGGGATTGGATTTTTCTTATTGACGCTGACGAAAGAGTCAGTAAAGAGTTGGCCATCGAAATAAAAGAGATTACTTCAAAAAATCCAAAAGAGAATGGGTTTTGGATAAACCGCGCCAATTGGTTTTTAGGTGGTTATTTAACTAAAGGTGGAGCTTATCCTGATAGCGTAATTAGGCTTTTTAGAAGGGGGAAAGGGAGACTTCCCGAAGTAAGCGTCCACGAACAGGTTAAAATTGACGGAGGGATAGGGCATCTGAAAAATGATATCCAGCATTTTGCTGATCCGACTTTTACCAGATACCTATATCGAGCCGATCGTTATACAGATCAAACTGCCCAATATCTCACAAAAATAAATTCCGGTAGGGGACCATGGCCGGTTTTTTACAACATGATACTAAAACCAATTTTGACCTTTTTTGATATTTATTTCCGACATCGGGGTTATGTCGACGGTTTCAGAGGTTTTATCTGGGCACTTTTTTCAGCTGCTCACCACTTTTATGCTTATGTAAAATATTGGGAAACTACAAAAAAATGAGTGTTGATATTTTGCCTACTTGCATAAATTGTCAAAACTTGCTAACAATTTTCTTATACTTATATTTTTTAATAAACTTCCGAGGGCTAAGAGCCCACGGTATTGTTCTTTAAGTTTACATGAGCGAGCAAGGTAACCCAAGTACTCGGAAGTATGTATTCTCTCGCTCCTCATCCGTGGACTAATAGTCCGCGGTATTGAAGCGAGCGAATATAAAAGGATTCCAACTGGCTTTGCCAGTTGAATCCGTACAACTAAAGGGAAAAGAAAAATACCAAAAAGAAAAACCGAATTAGGTTTGTCTTTTTGGAGTAAAGAAAGGAGGTAGTAGTTGCATGGCAAAGAAACGAAAGAAGAAGAAATAAGCTTCAAAGACTTTGCAAAGTCTGCCCACCTTAACGGTTTAAGTTAAAGAAAATGCTAACCTAAAACAACGGAAGGTGGGTTTTTTTCGAACCCGCTCATTTAAGATATAATGGTACTGTGAAGGTAGCTATAGATACCAGTCCAACCATAACAGGGCATAAAGCAAGAGGTATTGGTTACTATACCCAGGAATTAACAGAAGAGTTTAACAAAAGAGATTGGCCGGTAGAATTTGAATTTTTTTCAAACCCCGCTTCTCCCCCGCCAGCAAACATTATCCATTACCCATACTTTGATCTTTTTTTTCACACCTTACCCATAAGAAGAACTCACGCTAGGGTAGTGACAATTCATGATGTAATTCCTCTTGTGTTTCCGAATTATTTCCCCGCAGGCCTTAGAGGCTATATAAATCTTTTTCTTCAGAAACAAGCCCTTAAAAACATTGATGCAGTCATTTGCGACTCGAAAGCCTCCAAAGAGGATATTATTACAAGACTTTCAGTCCCCAAAGATCAAATCTATGTTATTTACCTTGCTCCTGGCTCAAATTTTGTCCCCATTAATGATAAAAATCTCTTTTCTGTTGTTACAAAAAAATATTCGCTCCCTGACAAATTTATCTTATACGTAGGTGATGTTAACTGGAATAAAAATATTCTAAATTTGCTTGAAGCCGTTAAGATTGCTCAAGCTAACCTCGTAATGGTAGGTCAGGCTCTTGTTGATAAAAATCTTGATCAGACCAGAGAAATCGACCAAAGAATTAAAAAATTAAATTTGGGAAGACAAATCACTAAAACAGGTTATTTAACAGAGGGAGACCTTGTAACTATCTATAATCTTGCCAGTCTTACAGTGTTACCTTCTTTTTATGAAGGATTCGGTCTTCCGGTTTTGGAAAGCATGGCTTGTGGAACACCTGTCGTCTGTTCTCAGGTGGCCTCTTTAGCTGAAATTGCCGATCCTGCGGTTTTTTGTGATCCAACAAATCCTTCTGATATTGCTAAAAAGGTTGCTCATGTTTTAAACATTTCTCAAAAACAAAAAGAGGAATTTTCTAAAAGGTCAATCAAACATGCATCAAAATTCACCTGGCACAAAGTTGCACAGCAAACGATAGATGTCTACAAATCAATAGTGAAGTAAAATTTAAATTCGTATCATTAGCATTCATTAGCATATTTGCATCGATACTAATATACGAATTTATACTAATTATACAAATCTAGAAAATATAGAAAAATGAAAGAAATCTTCAATTCCTACGTTAAATCAAGATTTATTCCAATCTCTATCACCATAATATTTACAATATTTATCTTAATACTGTTGTTAAATCGATTTTGGCAATATGAGGCATTTTATTATGACCATGGAATGATGGAGTCAACCGCCTACCAAATCTCAAGGTTTAAATTACCCTTACATGACAGAGGATTTGGACGTGTCCCTATTTACATTGATCATCTTTATCCGAGTCTTCAACTGGTATTAGCTCCCTTCTATTGGATCTCAGATTCCTATGAAACTCCTATCATAGTCATGTCAATACTTATTGGTTTATCCGTTCTTATCGGGTATGAGATAGGTTTAAAATTAAAGATCAACAAATATATACTCTATGTACTCCTTTTTGCTTATGTGACCTACATAGGTTTTCAAAACGCCTTAATTTTCTTTGTCCATGACATTACTTTACAAATCCCGTTTTTAATGCTTTTGTTTCTTGCAATTGTTTATAACCGGATAAAATTATTTTATTTATTGTTAATAATCAATTTGGGGTTCAAAGAATCATTTTCAGTAACTGGTTTAGCCTTGGGTATTTCGCTTCTCCTTTTTTACCAAAAACAATGGCAAAAACATGCGGTTATGACTATTCTGATATCTGTACTATATGGACTATTAGCTTCAAAATTAATTATCCCATATTTTCAATACATAAGTTTCGGATCCTGGGGACATTTTGGTTATACGCCTGATATTAAATTCGACCCTCTTAACAATCTCTTAAATTTTATTGATACTTTGCAAAAGCGGGAAACGATATTAACTTCACTTACAAACTTTGGATTTTTGCCGCTGTTTTCTCCTTTTTCCATGATTTTGTTAATACAAGATTTTGCTCAACGATTTGTTCTGGTAGGTGCTAATTCTCCTTTAAGGCAAGGATTAAATCTCCATTACAACGCAAACTTAGCAGTAATTCTATTCGTAGGATCAATTTTTGCGGTTTCAAAATTGCAAAATTACAAACTGTATAGGAAATTAATATATATACATGCTTCAATCATTTTAATTATCGCTATAATTTTTCATCAATTTATATATCATGGTCCCTACGGCTTACTTTACAATAGAGAATTTTATAAAATTACTCAGAATATGACATTTATGAATGATTTTGTCGCAAAAATTCCCAGAGAAGGTAAGCTGATGATTCAAAATAACTTAGCCGTGAGATTTACTCATGATGATTTGTATATCCTAAGCTCTGAAGAATACCTTGATAAAGTCCAACCAGACGTTATAGCCTTGGATTTTCGACCAGGACAAAATATCAATAACTATTGGCCAGTGACAGAAGAAAAAATGAAAAATCTTTCGGAAAAATTATTGAATGACCCTCTATATAAACCATTATATAAAGAAGACTGCAGATACATTTTTGTTAAGAATCCTGTTAGTGAGGACTAAAGTGATTAAAAAGCTTATTTTTCTATTCATAATTTGGAGACTCCTACTATTGGGAGTTGCATATCTTTCTCCAATTATTATTCCCCAATTTGGTGCCAGATTTCCATATTTTGAAGGAAGATTAATTTCCTCTGGTTTACCGCATTTTATCTGGTCCTTTGGAAATTTTGACGGGGTTCATTATTTGGGAATCGCTCAAGATGAATACGCATATCAGTTTACTCAAGCATTTTTTCCCCTATATCCGATTTTAATAAAATTATTTTCATATCTTACTTCTTATAGTTTATTAGTATCAGGATTTTTAATTTCTAACTTAGCCTTTCTTTGTGGCCTGGTCATATTTTTCAAATTGACGAAAGAGGTATACGATGAAAAAATTGCTTTTTGGTCATGTCTTTTCCTTTTATCTTTTCCAACATCATTTTTTTTCGGATCAATTTATACTGAGGGCCTTTTCTTTTTACTGATTATCTCTTCTTTCTATCTCTTTTATAAAAAGAAAATTATATTTGCTTCTATTGTCGGATCTTTTGCCTCAGCAACCAGACTGGCTGGTATATTTCTTGCTCCCAGTTTGGCTTTGAGAAGAGATTTCAAAACACTGATTCCTATTCTGATAGCCCCATCAGGATTAATAGCCTATATTTTGTATTTGCAAATCAAATTTCATAATCCGCTCTACTTTCTTTCAGCTCAACCTGTTTTCGGACAAGAAAGAATGACAACCGGTATTGTCCTTTTACCCCAAGTATTTTGGAGATACTCAAAAATTTTACTAACTACCAACGGACTAGTTTTAGCAAATGCCGCTTTCGAACTGTCATCAACAATTTTCGCCTTAGCGGTTTTATTTATAGGTTTTAAAAAAGTTAGGTCTGAGTGGTTGGTTTTTAGTTTACTTGCGGTTCTGGTACCTACTTTGACAGGAACTCTTGCTTCCATGCCTAGATATATTCTTGTTGCTTTTCCTATTTATATCATTCTAGCGGCAATTAAAAATACGATGATTAAATCAATGATACTTATCATATTCCTGTTTCTACTTATTATCTCAACCATCTTCTTTACACAAGGATATTGGGTCGCATAGTCAATGTCAGTTGTCAGCTTTCAGTTGTGAATGGTATGATCTCACCATGAGTTTCTTTCAAAATTTCTATGCTCTCCTTTTAACCAGTGTGACTTTCAATGTCACGGCAAACATACTACTTAAAAAGGGGGTTTTATCATTTGGTGGCTTGAGCGGAAACTTGACGAAACTTTTCATTGAGATATCCAAAGCTGCGGCAAATCCGTTTATCCTGATAGGACTTGGTCTTTATGGCCTTTCTTTTCTAATCTGGCTTCGTGTCTTAACGTTTAATGATCTCTCACGAGCTTACCCGATTTTTGCCACCATTGTTTTTATGTTTACCACCATCGGCTCAATAAAATTTTTAAATGAGGATATTTCAATTCTGCGGATAGTTGGAATAGCAGTGATGCTTCTTGGAATTTTTATTGTAGCTCGTTCATAAGACAGCAGTGAAAATTGTTATTGTTATTCCAGCATTTAATGAATCCCGAGTAATTTTTGAAGTTTTAAAAGCTTTGCCCCGAAGGCTTAAGGGAGTTTCCAGCGTTGATATTGTTGTAATTGATGATGGATCGTTGGATACCACATTTAAAGAAGCCAAAAAAGCCGGTGTTAATATCGTCAGACACTCATTAAATAGAGGCCTTGGTGCCGCAATAAAAACCGGTTTTTCTTGGGCAAGGGAACAAAATGCCGATATCGTAGTTACTTTTGACGCAGATGGACAGCATGATCCTGGGGATATCCCAAAGTTAATTAAGCCCATTATCTTTAAAAAAGCTGATCTTGTAATCGGCTCTCGTTTTCGCAGCAAACAACGAATCCCTACTGACCGACTTTTTATCAACTGGTTTGCAAATTTTGCTACTTTCATTTTATACGGCGTTTATTGCTCAGATTCACAATCAGGAATGAGAGCATTTTCCCAAAAAGCAATAAACCTAATTGACTTTAAAGCAGACAGAATGGAATTCTCGTCAGAAATTCTCCTCGAGGCCAAAAGAAATAAGCTGAAAGTTGCCGAAATCCCAATAAAAGCAGTTTATACCAACTACTCAAGACTAAAGGGGCAAAAAAATCTTAATGCAATTCCGGTTTTTGCAAGGTTTCTTATTAGACTACTAAGATAAAGTGAGAGAGGTTTTGAAAGCTCGGCTCAACTTGTTGAGCCAGCAGGGCTGATATATAATACCGACACATTTAGAAAGATGCTGACAACGATCCAAATTTTACTATTAATCTTCATATTATTTGCCGCCTCAAGAGTACTTTTAAGAGTTAAAGAAAAGGTAATTTCCACTCAGGCCGGATTTTTTTGGCTTTTAGTTTGGTTGGCGGCTGTGATAGGAGTAGTTTTACCCGGGACCACAACACGCCTGGCATCTTATTTTGGCGTAGGCAGGGGAGTGGATGTTATTGTCTACTTATCTCTTGCCCTGCTGTTTTATTTAGTGTTTAGAATTTATGTCATGATCGAAGATATCCGTCGTGAAATCACTTTTTTGATAAGACAACTCGCCCTCAATTCTTCCATTTCTCCAGTAAAAAGCCGCCGAAAAAGAACCAAAAAATGAAAATACTTATAATTTCTGAATTTTTCCCAACAGGGAAAGATTTAAAATTTTCTGGCGGAGTCGAAGCCAGAACATTTTTTCTTGCCAAAAACCTAGCGAAAAGACATAAAGTTTGTGTTTTAACAAGCCGAATATCCGGTTCTCTTAAAAAAGAGACAATATTTAATTTTGTTGTTTTTCGTGTTGGCCCAGAGCGTAAGTATATACCGACAGTTGGAAACATTCTAGGTCGTATCAGATTCGCCAAAGCAGCTATCGATTTTGGCAAATCGCAAGACGTGGATCTTGTAGACGGCAGTAATTTTATCACTCATTTTGTAGCCAAAAAAATCTCTCAAGCTAAAAAAATTTCCACAGTAGCCTGGTATCCGGACGTTTGGATAGGATCGTGGATTAAAAATGCTGGAATTTTTGGAATTTTCGGAGAAATACTGGAAAGAATAAATTTGATCATGGGATTTGATGCTTATATCGCAATTTCTACTCAAACCGCTAAAAAATTAAAACAACACGTTAAAGGTAAAATTACTGTTATTCCCTGCGGTGTTGACCAGAAAGAATTTGCAAAATCAGCAAAGAAATTCGCCAATCCGACGATCATTTGCATTTCTAGACTCGCCAAATATAAAAATTTAAAGACATTAATTTTGGCTTTTGCGCATCTGACGACAAAACTGCCCAATGTTAGACTGATTATTATCGGGTCCGGACCAGACTATAATAATTTAAAAAATCTGACAAAAGCTCTCAAAATAGATTTCAACGTTAAATTTTTGGCCAGTATATCTCGAAAAGAATTAGTTCGGCTGATAAAGTCCTCCAACATTTTTTCTCTTCCAAGTCTTGTCGAAGGTTTTGGTATTGCTACTATTGAGGCTTGCTGTGCAGGACTTCCTTACGTTATATCCGATATTGAAGCTCACAAGGAGGTTACAAAAGGAGGCCAGGGTGGATTTTTAATTGATTCCAACGAACCATTACTGTTTTCAAAAAGGTTTTATGAGCTTTTAACTGGAAAATCTCTATATAGCCGAAAGAGTAAACAAGCAAAAAAGTTGTCAGAACTTTACAATTGGCAGAAAGTTGCCAAAGATACAGAAGAAATTTACAAGAAACTTCTATGAAAATTGCTGTTATTATCGATACATGGTTCCCATTTGTAGGTGGTGGCCAAATTAATGCTTACGAGATATCAAAAAGAATAGCCCGAAAAAATACCACCATCGATATCATTACTCGAAATAACGGCCAAGATAACCTCAAACTCCCTAAAAATCTGAAAGTTATTAAACTCGGACCAAAATCAGCCGCTGATAATGCTATTTCAAAGACCTTATTCATAACAAGATCTTTCTTCTTTGTTCATAAAGGGGATTACGATTTGATTCACGCCCATGCCTTTTTGCCGGGAATTACCGCCAGACTTTTGATGTTGACCAAAAGAATTCCGGCCATCCTGACGGTCCACGGAACCTCAATTGGCACAAATTTAAATAATTTCTTTATAAGATGGCTTGAAAAATTTATTCTTACCCGAATTCGTTACAGCACTCAGATAACCGTTTCACAGGATTTTTTGAAAATTAAAAACATCAACAGGAAAGTTGTTTATATCCCAAACGGTGTCGATGTCTCTAAATTTGATAAAATCAAATCCGACAAATTTAAAAATCCGACCCTAATTTTTGTAGGACGTCTTCATCCCCAAAAAAACTTACCGGTCTTGTTGCAATGTATTAATTCACTAGTACAAGATTTTCCGCGGATTCAATTATTGATTGTTGGGGATGGCAAAGAGAAGGATAAACTTCAGAGGCTAATTAAAAATCTACATCTTTCAAAAAACGTAAAATTGCTTGGGGAAGTCAAGGGACAACAGTTAATAAAACTTTACAAATCAAGTCATTTATTTATCCTCCCGTCAATCTACGAAGGCCAACCATTAACTCTTCTTGAAGCTTGGGCGTCAAAACTGCCGGTGATTGTTACCAAAACAGGTGATTGTCAGTTTTTGGTTAAAAACGGCCACAACGGTTTTCTGATAAATAATCCCTATGATTTTAAGGAAATTGCGGATGTAGTCAAAAAGGCGTTGAAAAATAGAAGATTGGGAAGCATCGGCCAAAATGGCTATAATTTTGTCAAAGCAAATTTTTCCTGGGAAAAATCAGCTAAGTTAACACTATCGGTATATATAAAGTTTCTTAATTGGCCTTAACAACTACAAAACGCGAAATAGTTTCCCCGTCCTCAAATCCAGATAAAAATTCGACATGAGAAAAGTAAACATTAGTTGGTAGTAAGCTAGGATCAGAAACAACAAATAAATCGGATTTTTCAGGCTCATAATAATTCCAATGAAGATCTTTTCTTAAACTGAAAATCGGATACCCAGTTTGTGGTAAGAGATAAACGTTAGAATTTGGTTTTGCTAGAGAATTTACTTTTTTAACAACATCAAGGTAAAAGGTATCAGAAATTGTCCTATTTGCATAATATGTGTCAGGTCTATAAGGTAAAGGTTTAAAGAAAATACCATAGAAAAAAGTAAAAGGGAGAGCAGAGATTACAATTAGAAAAATTAACAATTTAGAGAAATTGAATTTGCTAATAAAATAGGCGACACCAATTGTTATAGGAGGAATAGCAGGAATCAATCCATGTTCTCCACTAAGGCCGGGTCTATGGAAAACAAAAAAAGATATAGTTATAGCCTGCCACGTAAGTAAAAATCTTTTGAAATAACCCTTTTCCTTGAACAGGAAATATAGGGAGGTAATCCATGTGATTAATACTATAGGGGAGAGTAAATAAAACATAGCTTTAGCCCAAAATGGTAATGAATACAAAGCACCTCTCCAGAAATCCAAGGATGTCATCTTATAAACCGGAGCCGGATGAATAACACCGTCAAGATACGCGCCTGGATCATTGAGTAACAGAGTCACAAAAAGTGCAGGTAGAATAAAAAATAAAATATTGTAAAAATTAAGCTTTAAATAACTTACGATAGGGCTGATTGTCAATTGTTTGCTTTGAAGAATAAATAGAATTAACGCAAATAATAAAATAATAATACCGTTAAGTTTTGTTGAAATCGCTAGTGCGCAAGAGACACCTCCAAGGATTAGATATAATCTGTTTTTGGTTAAATAATAGTTCCACATTGTGGCTCCAAGCAGCGTATACCAAAGTACGGAAATTGCATCTAGGTGTACCAGCCTGCTAAATCTCACTGCAAACGGACTAATCGCCAAAAACAAGGCTGAAAGCATCATTGTTCTTCTTGGTATACCCTTAAAAAACAACAATAGAACGACTACCGTTAAAATACCCGACAAAGCGTAGGGTAGTCTTGAAGAGTAATTGGAAACACCACTAACTTTATAGATACCAACTGTTAAGATTTGGGCCAGAAAAGGATGCCCCTGGCTTCCTTCCGGATGTTTAAAAGGGTGATGTCTTATAGAGATATATGGATCATTATTAAGTAGTCTGTATGCGTCATCAATATATCCATTCTCGTCAGCGATAGTATCCGGGTGATCTAAATACCATAATCTCAAAATTGAAGCGATAATAATGATTACTATTGTTAGTAGAAAGCCTTTATTACCCAGGAGTCTTACCATTTTTAAGTCAAACAGCTAGATTATATAATATACAAGTCATGAGTAAGTGGACAAAATCAGAAATTGAGGACTTTATAAATTCATTCGACTGGTATCAGCTATTTAATATACCACCTTTTGAGAACATTAACGGACGATTTGGATATCTTGACAGAGAAACACTAAATCCTGCTCTACTCCCAAGAAATCTCAAAGGGAAAACTTTTCTGGAAATTGGCTGCAATACTGGAAAATATTGCCTGGAAGCAAAACTAAGGGGCGCGGCTAAAGTTGTCGGAATAGATAATAACAAAAACTGTATAGAAAGAGCCCAAAAAATTGCACAGATAACTAATATTGGCAATATTGAATATATCTACATGGATGCAAATATGGCATCAACCCTTGGCAAATTTGATTACACTGCAATGTTTTCAGTAATACATCTAAAATCCGTAAAAACTCCTCTTTTACTCCTTCAAGAGGCATACAAAGCAACCAATGAAGTTTTCATCACCGAAATCTATACCAGATTTTTTTGGCGAAGTATGTATAAATTTGGCCTAAAAATTTTTATCAAACACCCATATCCTACAACCCAAAGTATGATTTCTATTCTCAAAGAAGAGATAGGATTTAAAAAAGTGGAGTATGCCGGCAAAAACAAAAATGATAGAGACCTTTTTATCTGTTTTAAAAAATAAAAAAAGCTTGCCAAATTCGATTAAAAAATTCTACGAGTTTTTTTTAATTAAAAAAGCATTTCTTTCTCCCACTGGACAAATTAGTGCGAGAAGCTTATTACTTGGAGCTAAAATTCAAAATGCTCTTTCTTTGCAAAAAATAAAGTTCCATCCGCAACTTAAAAACTCGCTTCTTGTCAGTTTTTTAAAAGACATTGACAAGGGCAAAAAAATAAATAGTACAAATTATTACCGATTCCTAAGTAAGTATGGAGGAGCAGATTTTGCTAACATAAGAACAAAATCATTTGAGAAACTTTACAGAGAAGCCCAGAGAGGAGAAGAACTAAAGCCGATTTTAGTTTATGAAGACATTTCAGATTGGAAAGGATATTTGCCTGATTTTCCGAAAGGCAATATTATCAAAGGCAACAAAAATGGATACGTTATTTTTGATGGTCACCATCGTGGATCAATTTTGATTCAGCTCGGTTACCGGAAAATCCCGGTTAAATTCATCAAAAAAGATCCTTTAGTAGACCTTCTTAAATTTATATGAAAATACCGAAAGTTTCTGTGATAATGTCTGTTTATAATGGTTTACCTTATTTAAAGGAAGCCATTAAAAGTATTTTAAATCAAACATACAGAAATTTTGAATTTATCATAGTTGATGATGCTTCAGAAGATAAAACATGGGAGTATTTGAAAAACCTTAAGGAAGAAAGAGTAAAACTTATGCGAAATAAAAAAAATTTGGGTCTGGCAGCATCACTTAATATTGCCCTTCGGCAATCTCAAGGCGACTTTATCGCCAGAATGGATGCTGACGATATTAGTCTTCCGAGCCGCTTTGAAGAGCAAATTAAATTTTTAAATAAAAATTCATCCATTGATTTATGCGGCACTTGGGTTGATTTAGTTAATGATGAAGGAGAAATTGTTGGAGAAAAGAAATTTCCGGTTGATGATAACAACATTAAAAAAGCCCTAGCTTGGTACTCACCAATAATTCACCCCACTTTTATGGCAAGAAAAATCTTTTATAAAAAAATGGGTGGCTATGATGCTACTTTTGACTATGCCGAGGATTATGATTTGCTTTTAAGGGCTCGAGGAAAATTTAAAATGACCAATATTGGCCAAAAATTATTGCTTTGGAGACTGGGAAATAAACGAAGGTCGCGATCTGAAATGAATAAAATAGATAAAGCAGAACTTAGAATAAGAATCGCTGAAATTAAAAGGAACGGTATTTCGCCAAAAGTTCTATTAGCTCTTTTCAAAAAGATAATATTTATGTACCTTATGCCGTCGCCAGTCAAGATAAAAATAGCTAAATTATTAAAACTCGCATGATTAAAAAAATCGCAATACTAACACTTAAGAAAGCGGATATATTAACTTCTGTCGCAATAAGATTAGTAAAATTAACAGGTAAAAGTTCACATGCCGTTCACCCAAAGCACCTTCTAAACGAACGTGTTTGGTTTCAAAAATACCTAAAAGGAAGCGATAGGGTTTTAGATCTAGGATGCGGGTCTGGTCAGTATATTCTAAAAATTGCCCCCAAAGTCAAAATGTGCTTCGGACTGGACGTAGATAAGAAAGCTATCTCTTTTGCACAAAAACAGGCAAAAGAAAAATTACTTAAAAATATTAAATTTCTCATTTTTGATGCGAACAGAAAACTGCCTTTTGCAAATAATTATTTCGACGAAGTAATAGTAAGCGACACTCTAGAGCATTTAGAGAAAAGAAGCTTTGTGTTATCCCAAATAAACAGGGTTCTGAAAAAAAGCGGTCTTTTATTTCTGGTAACAGATAATCCCCAAACATCTTGGAAAAAGATCCAGAAATCGGCGGGCTTATTTTATTATGCCGATAAAGATCATAAGTATGAATATTCTAAAGAAGAAATCGTCAAAATTCTAATTCAAAAGGGATTCAAGATTTTATCCTTAAAGCCAGTAACATATGATACTCCTCTAAAGCCATTCATAGATCTTGTCGGAGGGTTGTCGCTTAATCTCTACTCGAAGCTTTCAAAATGGAGAAAAAGATTGGTTTTAAAAAACCCTAATGAGACAACTGGATTTAGGATAGTCGCACTCGCAAAGTAAAAAAGATGAAAATCGCAATGGCGACAGAATATTTTTGGCCTCATGATTTAGGTGGATCCGAATGGAGTACTTATTATCTTGCGAGACAATTAATTAACGAAGGCCATGAGGTAATAATTATTACTCCCAATTATGGATCAAAAAATCGTGAAGTTTGGAGAAAGATTTCCATTTTTAGATTTCCATTTTACCAGAAAATAAAAGGGGGTACTGCTATTTCGCCTTTCTGGCATACTAACATTCTATGGATTATATTATCGACGTTCTATCTTATAAAGATTTGCAAGGCAGAAAAAATAGATGCCCTTCATATACAAGGTAAATACTACTCGCCGGCAGGATATATAACAAAGCTGATATTGAGAATACCTGCAATTTTAACAGTCAGAGATTACCAGCTAATATGCAATTACGGATTTTGCATATGGAACAATAAAAAGTCATGCAACCTGAAAGAATATTTCACTCAGGACCTCAAACAATATTTAGAAAATTATGTCCCCAACAAAACAATGTTTAGTCTAATTTCTAATCTTGCCTTTGCACTGAGAGCAAGAATTATTAGAAATATTTTCAAATATTTTGCCCTGAAGATGACCCGGATTATATGTATAAGCAAAGCTCAGACGAAGATTTATAAGGGAAATGGCTTTAAAAAGGTAAATGTAATCTATAATTCGATGGAATTTAATCTTAGAAAAAAGACTAAAGTGGAAAATAAAATTGTCTTTGCAGGCAGACTTACTCCAGGCAAAGGAATTAACCTTTTGATGCAATCGATGCCAGAAGTGTTGCAAAAATTTCCAAAACTTCAGATTCAAATCATCGGAGAGGGTATATTAAAAAAAAGCTTAGAAAAACTTGCAAAAAAGAATCCTAACGTCAAATTGGAAGGACAGATAAGCCATACGAAACTTTTAAATACATTTTCGAAATCTCTAGTAACAGTCATGCCCTCGATCTGGCCCGAACCTTTCGGCAGAATTGCGCTTGAGTCAATAAGTCAGGGTACACCGGTGGTGGTAACTAGAAATGGGGGCCTTTCAGAAATTATTGATCACGGTAAAACGGGTTACGTATGCCCACAGACCACTTCTGCACTTGCAATGTCAATAATAATGGCAATTAAAAACAATAAGGAATTACGCAACAACATCAGAAGCGGAGCCGGCCTACTCAAAAAGAAATTTCACCAAAGCCCTGCCCAAAAATATATTAAAATTTACGAGAATACAGTATGAAGTTAGGATTAGTTTTAGCTATTGGTGAAAGTTTTTCCGATCTTAAAAAACACGGTCAGGACACTTTAGTTCGTGATCAAAATTTGAAAGCATATTCAAAACAATTCAAAAAAGTGTATGTCTTTTCCTACGCAAAAGAGAGCTACCCGTTATTTGTAAATAATAAGCTGGTCACAAATAACTGGCATCTTCACAGATATTTGTATGCAATTTTAATGCCTCTGTTAAATTCAAAAGAGTTCAAAGACTGCGATGTCCTCAGAGGCTTTCAGACAACAGGTGGCATCCCATGTCTTTTGGCAAAATTACTCTACAGCAAGCCCTTCGTTATAAATTACGGATACGATTACGAATCTGTCGCTAAGCTCGAAGGCAAAAAACTGATCGCCCTCATATATAGGTTTATAAATTTTATCGTACTTAAATTTGCCGATGCTGTAATAGTTACAAGCCCCAGTTTCCTCAAAAGAATTCAGAAAAGAGGTGTAAAAAATATTCATCTCATTCCAAACAGTGTGGATATTAACTTATTTAATTCTCGTGTTAACAAGCGCCCGAATGAAATAAAAAAAATTATTTTTGTCGGCAGGCTTGAGCCTCAAAAAAACCTTTCCAACCTGTTAATCGCTGTTAAAAATTTAAAATACAAAAGAAGTCTGATCTTGATAGGAGAAGGGTCGCAAAAAGAAGAGATTTTACAATTCGCCTCCGCAAACTCCCTTGACGTTAAAATAATTGACTCTGTTGCGCATAACAAGTTGCCGGAAATTTTACGAAGCGCAGATATATTTGTTTTACCATCTTTTATAGAAGGCCATCCAAAATCATTATTAGAGGCGATGGCAATGGGCCTGCCATGTGTAGGGACTGATGTAGAAGGTATAAGAGAAATTATAAAAGATAATGAGACGGGGATTTTAACCGGAACCAAACCAAAAGACATTAAAAAAGGGCTGGAAAATGTTTTTACTGACGGCAAGCTGGCTCAAAAAATCGGCAAAAATGCAAGGCTTTTTGTAAGAGAACATTTTAACTCATCAGTTTTACTTGCTAAGGAAATAAAATTATTAAAATCACAAGTAAGATGAAAATTTGTTCACCTCAACTTGGTTTAGCGCCAGCTTCTACATTGGGAGGAGAAGTCTACGATCGGGAAGTTCTAACAAAACTTGCCAAAAAGGGGAACGACATCTACGTTTTATTACCCAAAAATCGACCATACGATAAATCAATCAAAAATTTACACATAAATTATGCTCCCATTAGAACAATATTCCCAGCCTATTTATATAGTCTAATTATCCTGCCTTATCTTTTTAAAACATATAATAGGGTAGGGTTTAATATATTAAGAGTACACGTTCATTTTTTAGCTTTTGGGGCTCTGATTTTTAAAATTTTCCATAAGAAAATTCCAATCGTTGCCCATTATCATTTGGATGAAGATGGACTTTTTTTTAATTTTGTTAATAAGTTATTTCTATCAAGATGTGACTTGGTGATTGCGGACAGTAAATTTTTAAAAAAGAGATTAATTGGAAAATATAAACTTTCTCCAAATAAAGTTGCGGTTATTTACTGCGGAACTGATCTTAATATAAAACCCGGGAAAAAAGACCAAAAAATCCAAGAAAAATATAATCTTTGTGATAAGAAGGTCTTTATTTATATGGGAAGATTGATCAAAAGAAAAAGACCGGACTTCCTGCTTGAAATTTTTAATTTAGTTCACAAAAAAAATCCGGAAACTGCCCTTCTGATTTTCGGTGAAGGACCGCTTTTAAAAAACCTACAAGATAAAATTAAAAGATATTCACTTGAGGATTGCGTATACTTACTGGGCACAACATTTGGCGCCGAAAAAGTAAGATTTTATAATTCTTCGGATGTCTTTATTTTCCCTTCGATAAACGAAGGTTTTGTGTTGGTTATTTTGGAGGCTTTAGCAGCAGGTTTGCCTATTATCGCCTCAAAAGCCGTATCCCTGGGAGAAGCTGTAGACAATCACAAAAACGGTATTCTTGTTGATCCATACAATATGAGAAAGTGGCGAGAAGCTATGGAATTTCTAATAAAAAATCCCGGCAAGTCTCTTGAAATGGGCAGGCTTTCTAGGAAGATTGCCGAGGAACGATTCAGCTGGGATCAGACAGCTCAAAATGACCTGTACTTTTATCAAAAAATAATAGATGGATAAATTTAAATATTGGCTTTTTGAATCATACCGGAGAAAAATTTTAGATAATGATCTTTTTTCGGCTAAAAAATATTTCAAGGGTAAAATTCTGGATATAGGCGCTGGGAGAGAAAGAGGAGTATTCCAAAATTTCAGGGGTAAAAATTGGACTATTGTGGATATAGATAAAACACTCAAGCCGGATATTGTGGCCACTGTGGAGAATCTACCTATTAAGAACAACTCCCACAATGTGATAAAAGCTACAGATCTTTTTGGATATGTTGAAGATTTGGACAAAGGATTTTCAGAATGTTCTAGGGTTCTTAAACCAAACGGATACCTGATACTTAGTATTCCTTATTTGACAGCATATGATAGTGAACAACACGATAGTCAGCGGTTGACCGAATATCGGTTAAGGAAAAAACTCAAAGACTATAATTTTAAAATTATAAAGTTTAAGTCTCAAGGTTATTTTTTTTCAGTTTGGGCAGACTTTACTAGGGAATGGATTCATCACACATTTTTACCGCTAAGATACTTAAGTTACCTAACAGTTTATCCAATTCTTGATCTTCTAGTCTTATGGGAATCAAAGACAAAAATAAATAAATTCTGGCAAAGGTACACTACCGGCTTTTTCGTAATTGCCCAAAAAAAGAATTAATGAAAAAAATCCTTTTTCTTTATAAAACTCCCAGAAAACAGATATATGAAGAGTGGAAACAAAAGAGTGGTCCGGATACTTCTTTGTATGGACTAAATCATATAAAAAAATTTGGTGTTCAGGCTGATTTCTTTGATTATTCCTTCTCCATAGTAAACCCCATACGGTGGATTTGCTATCCGATTCATCTTGTTGCGGCAAGAACTACCGGCATAGGTTTCAATTTGGGTCAAGCCTTAACACTTCTGCCAGTTTTTGCCAATTACGACCTTGTTGTTTCCACTATGGATTCAGCAGGTCTGCCAATTTTATTGTTAAAAAAACTGAAATTGATCAAAAAGCCAATTATATACATAAGCGTTGATCTTATAGAAAAACTTAACAGGCAAACAAAAAAATGGCCATTCTCAATTTATAAAGACCTCCTAGCATATGCAGACTGTATCATTTGCTACTCAAAGCGGGAACAGGCGCTTTTTGAAAAATATAACTCAAATGTCCATTTTATGCCGATCGGCGTGGATGTAGACTTCTTCAAAAATAGCAAACGGAAAAGATTCTTAAAAAAAACAAAACCGGTAATTGTCGCCTTCGGTAGAGATAGAGACAGGGATTACAAAACTTTTATCTCCGCAGTCAAAAAAGGATCTATCGGGGTTATTGTGACAGGCCGATCAAATACTCATACTTTGAATATCCCTAAAAACTTTAAGATTTATTATGATTTATCTCCCAAGAACCTAAGAAACAGAATTTGGCAATCTGATGTAATTGTAATTCCAGTGAAGAATGTCGCACGAGCTGCCGGCCAATTATCCCTGCTTGATGCGCTATCATCCAAGAAACCGGTTATAGTAGCAAAAATACCGGGGATAACCGAGACATATGACTTAGTAGACGGAAAGGACTGTTTATACTACCAGCCAGGTAACTCAAGGGATTTAAAAACTAGGATAAGATTACTGCTTCAATCTCCTAAAACTGCAACCGTAATCGCAACAAACGGCCAAAAAAAAGCAAAAAAATATTCCACAAAGGCATTCGCGGCCCAGCTTAACGAAGTTTTTAAATCCTTTTATCTAAATGAGAAACAAGACCGGTAAAAAAATTAATCCAAGAAATCGATATTGTGAAATGCACTATAATCCTAAGCGCCGATGGATAAGCTATTGGTACCAGATAAATGAAGTCCTAAGTCAAAAGCCTGGTTCAGTTCTAGAAATCGGAATCGGTAATCAAACAGTTTCAGGTCACCTTAAGAAAGTCGGCATAAAAGTCACAACGTGTGACTTTGACAAGAGTCTAAAACCGGATGTATTTGCAGATATTCTGGATTTACCTTTTAAAAAAGATAATTTCGATGTTGTTTTATGTGCAGAAGTCTTGGAACATTTACCGTTTGAAAATTTTGAAAAAGGACTTGAACAGATCTTTAAAGTGACCAAAAAGACGGCAGTAATTACTTTGCCTCATTACAGTTTAACGAACATCTATTTTGGGATAAAACTGGTGCCCTATGTTCCTAAAATAGAACTTCATTTCGAAATTGATTACCCAATAGAGAATAAATATGACGGCGAGCATTATTGGGAAATTGGGAAAAAAGGATACAGCTTAAAGCGTGTTAAATCAAAGATAAAAAAAACAGGCTTTAAGATAGACAAAATATTTAGACCAATAGAGAACCCGTATCACCACTTCTTTATCCTAAAGAAATAACGCTATGAAAAAGATTGCCTACGAAGAAATGTTTGAAAATGAAATGACTCATCCCTGGTATCTTGCCACCAGAAAATTAATGCTTAATCTACTGAGAAAACATTTAAGTAAAAACTCCTTTATTCTTGACGCTGGATGCGGTACTGGAGGAACCATGAAATTTCTAAAAGAAAGAGGCTATAAAAACTTGTGCGGAATAGATAAATCTGAAATAGCAATTAGATATTGCATGAAAAGGGGACTTAAGGGAATAAAAAGAGGAACGATTCAAAAGTTACCTTACAAGGACAACATTTTTGATGCTATTGTATGTATGGATGTTTTATATCATAAAGGAGTTGAAAGAAAAAGGGCACTTAAAGAATTTAACAGAGTACTTAAACCAAACGGAATATTTTATAGCCAGGAGCCAGCATACGACTGGTTAAGAAGCAAACATGACAAAGTTGTTGAAACTAACCATCGTTTTACCAAAGAAGAAATGACCGAGATCGCTAAAAATGAAGGGTTTAAGATCATTAAATCATCATACTTTAATTCGTTTCTTCTACCCATATTAGTTATTAAAAGAATAACGGAAAAATTTATGAGTGATTCAAAAAAATCTGACGTGTCAAGACTCCCTTATTTAATAAATTACATTATGCTCAAAATATTCATATTGGAAACACACGTTATAAAGAGCTCAAATCTCCCATTCGGTTTATCAATAATTGTTGTTTGCCAAAAAAAATGAAGAAGATGCTTTTTTTGTCTCCCATGCCTCTTGGTAATGAATCTTCAGGGATATCAATAAGGATTAACGCGCTCAAACCTCAATTTGAAAATTTTGGGATAAAGGTCAAGGTTGCCGATAGGTACAGTGGAGAAGAAGCTGATTTTTTTTACGCTATGGTAAGCACTCATACTGATTCGATAAGCAATCAGATAGTTGATATAATCCCTCCCGACAAGAAACTAATAATTGATCTTTATACCCCCATTTTTCTGGAAAAAAATTTGAGTTTTAATATTTTTAATCCTTGCCATTGGATAGTACGTTTTCAGAAAAAACAAGTAGTTAAAAAGATTATTCAAAGAGGAAACCACTTTTTAGTTGCCAATCGCCGACAAAGAGAATATTGGTTAAAAACTGCCAAATCTCTTGGTTTGAAAATTAATAATAATAACATTTCCGTTTTACCAACCGGCGTTGCTAAAATAAAGGTTCGAAGACTGTCAGCTTCAAAATGTAAGGTGATTTTATGGTTCGGAGGGATTTACCCTTGGATGTACCCGGTTCCCTTAATTGAAGCATTTTCTCAAATTGCCTCAAGATATCCAGATTGGAAGCTAAGAATTCTAGGCGGTTTTCAACCGAAAACAGGTTATTCCAAAATTTATGAGAGTGTAATTAGTCTTGCTCACCAAAAAATAAATAAAAATCAGCTAGAGATTATTCCTTGGCAAAAAGAAACCCGAATGCCCAAGTATCTTAGTGATGTTGCTTTTGCAGTTCATTTGCCCAAGAAGACGAAAGAAGACTACTATGCGCATAGAGCCAGATTGCTAACACTTCTTTCTTTTGGAATTCCCGTGATGACTTCGGGCTCAGACTTAATTAGCCAGTTACTTGTAAAAGAACAAGCTGGTTTGAAAATATTACCATTTCCTGACCAGATCGCCAAGACTTTGGAATCACTTTTTCGTTCACCTCAAAAAATAAAAGTATTATCCAAAAAAGGGCTGATTATCGAATCTATGTTTATTAAGAAAAATAGAGACTTTTCAATTATAAAAATATTTTCGAATAACAAACTATCTAATATGAATCTTGAAGTTGCTAAGAGACATTTGTGACTTGGAAAATTAGATTTTTTTGAACTAAATACTCAAGTTTCATTGGTAAAATACCAATTATCGCTAATATACTTCTTGCAAATTTCACAGGTAAAGAAACAATAATTAATAAAATCTGGAAGGCTGTTTTATTTTGTTGCCAGTGCTTAACTATCTGATTAAAAGGATTTTTTTGTCTGTCTCTGGCCGACCATACAATCTTTAAATTATTTTTTAAACAAAGCTTTACTACCATCTTATCAGTTGTATAATTGACAAAATCTATAAAATTAATGACTTTTGAAAAATCTCTTATTTTAGTGTTTTTAATGTTTTTAATGTTTAGCTTCCTATATAGAAATAATGCCCAAGCCGCAAACAATCTTTTTGGCATCAAAGGAAAATAAAGAATTTTGTAATGTTGTTCTGCAGGGAAAAGATAGTTAGGGCAACTGAGATGGAGATAACCCCCAGGTTTTAGAACTCTTGCAATCTCGGACATTGTTTTTTTTGGGTCTTGAACATGCTCAAGAACCTGAGACATGATACACAGATCAACAGAATTTTTGGCAAAAGGGAGCTTCTCAGCTATGCCGTTAACAACAGAAAGATACTCCTTAGCTTTTGGGTATTTTTTTAGAAAGTGTCGGAGTACTAAGCGTTCATTACGACCTGGTTCAACTGCTATTGTGCGAATTTGCTTAAGCGCTAAATTAATAGCCACTCCGCCGTAACCTGCACCAATGTCAACTGCCATCCTTGGTTTCATGGGAAGTTGGTTAAGAATTGAGTAGGCAAGACTTTTTGAATGTTTAACATGATTTTCCAATATTTTTCTAAAAAGCTTAAGATCACTATCAAGCCAATATTTATTAGTTGTTTCAATCCAGACTTTTTGTGAATCTGGCGCATTTTTGTAAACAATATCAATTAATTGGAGCTTTTTCATCGATAATTTTTTTAGCAAATTTAATTATTTGTTTACAGGAGTCTTTGCTAAAATAAGCACAATATTCTTTTACAAATTTTTCCTGAGCCAGTTGTTGTTTCTTGAGTAAATTACCATCGTTGATCAATTTTGAGATATATTGATCAATCATTTTTAGGTCAGGCAGAGGAACATTTAAGGCACTGCCGCTATTAATAAGTGGATCTCCATATTTTTTGGTTATCCAAGAATTACTAAAAAATAATAGAGGTTTTTGCACTAAAGCTGCATAAAACCCAGCAGTAGTTGGCTGGGTAATGATTATATCGTGTTTTACCACCACCTCTTTGAAATTGCCTTGATTGTCTAATCTAATATTTTTAGGCAGGTCAATCCGATTAATTAATATTTCAAGATCAAACGAGGGGTGACTTCGAAGCGTAACCTGATAGTTTTTCGGAAGATTGGCAAGACCTTCAATTAAATTAAAAAGAGTCTGCTCGTTTTCTTGAGACTGAAATAGGACAATACTCCCAAAGGGAGGAGTCCAGAGGACCAATACACGGAGTATCTTAGCCGATTGATTATTATCATTTTCGTATCGTGTTTGCAAAAATGGGCATCCGACTATGACTGCACTTTTTTTGGCATAGGCCTTGCGAATTTTTTGCGGCATTTTTCCCCAAACAAGCTGATAATCAGCATTGTAGAAAGGAGCATCAGTTCCAAAATTAGTGTAGCCATGTTGAAGTTCGGCAACGGGTATTTTGTGTTTTTGGGCAACAAGGGTAAATGCAGCTCCAAAAGTATCATTACTGCTGGTGGTTAACAACAGTGCTGGTTTAGTCTTTTCAAACATATTATTCGCAAATGTTAAAAGTGCAACAATTTCTGGAAACTGGAACAATCTAAGATACCAAAGTCTAATTTGCCAATAAGTATTATCCAAAAGAGAATCAGTACCCATTTTCTTCCAGTTTCCAAAAAAGAATATTAGAAGATTTTTTAATCTTTCTGCTCTACCTAATAATCTATAACCATTAGTTATCCTAAAAAAAGTTACCTTTCGCCTGTTGAGAAGAGATTCTAAATTATCTGTGAATTTACCAACAACTATAATATTAAAACGTTTTGAAAGTAAATCGATCAACGGAGTTTGATCATCTAAGTGTCTTCCGCTTGAAAGAACTACAATTTGTGTTGCTGAATTAAAATTGCTAATCTTCTGCTTAGGAATAATTAGGTAATAAAGCAACCGGTAAATAGTCAGTATAATCCGAAACCACTCTTGGCGGATCTCTTTTTTATTTTGTAGGGGATATTGATCCCAAACACTGCTGACATTATCGGCCGTCTTTAAAAGGCAAAAAAAATGGAATTGTGAAAAAGCCTGTATACGTTCGAGCGATACTCCAAAAAATTTGTAATTTTTATTATGGTAAAACTTACTGAGCCAGCTTAAAGAAAAAAAAGCCAAATTAGTGTAAATTCCATTTGCTGTTGTAAAAGAATGAATTGGCTTCATAATTAAGATATTTCAAGTTAACTTTTTTAAAGTTCTGATAATCACTTCAACATAAAGAGGGTACAGTTCATTATAAATTTCTGCTTCGTTTTTGTTTTTTACATCACCGATAAACTTAAATTTTTCTAGAATTACCTTTCCTTGATCCACCTTTTCTGTCATCCAATGGCTGGCAACTGAGACTTTGGGGTTAGCATCCCTGATTAATCTTTTGATAGGTTTCCTTCCTTTATATTTATAAAAACACGGGTGCAGATTAATACACCTTAGATTATTGACCCAATCAGTGCTTAATATCTTTTTGCCATGACAACAAATGAAAAAATCTACCTCACGTTGTAAAACATTAAAAAAGTTTTTATTGTCGAGAAATCTCTTTGGCTTAACTTGTAAATCGAATACTTCTGCTAGTTTGGCAACTTTTTCATCTTCTGCTATTACAAACCTAATGTCCACATTCTTAGAAAGCAGCGTCAAAAGTGTGACAACTCCAGCTGTTTGTCCACCATAAAATGCAATCTTCATTGGATCATTTTACAACTAACTTCCAGGAGAGGGGAGTACCACGCTCAATATTGGAAGCAGCTACTTTCCCAAGAACTTCTTCAAAATATCTTGGAGCAAGACCATCTCCCGGTCTAATACATCTGATATTTGCTTTTGTTAATGTTTCGCCCTTTTCTATATTTGAAACAGCAAAAACTGATTGAGAAAATCTCTTGCCGTTATATTTTTCTGCTTTGTTCTCAGGTCCATACTTTACTTTCCCTATAACCCTTTTAGCAAAAGGAGTAACCAGGATATCTGAAGAGCCTTTAGTTTCATTTTCTCTTATTCTGCCTACCAGCTTGGCAAGTTCTTGAGGCTCTATGGAAAAAGAAGCATCTGGACCACCCGTCGAGCGGTCCAGAATCACATGTTTTTCGATAATTGATGCTCCTAAAGCGGCAGCTATTATTGGAATTTCAATTCCGCCATTATTGTCTGAAAATCCGCCGACTACATTAAACCTTTTTGTCATATCAACTATTGTTCTAAGATTTATGTCATCCAAATTTGGTTCAGACGAGTATGTGCTGACACAATGTAAGAGGGCTACTTGGTCAGCGCCATTGTCATTGAGAGTTTTAAGTGCGAGTTTAATATCTGCGACATTTGCGAAACCTGCCGAAAGAATAACCGGTTTTCCAGTTTTAGCAATTTTTTTTAAAAGAGGTATATGGTTTGTTTCATAAGATGCAATCTTATACACAGGAGGATCAATCTCTTTTTCCAGGAAATCAACAGCGGTTTCATCAAAAGGCGTTGAAAAAAGAATAATGCCTCTCTCATTGGCAACTTTAGCAAGTTTTGGTTGCCAATCCCAGGGTGTATAAGCAGTTTTATAAAGGTCATAAAGTTTATGACCTTTCCAAGCATCAGGAGTGTTTTCACTTTCAACTATAAACCAGGGTTTATCTGAATCTATTGTTAGAGTGTCAGGTGTATATGTTTGAAGCTTTACAGCGTCTGCCCCGGCCTCTGCGGCAATCTCAATAAGTTCTAGAGCCTCTCGATAATGTTGGTGATGATTTCCGGAAATCTCTGCAACAATAAAACAAGTATTTCCCGATCCAATCACATTGTTCCCAATATGGATGCAAGGACATTTAACCATTTTTTAATTTCTATGTTTCTTTTCAAATAACCACCAATTTAAGTTATCAAAAATTGGCAGATCACGTTGCCATAGAAAACCATAGCTTAAGACTTTAAGGTTGGGAAAATGGTCAAGATAATACGCCCCAAAATCTCTTTTGAACAAAACTCCATCGTAATTGCGGTAGGGGACATCAACAGGTTTGTGGGAAAAATACTCTATACATAACACATAATGCCCGCTAACCCTAACAATCTCTTTTGTCGCTGCCAGTAAATTCCTTGGCGCAATATGTATTAAAACCCCGCTGGTGAAAACCAAATCAATACTGTTATTTTCAAGTGGAATATGGGCTGCATCAGAGACCCAAGCATCTGTTAGTTTCATATCCTTTCTTTTTGTTAAATAAGAAAAAGCCTTTTTATTCGGCTCAACTGCAAAAAGTTTTACCTTCCCTTTAAATATTTTATTGATTACTACGAGGTTTAAACCTATGTTGGAGCCAACCTCTAAAATCGAAGAGATATTAACATGATCAAAGATTTTCTGGTAAGCCCTTACACCTGCGTTTAGTTTCCGCGCAGTGTCTAAATTCCTATTTATGTAATTGTTTCCAAATTCCCTTGTCCAAAATTTTAACTGAGAATTTTGGGCTGTTGATCTCATAAGATAATAAATTCTTCGCTAGCGCTCTTATTTTTTATCCGAGCCTTTTTCTTAAAGGGGTTATAGTAAAGATACTCGTTCCTTTTGCTAAACGTTCTATCATTTACTTGTCTAACTCGGGCATTTTCAACCTCAGGATCATTAAGATGATTAGCTACCGAATCGGTAGTCTCCCAAGTCCCGTCAGGGTTTTTTTGCCAAATGTTCAAATCTCTCATCGGCTCCACAGCATCATAAAATTCCTTTTCCGATATACCTAAGAAGCGCAGGTAAGTATTCAATGTTCTTGGTACAACATGATCATATTTATTGACGAGCTTAATACCTTCCTCTCTTGTCATCCGCCCATGCCGAATTTCCATGCTCGCATCGTCCGTCGTTCTCCCGTAGCCAAATTTAAGATATTTTAGAAAATCATGCACGTCGTTTGCGTGGTCGTCGATTTTCGCATATAAAACAAAAGTCCGATCACGAGGCCTATCCATCTGTTTAAAACCCCACTTTTTAATCATCAAATCAGCTTGGTCCTTGGCATTCCAATAGACAAAATTGGAAAGATAGATTCCCTTAGCATTAATTCTCTCTATTTCCTCATCCGTGGGATAAATATAAGGGACAATATCCTGACCAGTGACCCCACTTTCCTTATTGATCAGATCTTCCGGTTCAAACCCTCTCATATCATGTTCTTGTCTAGTCCATTTTGTAAATTCGACCATATCATCAAGCGTAAACATTCCGGTTAATTCAGCAAAACCGTGTTCTCCCCAAACGATTAGCGGGATCTTGTATTTTACGGCAACTTGGAATGGTAACGTTCGAATGCCAGCGTGATAATGCCAGGTTAAATCCCCAACTTTTTTCAGCATGTATCGGGAAACCTTTTTAACGGAATGAGGATTAGCTGTAAACCTAAGAAGGTCGCAGCCGGATTTATTAACCAGATTTCTTAAATTTTCCAATCCTAGATAGCTGTTAAAACCATGATTAAAAGTAACCAGTAAAGGATTCATTCCGTAGACTTCTTTCAATAACCAGACTTGATAATGGCTGTCTTTACCCCCGCTCACAGGGACTATGCAATCATAAGGATTACTCTTCTTCCGGGCTTTTTTTTTATATTCTTCCAAAATCTCACTCAGTTTTTTCTCACGTTCTCTCCAATTAATTCCTTCCCTTGACTCATGATAGCGACAACCGCTACAGACCCCCTCGTCATCGAAGATAATTGCCGGTTTGGCATTTTCTGGGTATAAACATCTTGCACAATATCTCATCGCATATCGATTCCTGCTTGCTTCATAAATTCTTTGGCTTTCTTTGCACTATGTTCCGTGTAGTGGAAAATATTAGCAGCGGCAACTGCATCTGCCTTGCCTTTAATAATACCGTCTACTAAATGCTGCCAAGTAAAGACCCCACCCATGGCAATTACCGGAATTTCAACCGATTCTACGACTTTTCTCAACAAGTCAAGATCAAATCCTTCTCGAGCCCCGTCTCTGTCAATACAATTCAAAAAAATTTCACCCGCACCAGACTTTTGTGCTTTTTTAGCCCAATTAAATGGCGATAAGCCGGTCGGTTCACTACCCCTGTTAATGTATACTTCATACTCACCATCATGTTTTTTGACATCGACTGAAACAACCACGCATTGACTACCAAAAACCTCAGCTAATTGACTAATTATTTCCGGATTTATAACCGCTTTTGTATTAATAGCAATTTTATCAGCCCCTAATCTCAGCACTTTTCTCGTTTCTTCAACACCGTCAATCCATCCACCAACGGTAAGAGGGACAAAGCATTTTTTAGATAGGTTTGAAACGACTTCATAAAATAGCTTCCTATTATTCTTATTTCTGCTCACGTCTAAGACAACAATCTCATCAGCAGCCCATTTATCAAAAAACTCAACTGCTATTGACGGATTCCAATGGATGACATTAGTGTGTTTAAATCTTACACTTTGGATAACTTTCCCATCTCGTAGTATAAGAACAACTATCAATCTTTTTTTTAACATTGTTTCAGATTACTCTATTCTTTTTAAACTAAACATTATGATTGAAGCAAAAATATTGGCTAAAGGATGGTTTTTGAATTTTCTTTCAAATAAAAAAATTCTATCGCGATATTTTTCTGAAGATTCCATAAATTGAGGCGGCATTGGATAGAAGTGGGTAAACCTCATTTGCTCAACTCTTAGTCTATGTCTTTTAAGCAAATCTTGAGGATAAGAAATTGGATTAATTCTTCGTTTTCTAATAAAATCTCGTTCACTAATTTTATGTTTATTCTTTTTTGGAATGTTGTAATTTGTTAGATGTGAAGAAAAAATCCGCAATAGTTCCTTTTGCTCTTTACTATTTTTAGAAATATAAGGGATAATCTTTTTGTTCCAAAACTCAACGGTATATTTATTAAAAGTTACCAAATCAATTAACTCATTGGTTTGAGAAACTATTATTCTTCCTCTTCCTCTAATTAAGCGCCTAGCCTGTTTAAAGAAAAAATCCTCTTCATTTTTTGTCAAATAAGGTAAAGTGTTGAGAGAAGCCACGATATCGAAAGAATTACTTTTATACTTTGGTAAGTCGGTAAGACCTCCGAGAGAAATAATATTTTCATTAAGTTTCGCTTGTCTTAAGTTTTTTCGGCCAAGATCAACCATTTCGATCACCGGATCAATTCCGACAACTTGATGGCCCATTCTGATTAAAGTGATAACATTTTCAGCCGAACCGCATCCGAAATCTAATATAACCTGCTTCTTTTTTGGAATTAGAGAGTTGAAAGTTTCAAATCTATTCTTATGATATCGTCCCCAAAATTTATCTTTTGGAATATAAAAATTAGCAAATTTTTTATAATAAACCGTGCTTTTGATCATAAGTTTTCGGCAATTCTAAATAAGTTTAATAAAATTACGCAAGACAGCAAGTCCAGCCCCCTGACTTTTTTCTGGATGAAACTGTACACCAAAAATGTTATCTTTTTGAACTGCAGCTGTGATTGTCTCTCCATGCCAACTAGTGCCTACCAGGTACTTCTTATCTGAATCCGCAAGTTCTAAATGATAGCTATGGACGAAATAGAATACAGGGCTTTCGATGCCGTCAAAAAGTGGAGACTCTCTCAAAACCGTTACCTCATTCCAACCAATATGAGGAATTCTGAACTCACGACTTTCTGGTTGAATCTTTCTTGTTATGCCTTCAACCCAGCCGAAACCCTGATGTTCCCCTTGCTCGAGGCTCTTAGTTGCTAAGAACTGTAATCCTAAGCAAATGCCTAGATATGGCTTCTTTTTGACAAAAATCTGCTCATCCAAAGCCTCAATCAATTTGAGTCTTTTAAGTGTTTTCATACTGTCCCCAAAAGCTCCGACACCAGGTAAAACAATTGCTGAAGCCCTTTCAATTTCAGAAGATTTATCGACAACTTTGGTTTTGACGCCAATTGTTTCGAAGGCATTTAAAACAGATTTTAAATTTCCCGCCCCATAATCAACAAGAGCAATCATTTTGGAGTGATCTTCATTAAAAATTCCGCAAACTTTAAGTCCAACAAATTGTCAACATCAACAGCACGCTCCAAGGGAACATAATAGGGAAGAGTATTTTCCACGTAATAGTCATTGTTTGCGAGAAATACCTCGGTCTTGATAAAAATTACTGTCCCGTCGTGCCTATAAAGCTGGGCAAGCTCTTGAGCTTGTTTCATAAACTGATTACCAAAATACGGCTTAACAAGACCATTTTCAACCGAAAGTGCCCTTTGCGGTGGGTGTGAGAAAGGGGTTACGCTCATCACGCAATTGGCACCATTTCCTTTAAAGATTTTAAAAGATTTCACGATATCAGTCGTTGTTCTAAGCGGAGAGGTCGGTAGCAGGATTGCAAATTCTTCATATTTTTCGCCCAACTTTAATAATTCATCAAGAACATATTTGCAAACTTGAGGGATTCTACTTTTGTCTCTTGCTAGCCTTTGGGGTCGAGGCATCGCAAAGTCTGGGTTATATGATTTTGCAATATCTAGGATTTCTTGATCTTCTGAGGAAACACAAACTCGGCTAAAAATCTTGGATGCCAAGGCCACTTCGATAGCATAATCAACAAGAGGCTTGCCATTTAAAAGGGCCATATTTTTTTTGGGGAATCGCTTTGATCCGCCACGAGCGGGGATGATACATAACGGTTTAGACATCACCATAGCCAATTGCTTGATTATATTTAAGACTTCGCTTTGTCCTGCGGCCGACAAAAAAATCAATATACTCTGGAGAGACACCTTTCTCTGGACGTTTTCCTTCAAGCATTTCTAACGTTAAAATTGTACCTTTGGGAATATCTCTTGTGGCAACTATATGCCGAAACCATTTTTTTCGTTCAGCTAAATCTTCTTTACTTGGCTTTAAATCTTCCATGCCTAGCGCTGTTTGGACATCGCGCATCTTCCTAACATACTCTGTAAACTCTTTCGGTTCCAAGGATAAGATGTGGTGATGTCCCGGCAATCGTCTGCTAAGGGTCAGTCTTTTTTCTAAATAAACCGCACCAAGTGTTATTGCCATAATGTCAGTCTCTGAATCTTGTCCTTTAGAAGAATAACCAACGAGGGTGCTAAAAGTTTTGCGCATGTATGGAATACTTTTCATATTTAGAAGTGAATAATCATCTGCGTGTGGGCAATGGATAAGAACAACTTTATCATTACCTGAATCTTCTACTATTCGCATAATTTTGGCTACTTCAGAATTGTTAACGGGTCCCGTGTCGACTATCAGCGGTTTACCCAAAGCTGCAATTTTTTTCCAAAGGGGAAAATAATTCCAGTCCCATGAACTAAGTTTGTAGGCATCTAAGCTCAACTTTTGTGCATATTCAATACCACCAGGAGAATTGACTGTGGAGAATAAAATAACATTTTTTTTGTCTGCATATTTTTTAATTAACTTCCATTCATCTAGTGTAAATCGTAGCTTATTAAGCATCTTGTACATATTTTCAGTTCTTGAGCCATGAACTGTTTGATAGCTATAAGTAATTGTTTTGTCACTCATGATTTCTTCAGGGAACCAAAAGATCAACTTGATGGCATCGGCACCAGAATCACTCACAACGTCGATCAACTCTTTAGTAATCTTCATATTGTAATTACAAGTTATCCCAGCTTCCGCACAAATGAACAGCGGTTGATCTTCACCAATAATTCGATTGCCTATTTTTATCTTTTGTTTCATGAATCTCTATCAACGTAAAGATTGAATATGACTGCCGTACTTCTTGCCTTTATAAGAAGTCTTCGTTAACGTAGTTAAAAATTATTTATTCACTTTCTTGAAAAGTGTTGTTTTTTAGATCGATGTCTCCTTTTGATGCGTATTCTATTATCTTTTCAATCTCTTGCTGAACTTGGTTCTTATTAATTTTATCACGCGCAATTAAAAAAAGTGTAAATTTGCAGTTGTTTAAAAAGAATTTTTTAGCGTAACGTAATACTCTAGGTCCGTGGTAAGCATGGGTCACAATCGCTATTTTTTTGAATTTCAGTTTTTTTAAACCTTCAATCTGTGTTTTTGTTGAAGCAGCAGGATAGGAAGGATTTTTAACTATCATGACTTTATCGACTGCTCGCCTTTTTGCTTCCGCCTCCATAAAAATATTTTGAGGATCTGTACCGTTCAAAACTAAAATTGGAGAGCCTTCAAGCTTCTGAATCCCTTGATATATTCTTATTCCCTCGGCGAGCCGCTCTTCCGTATCATGTAAATCCGTCTTAATTGCGGGATCAAGACTTTCTCCGGAAAGTACTACTATGGCTTCAATGTCTGAAGTAATCTTAGGATTACGTCCTTTTTCAACCACATCAAATTCGTCCATTAATTTTTTTTGTAAATCAGCGGATAGCATCTTTAAGGGTTTTAATTACAAAGTTAACTTCTTTATCTGTCATTTTGGCAAAAAGTGGCAGCGACATTGTTTCTTTATAATATTGCTCTGCGACGGGGAAACTAATAGCTTTGAGCCTAAATCTTTTTCTGTATAAATCAAGCATATGAATTGGGATGTAATGAACTTGCACGCCGATACCGGCCTTCCTTAAAAAATCAAAAACTTGCCTTCGTGATTTCTTGGCCTTGGCTTTTAACCTGACTGTATAAATATGCCACGCGCAGAAACAACCATTTTGCTCCGTTGGTAAAGTCAATTCATGTATTTTACCAAAAGCCTGATTATATTTTTGCCAAATCCTCCTTCTCTTTTTGATAAACTGGTCTATTTTAGAAAGTTGACTAACTCCAAGTGCTGCCTGTATATCTGTCATCCGATAGTTATATCCCAAGTCCATAACCTGATAAAACCAAGCGCCGAATTTTTTGCTTAAGTCATTGTTCTTGTAAATCCCATGATGTCTCAGCTTTTTGAGCTTTTCAAAATAGATTTTGTTGTTTGTTGTTACGGCGCCGCCTTCACCCGTGGTAATTGTTTTAACAGGATGGAAGGAAAATGTGGTCAAGTCGGCTATTGACCCGATAGGCTTATTTTTGTACTTACTCCCTATAGCATGAGACGCATCGTCAATTAATGTCAATCTGTATTTACTTGCCAGTTTTTTTAATTTATCCCAGTGAGCCGGATGACCGGCAAAATCAACAGCAATAATAGCTTTTGTTTTTTTAGTAATTTTTCGTTCAACTTCTTCAACATTAATTGTCAAAGTATCAGGGTAGATGTCAACTAGAACCGGTTTGCCTCCACAGTATAAAACGCAATTTGCAGATGCGATGAACGATAACGTCGGCACAATTACCTCATCACCCTGTGTAATTCCACAGGCAATACAAGCGGCATGGAGTGCCGCAGTTCCGCTTGAGGTGGCAACTGCATATTTTGCGCCAACAAATTTCGCTAAAGCATTTTCGAATTTATCAATTTCCGGTCCCTGAGTAATTCTATCTGCTTTTAAAACTTTAATAACGACTTGGATATCACTTTCGTCAATTGATTGATGACCGTAGGGAATAATTTTAGACATTATTTTCAGTTAATTGTCTAAGGAGCTTGTTAATATAAGAGCTTGTCAACCATTGACTATTGTTATTACTCTTGTAAGAAAACCCGGCTTTCAATCTCGTGCCTCTCCTGTTCTTAACTTGTGCTCCCCACCAATTAAATTCCGGCTCAACCACAAAGTAAGATCCGACATCTCGAGTATGCCTGGCTTCATCTTCACCAATTAACACCTCATGAAATTTTTCACCAGGCCTAATCCCAACAATTTTGATTTTCGCATTTGGGGCAATTGTTTTAGCTAAATCTATAATTTTAATACTTGGTAATTTAGGAACAAAAATTTCTCCTCCCTCCATTTTTTCTAAAGCTTTAAGAACAAATTTTACTCCCTGGTCCAGTGTGATCCAGAATCTAGTCATTCTATCATCAGTGATTGTTAACTCGTTATTTTTTGCCTGCTCTAAAAATTTTGGCACAATACTTCCCCGCGAGGCCACCACATTTCCGTAACGAACTACTGATAGCTTGACCTTACGGCCTCCGACATAAGAATTACCCTGAACAAATATTTTTTCAGCTACCATTTTTGTTGCACCGTATAAGTTGACAGGTACGCATGCTTTGTCGGAGGAAATTAAAAGTGACTTTTTAATCCCAAAATCAATCGCACAATCAATGACATTTTGTGTTCCTAGGATATTTGTTTTAACCGCTTCAAATGGATTGTACTCAAGAATTGGTATTTGTTTTAAAGCGGCTGCATGAATAACATAATCAACACCATCCATTGCTCTTTTTAGACGATTGATATCTCTAACATCGCCTATAAAAAACCGTAATCTTCTGTCATTCTGATATCTTTCCTCGATTTCATGTTGCTTAAATTCATCTCTAGAAAAAACCCTAATAACGCCATTGAAATCTTTTTGGCTAAGAAGATTTTTAATAAAAGCTTGTCCGAACGATCCTGTCCCGCCTGTTAACAATAATATTCGATCTTTTAAATTCATTTGGTCAAAAACGATTTTTATTCTATTCTTTTTTAAGAATAATTAGCAAGGTAGGTATTTATAACTTCAGAAACTCTACCATCTTTAATAATTTTTCCGTGATCCAAAAGAATTCCCCGATCACAAATACTCTTTACTGCTTCCAGATTATGTGAGACAAAGATTATCGTTTTGTTTCCCTTCACAAATTTATTCATCTTGCTAAGGCATCTTTCCTGAAAACTTTTATCACCCACTGCCAGGACTTCATCTATCACGAGAATATCGGGATCCATAAAGGCCACGACTGAAAATCCAAGCCTGGCATACATCCCGGAAGAGTAACGTTTAATAGGAGTATCTAAAAACTTTCTGAGCTCGGAGAATTTGACGATATCATCGAATTTCTCATCTATTTCTTTTTTTCTCATTCCTAAAATTGAACCGTAGAGATATATATTTTCCCGACCCGAGAGTTCCGGGTGAAGGCCGGCTCCAAGCTCGATGAATGCGCCGATTTTACCGTCCGCTTTTATTTCACCGGAGTCCGGATAGGTAACTCTGGAAATCAGTTTCAAAATAGTCGTTTTACCTGCCCCATTTTTGCCGATTATGCCAAGACTTTCGCCTTGTTTGACTTTAAAATTGACGTTCTTTAACGCTACAAATTTTTCTTTTTGAATAGTCCTTTTTTTTCTGGTCAGCACCCTTTGAAAAATTTGCCCTATATCTTCCGCAAACCTTTTGTATTTGAGTCTGCTTATCGAGTAGGATTTGTAGACGTTATTAAATTCGATCAGTGAGCTATCCATTGTGTTTTAAATAATATCCGCAAATGACCTCTCCTTAATCTTAAAGAACTTGTAACTTATAAAAAAAAGTATAATTGATACGAAAAAAGCAATTAAAATCTCCGATAAAACTGGAGGTTTTGCAAAAAGCGTTACTCTTCTGAAGTTTTCGATTATGACCGCCATTGGGTTTAACATGTAAAGGAATCTTAAGTTTTGGGGAACTTTGCTGACGGGATAAATGATAGGGGAGGCAAACATCCATATTTGAATTATTAAGGGCACAACGAATTTTAAATCCCTCCAAATAACAACAAGCGCTGAAGTAAAAAGAACTACACTTAAAGTAAAAAATATTAAGATCGCGCAAATAGGCAGTATAAAAATTAAGTTAGGTGAGAAAGGTAATTTATAAAAAAGCATCATCAATATGAAAATAAGGCCTGCTACAGCAAAATCCAAAATCGCTGCGCCCACGGAAGCGAAAGGCAGAACTTCTCTTGGGAAGTAAATTTTACTAACCAAGTTGCTATTGTTAATTACAGCCTGCGAGCCAAAAGAAATGCTTGTGGAGAAAAATAACCAGGTTAATAGCGCAGAATAGTAAAAAATCGGATAGGGGAGTTCTTGCGATTCCAGCCCTAAAAATACTCCAAACACCAACGAAAAAATTAGCATCAGAGAGAAAGGCTGTAAGATTGCCCAAGCCGCACCTAAAGTCGTTTGTTTGTAACGTACCTTTATTTCTCTTTTTGTTAAAGCAATTAAAAGTTCCCTAAATTTATAGAGTTCTTTAAAGCAATTGATCATTTAACGTTAAAAAAGTCTTTAATCTTTCGAATTATAAAATCCAGATTTTGATAACTTAATCTAGGATAAATAGGTAGAGCTGTCAGCTCTTTTGTAAGCATTTCGGTAACTGGTAGTTCGTCAGACACAAATTTTCTAAATGCCGGTTGTTCAGTTATGGCATGAGGGTAATAGATGTCTGCTGCAATATTGTTTTTTTTAAGAAACTTGATAAGTTTATTCCTTAGTCTGATTCTAGCTGCAAGTAGATGAAACACGGGCTCAGCCCTCCCATATTTTTTTTGGAAAACAATTGGTAAACGGCTAAGATTACTTTTGTATTTTTTAGCTATTTTTACCCTTTTTTTATTTTCGACTTCAAGAACTTTGAGTTTTTGCCCTAAAATTGCCGCTTGTATTTCGTCAAGCCGACTATTTATACCAATATATGAGTGCCAAAATCGTTTGGTTTGACCCCCGTGTCTCAAGCATTTAATCATTTTAGCAAGCTTGGAATTATTTGTCGTTACTATTCCAGCGTCTCCGAAAGCCCCAAGATTTTTAGTCGGATAAAAACTAAAGGCGGCAGCGGCACCGAGAGATCCAACCATTTTTCCCTGATATTTTGCCCCATGAGCCTGACAAGCATCCTCAATTACTTTTAAATGATTTTCTTTGGCGAATTTGAGAATCGGGGACATATCGCATGGATTACCGAATAAATGTACCGGAATAATGGCCCTTGTTTTTCTATCAATCCTTTTTCTGGCATCCGCAACATCAATCGTCCAGGTTGCCTCATCAATATCGCAAAAAACCGGAATAGCCCCTTCTTCAACAACCGCAATGGCTGTAAAAGGAGAAGTTAAAGAAACGGTTAGTACCTTATCGCCTCGACCGATACCAAGTGCCCTGAGTGAAAGTCGGAGTGCATCAGTTCCGTTTCCAACTCCGATTGCATATTTTACTCCAATAAACTTGGCAAACTTTTTTTCGAATGATTCAAGTTTCGCGCCAAGAATATATTTTTTTGAATCGACAACTTGCGTTATTTCTTTAGTAATTTTGTCGCGTAATTTTTTATCAATCGTTAGATCTACAAGCGGAATCATTACCAGTAATATTTTTTGTATTTCTTATAATAATCAATAGTCTTTCTAATTCCTTCTTCAAGTGTTATTCTTGGCTGCCATCCTAACTCTTCTTTGATTTTTTTGATATCAGCTACGTAATTTCCAATTTCGATCGACTTTCTCTCCTCTGGAAATTTTATGATTTTGTATTCTCCCATACCTAAAATTTCAATGGTCTTTTCGACGAATTCTTTTAAAGTTATTGGTTTGCCTCCCAGGTTATAAATCTCACCATTTGCTTTTTGGGATTTAGCGCAAAGTAAAAGAGCATTAACTACGTCGTCTACATAATTGATATCCCTTATTTGTGAGCCGTCCCCGTAAAGTTGGACTGTTTTACCATCCATCAAAAGTCTAATAAACCAATTTAATACACCTTGTTTTGAATGTTCCATTTGATGTCTTGGGCCGTAGGTGTTGGTCATTCTTACTGAAACTGCCTTGATTCCATAAATACGGTTATATAAAAGATGATATTTTTCCGCTGCGATTGAATTGATGCCATTAATATCAGTTGGTTCTTGAATATGTTTTTCATCAACCGGCAAATAAATGGCCTTGCCATATTGATTGCGGGTGCCGGCAAAAACTATCTTTACTTTATTATTATATTTTCGACAAGCTTCCAAAAGACAAAGTTGCGCGCGGCAATTAATATCAAGATCGACAAAAGGATCTTTCATGCTATCGATATGAGAAAGAGTTCCGGCAAGGTTAAAAATAATGTCTTTATCTATTACTACCCGTTTGATAGTCGCAGGATTTCTCATATCGCCAATCTTCACCTTTACTTTATGTTTTACAGGGAGAATATTAAATTTATTCCCGCCAAATTCGGGGATTAGAGTATCAAGAATTGTAACATTGGCACCAAGTTCTACAAGTCTAATTGTTAAATTTGAACCGATGAAACCAAGTCCGCCGGTGATTAAGACGTTTTTATTTTTGAATCTGTGAAAACTTTGAGCCTTCATTCTCGGGGATGAAACAGATGAAAAAACGTCATCCGAACTCGGCCGATAAAACCCCACTCCTTCGTGGTGGGAGAGGATGTCATTTTTGAAGTATTTATTCTTAACCATTTAGCCAAAACTAATTCTCTCCAAAGAATCAAGAGTTCGATTGCAACATGGGCAACCCGTTTAAAATTAAAAAATTGCGACTTTCCGTAACTTCTAAAATAATGACTAACCGGTACTTGAGCAAATTTAAATCCTGCATCCTGAAATTTCTTAACCATCTCCACAGTTATTACCCCGCTGTTATGTTCAAGCCTTACCTTATCAAAAACGCTTCTTCTAATCAGCCGAAAATCACAATCAACATCTCTTATTTTAATAGCAAAGGCCAATTTTACTCCAAAATTGTAAAGATCGCCAATGATTATTCGATACCACGGGTCGCTCCTTTTTATCTTATAGCCTTGGACTATATCAACATTATCTGATAATTTAGTCAAAAGATTGAGAAGTTCACTAATATCATATTGGGCATCGCCATCCGTGTAAAAAATAAGATCTTTAGATGCTGTTTTAAAGCCGCTGCGAAGTGCTCCGCCATAACCTTTATTCTTTTCGTGGAAGACTAGTTTTAAATAAGGATTTGATTGCGAAAGTTCCTTTAAAATTTCCCGTGAATTGTCACTTGATCCGTCATCGATAACGATTACTTCAAAATCATTTGCGACTTTCTTAAGAGTTAAAGTTGCTAATTCAACCATTGAAGCAATTGTGCCAGCGTCGTTGTAACATGGGAAAAAGGCAGAGACAGAAACTTTCTTTTTTGTCTTCATTTTTTTAGCCATTCAAGATAATGTTCTAGGCCTTCGTCAATTTTTGTTTTTGGAGCCCAATCCAAAAGCTTTTTAGCTTTTACAATATTTGCCCAGGTTTTTTCAACATCTCCGTGTTGTGTTGGTAATTTGTTAATCTTCGCCTTTTTACCGATTATTTTCTCAAGAGTTTTAACAAAAACAGAGAGCTTGACGGGATGGTTATTCCCAAGATTTATAATTTCAAAATCAAAGTTTTTATAACAAGCTCTAACAATCCCGTCAATAATGTCATCAATATATGTATAGTCCCGGCTGCTGAATCCATCCCCGAATTGGTTAATTGTTTTGCCAGAGAGGATTGCCTTAGCAAAGAGGGCCGGTGCCATGTCCGGGCGACCTCTTGGTCCGTAAACTGTAAAAAACCTTAAAATAACAGATTTCAAGCCGTATGAATGAAAAAAACTTTCCACCCAAAATTCAGCCGCTCTTTTAGAAGAACCGTATGGTGAAATAATATTTTCGCATGGATCATCTTCGGTAAATGGCAATCGTTTTGACTCTCCGTAGACTGACGATGAGGAGCAGAAAATAAATTGATTAACTTTAAAATCTACTGACATTTTCAAAAGATTAACTGTCCCGCCAACATTTACTTTTCCGTAAAGTAGGGGACTTTCGATTGACGGTCTTACTCCAGCTCTTGCTGCCAAGTGAATGACTTTTTCTAGTCGTTCAGATTTAAAAATTTTGGTTAAGAGGGAAAAATCTAAAATATCCCCTCGATATAATTTGAAAGACTTTAATCTTAGTGCTGATTCTAAATTCTTTTTTTTAATCTTTGGGTCATAATAATCATTAAAATTATCAACACCAATCACCTTATGGTTATTAGCCAACAATCTGTCTACTAGGTGGGAACCTATGAACCCAGCACAACCGGTAACAAGTATTTTTTTCATTTCTCAATATTTATGTTTTTGAGCTTTTATAAATACTTCCATTTTTAAATTAGTGTATTCGAAATGTTCAATTTTGAATCCAGACTTTCTGAGAACTCTGAATAACTTCTTTGATTCCATACAGTTTATATGACTATTCTTCCATACGGAGCCCTTCCAACGAGTCCATAACCACCAGATAGACCGAAATAGAAGACTGTTGGTATCCTGGACTATTATTAAGAAACCACCAGGTTTTAAAACTCTTTTAATTTCGGCAAGTGCTTCATGGGGATTTTGAACATGTTCGAGTGTTTCGATTGCGCTGACAATATCAAAACTTCTATTTGGAAAAGGTAATTTGTGAACATCGGCAATAACAAATTTTATTTGGGGTTTGGTCCTGCGAGCAAATTCTATTGCTTTTCGATAATAATCAAGTCCTGTGATCTTAAGATTGGGAAAGTTTTTATAGATTTGAAAAGTAGTTGTGCCGTCAGCACAGCCAATGTCCAGAAAAGATCCTTTTGCTGATTCCTTCAAGAATTTTTTAAGAGTTCGCCATTTTTTCTGGTGCCAATATTTTTGAAAAAGATTAGTCTTTACACCCTGGTCATAATAATCGGCAGGGACCTGATTTAGAATTTCATGGAATCTTTTCGAGGAAACCATAGTTTCACAAAATTTCCTTAAAATAATTAATTGTTTTGAAGAGCCCTTCCTCAAGTGAAGTTTTTGGTTTCCACTGCAATACCTTTTTGGCCTTGTTGATGTCTGGCCTGCGTTGATGGGGATCATCTTCGGGAAGTCGTTGAGAAAAAGTTATTTTACTCTGACTTCTTGTCATTTGTTTGATGATTTTGGCAAATTCCAGAATCGTTCTCTCATCGTCGTTTCCGATATTAAAAACTTCTCCAGGCTTACCTTTTTCCATCGCTAAAATTTGCCCCTCGACTTGGTCATCAATATAACAGAAAGATCTTGTCTGTTTGCCGTCACCAAAGATAGTGATTGGTTTTTGTGTTAAAGCTTGTTTTATAAAATTAACAACAGCCCTCCCCTCATTAACATTCATTCTCGGTCCATAGGTATTAAAAATTCTGGTAATCCGCCCCTCCAAATCCTTTTTGCTGACAAATGCGGCAACAATCGTTTCACCAAATCTCTTGGACTCATCATAAACAGATCTCGGCCCAATGGTTGAAACATTGCCTCGATAATTCTCGCTTTGAGGAGAAACTTCAGGATCTCCATAGATTTCTGAGGTTGAAGCAAAAGATAATTTTGCCTTAAATTTATACGCTATCTCACACATATTCCAAGTGCCGATGGTATTAACTTTCATTGTTTCGAAAGGATGAGCCATATATGAAAATGGTGAATTTACATTTGGATCAGCGGGGGAGGCTAGGTGATAAATTTCATCAATCTTGGCAAATTTGCGGCTTACAAATGGTTTTGTAACATCATGGTTAAAGAAAAAGAAGTTTCTCTTACTCATAAGATGAGCGATATTTTTCTGTGAGCCGGTCAAAAGATTATCAAGGCAGATGACAGTGTCACCACGCGCGACTAATCGCTCGCAAAGGTGAGACCCGATGAAACCTGCTCCGCCTGTTACAAGAATGATTTTCATATACGATGCAAATATACTAATGAATACTAATCATACTAATAAAAATAATTCGTGCTATTCGTACAATTTGTACATTGGAATTGATTCCGTTCGTATAATTAGTATAAATTCGCATATTAGTATCGCTTATAGAATTTTTTCAAGAGATGCAACCATGTAGTCCAGTTCAGATTTTTTAAGCTGTGGGTACATCGGTAAACGAATCAAAGTGGTTGCAACTTCTTCAGTCACAGGTAAATCTCGGGCTTTATATCCCAATTTTTTACCCATCACACTCGTGTGTAATGGTAAATAGTGAAATGAGGCTTCAATGCCATAAGATCTCAGCCCTTCAATTACTTTATCACGGGAAAGCTTCGGGACTCTAATTGCAAATATATGCCAACAGGTATCACAATATTCGATTTCCTTAGGTAAAATAATTTTGGAAGACAATCTCTCAAGTTTTTTTAGAAGATATTTGGCGTTGCGTTTTCTAAGGTGAGTGATTTTTTCAAGTTTTTTAACTTGCTCAAGAGCAATAGCTGACAGAATATCCGAAAGGACTAAACTTCTGCCGACCTTAACCCAGGAATATTTTTTTCTTTCCCCGCGCATAAAAGAGGATCTGTCCGTGCCCTTTTCGCGAATAATTTCAGCAAGTTTATACACCTCTTTATTGTTAGTCACAAAAACACCACCTTCTCCACTTGCCGCATTTTTTGTTCCATGAAAAGAAAAACAGCCAATATCGCCAATGGTACCTAAAAATTGTCCTTTAAATTTTGAACCAAGTGCGTGAGCAGCGTCCTCAATTATTAAGAGGTTATGTTTTTTAGCCATTGCAGTCATTTTCTCCATATCACAGGCAAGACCAGCATAATGAATAACCATAATGGCCCTTGTTTTTGAAGTTATATGTTTTTCAGTTTCAGTAGGGTCAATGTTGTAGGTATTGATATCAATATCACAAAATATCGGTTTTGCCCCCGAAAGCATTATTGCATTTGCACAAGATGAAAAAGTAAAACTGGGTAAAATTACTTCGTGGCCACGTCTCAGCAAACAAGCGCAAGCAAGTTCCAAGGCCGCTGTTCCTGATGCGGTTGGAAGAACATACCTGACAGAAAGTTTGTCGGACAAAGCTTCTGTCAGCAGGTCGCTGTATGATAAACCACCAATCCCGATCCCACTCCTCATCGCCAGGATTGCGGCTTTTTCTTCTTCTTTACCCCAAAATGGTTTATGAAGTGGAATCGTAAATTGATTCATCATGTATTAGTCTAATTGTTGCGAGTGTAGTTTAGGTACTTGCGATCGAAATTTGAGTACCTTTATTAAATAGTCCCAAGTATCTGGAATTAATTTAACTGTCGATCTTTTCTCATGTTTTCTTATAAATAGAACCGGAATTTCGCTGATTTCCAGTCCTACCCAGAAAGCCCTAGCACAGATTTCCGTATCCCAGAACCAATGTTTGTCTTGGACTTTTGATAAAATCGGCAATATTTTAGATCTGGTAAAAAATTTATATCCAGCTTCAGTGTCTTCAATGGGAATTTTGAGAAAAATTTTGACTACTAGTGCGTAAGTTTTTGATGCTAAATATCTAGCAAGTGACCTAAATCCTCCCTCATAAAATCTTCTACCAATAACCATATCAGCACCATTTTCAATTTCGTGGATAAAAAGAGGAATATAATGCGGAGCAACTTCCAGATCAACATCCAAAAAACCACAAATCTTGCCCTTTGCCTTCAAAATTCCATCTGCGGCCGACTTTCCGCGTCCCCGATTCTTGCTATGGAAGATTGCGGAAGAATTTCTTGTCTTCTTGACTAATTTTTCCACGTTCGCCTTAGTTTGGTCGGTACTTTTATCTTCAACAAAAATTAACTCCCAAGATCTTTTTAATTTTTTAAGCTCCCTAACGATTTTTTCAGCATTTTCCTCAAGGGAATACCCCTCATTGTAGCAGGGAAGAATTATCGAAATATCTGGCTTATTCATCAGGTCTATTTTATGATACAAGCCAGTAATTTCTCAATCTTTTACATAAATTAAAAACCAGGAAGATGTTCTTTTTGACAAGCTGCCGGATTTTCTGTATAAATCTAAATTGTAAATCAATTGTATGGACCAGCAAACTTTAATCCAAAACTTCCTGTCAAATCAGAATATTCAAATTCCAATTTTGAACTTTTTAGTTAATTTAATTCTAGCGGCAATTCTCGGTTATATTTTGAGCCTTATTTACACAAAATACGGGAAATCGCTTTCCAATAGACAAACATTTGCCAGAAATTTTGTTCTTTTAGCGGTGACTACAACGCTAATTATTACGGTGGTAAAATCATCACTTGCCCTCTCGCTAGGCTTGGTAGGTGCTCTTTCAATAGTCAGGTTCAGGGCTGCTATTAAAGAACCGGAGGAATTAGCCTATTTATTCCTTACAATTGGCATAGGCCTAGGTTTGGGGGCAGACCAGTTAAAAATTACACTAGTTGCGTTTGTGCTTATCACCGTGGTGATACTAATTCTAAATTTTAAGCGCGAGTCTTCTGAGAACCAAAATCTTAACCTGGTGATATCGACTAATAAATCGGAAAAAATCGACCTGTCAAAAATTATCGCTGTTTTGAAACAGTCCAGCTCAAAAGTTGATCTAAGAAGGTTTGATGAAAGTACGGATGGATTGAAAGCTGTTTTTAACCTGGAGATAGAAAACTTGGGCCAGCTTGAAAAAGCAAAATCTTCTCTGCGTCAATTAGATAAAAATATCAGCATTTCCTTCCTGGACAATAAAGGTATTTTCTAAATGCTTATAAAAACCGAAACAAAGAAAGAGAATTTCTTCCTCTTACAAACTGGTTTATTTAAGAAAAAAAAAGCTAAAATTATTGGTTTTACGTTAATACTTGCCCTGATGTCTCTTTTTTTAGTTATTCTGATCAAGCCAGATCCAATAAGACCCTATTTAAGCGAACTTAAAACATTTACCCTTGAACAACAAAGGCACCTTGCTGGCATCATTTTTGCAAAACCAAAAGAACTGTCTATCGACATTAATTGGACCAATTATCAGAAGATTTCCGACCAGAGACAAAGAGCGGTAAATGCCGGTGTCTTGCTTGAGCAAAACACCGAATTTTTGCCGGCAAAACTTACTTACAACGGACAAAGCTATGACATTAAATTAAGACTCAAAGGAGCTGGATTTGACCATTGGGACGACGATAAAAAATGGTCTTTAAAAATGAGAATCTCCAATCAAAAAAGTATTTTGGGTATGACTGATTTTTCCATAATGCACCCCAAAACCAGAAATTATATTTACGAATGGCTTTATGCCAAAGCATTGGAAAAGGAGGGCTTCCTATTCCCGAGAGTTGAATTCGTCAAAGTGGCCATCAACGGAAGGAATCACGGTATTTATGTTTTAGAGGAAGATTTTAGCAAAGCTCTTGTAGAAAATAACAAAAGAAGGGAAGGGGCTTTAATCGGTTTTGACAAGAGTCTGGTTTTGGAAGAGTGGGCAAGAGGAAACACGAGACAAGAAATTTTCTCAACGGGAATGACCGGGGGATTCAAGGAAATGCAAAGTGAGGTTATACCAAGTAATTTTGAGGCCGTCGAACCGATCTCGGTTTTGGCCATTAAACTTTTGGAAGACTTCCGTGCCGGCAAGGTAAGCGTCAGTCAGGCATTTGACATTGACAGCATTAGCAAATTTTTCGCACTGAGGGCCTTGTTTGCCTCTTTGGAATTTGATCCAAACGACGTCAAATTCTACTACAATCCGATAACAGACAAACTTGAAGTATATTCTGCCGAGATTAACAGGTTCTCGGATGAAAGCGCCCGCGTAGGCAACTGGTGGGTAAACGAAGGTTTCGACCGCGAAAAAAGGTTTACATCGCTATTTTTTAAAGACCCGGAATTTTTAAGAAGATATGTTCAATATCTGAATTCTTACGCGAGCGACGACTATTTCGACAAAATGCTGGGTGATTTGAAAAGCGATCTTGGGAAAAATTTAAACATCATCTATAGCGAGTTTCCCGCATCCGAGTTCAGGGAGGCCAGTTTGTTTACAAACCAGAAATATATCCAGGATTCTCTCAATCCGCCCAAAGCACTTCACGCCTATTTCAGGGAAGAAAACACAAACGGTCTGAAAATTGACATCGGTAGTCTCTATCCTTTTCCGATAGAAGTCGAGGAAGTCTCATACAAAGGCGGTACTTACAAAGGTACACAAAAAATTATCTTATCTGAGAGAAATCCCGACAATACAGTCCAGTATCAGACTTTTGATTTTATAAGAGGTAATACGGGTACCAGACAGGAAGAAATTACTATCCCTAAGATTTACTACAAAATTTTAGGTATTCAATCGCCAAAGGAAGCAGACGTGGCGTCCTACTCATTCTTTCCTGAGGTTTTTCAAAACCGCGTGATGTCTCAAGGCCCGAATGTAGCAGAGTTTGATAATTTATTTGTCGATAATCCTTCAAAAACAATTATCGCAAGAAGGGGAACCTGGAATTTGGACCGCAACCTGATTATCCCCAGCGGCTACACTTTTGAACTATCGGAAGAAACAACAGTCAATTTAACAAATGGAGCAAAAATCATCTCTTACTCGCCCCTTCAGTTTAAGGGGTCGGAGCAGTCACCTATTTTTATCCGTTCAGGGAATCAAAGTGGGCAGGGGATAGTAGTGATAAACGCGCAAAACGAATCGCATCTTGAAAACGTCGTATTCGAAAATCTCACAAATCCGAAGGAAAACGGATGGGAACTGACGGGTGCAGTTACTTTTTATCAGTCTCCCGTCTATATAAATCAATGTTTGTTTAAAAGTAACAATTCCGAGGACACGTTAAATATCATAAGGTCCGATTTTGAAATTGTCGGGTCCGCCTTTACCGATACGTCATCGGATGCAATCGACACGGATTTTGCAAGCGGCACCATTTCCCAAAGCATATTCACCAATACCGCGGGCGATGCGATGGATTTTTCCGAAGGTAACGTTAACGTGAATGCGGTAAAGATCAGAAACGCCGGCGACAAAGGCATTAGCGTTGGGGAAAATAGCCGAGTACAAGGTGAAGAAATCGAAATTAATAAAGCCTATATAGGAATAGCCGCCAAGGACAACTCGACCGTTAACGTAAAGGGAATTAATATCAAAAGTGCCGATTGGGGACTTACGGTTTATCAGAAGAAACTCCAGTTCGGCACGGCCCACATGGTCGTGACCGGCCTCAAGGACAATTTCGCCTCTACACCTTATCTGGTCGAGGAGGGTTCTACGCTAAACGTTGACTATAAAGAAATACCTGCGGAGGGGAAAAATGTGTTTATCAAATTATATCCCGATGAAACTGAGTAGGCTACTTCTTATATTTTCCGTCGCTCTTCTTACTGTCCTTGTAACATGTCAAGGACAAACGCTTGCCCAAATGTCTCCAAATCCTTCCGTAGATCCCCAAAAATACTCCTTTATCGTTGCCGGCCACGCTTACGGATCTCACAGCGGAAATAACCTAGGCATATATCCAAAATTTTTGAATAACCTATCTAATGTTTTGGGAAAAAAGGAAATCGCATTTGTGATTTTTACAGGAGATGCTCTCAGAGCCCCTGCAAGTGAAAAAGCCTGGCAAAAAGCGCAGGAAGAAACCGACAAGCTGGGTCTTTTAGCTTACTTTGCATTGGGCAACCACGACAATTCAGACTACGGCAGCAATTTTTTGCACCAAAAATTCGGCGCCACTTTTTATAAATTCGATATCGGTTCAGAGAGGTTTATAATTCTCGACAGCCAAAAAGATAAGTTAAAGATTGACCAAGATCAGCTGGACTTTTTGAAGCAAAATCTAGAAAGCGGTGAAAATCCAAAAAACATATTCATCCTTTTTCATGAGCTTCTATGGAACAAAAATCCAAAGTATAGGCAAGTATTTGCCAATAACAGGTCAAGGTATGGCTGGTCTGAACTTGAAAATTCTAATTTCTGGGAAGAGATTTTTCCCCTACTTCAACAATATCATTCAAAGAATATTTATGTCATAGCCGGTGATACGGGAGGTCGTCCTGATTCTATTCCAGCATTTTATGAAAAATTGGATAACATAAACCTTATTTCCTCCGGAATGGGCGAAATTAAAGACGAAAATTATATTCTGGTAAATGTAGAAAATGGCAACGTATCTTTCAAACTAATCCCATTAAATGAAAAAAATAATTTAAGAGATCTGGAGTTTTATAATCTTAAAAATATTGAAGAGTTAAATAATAGAAACTATATTTTACAAGCAAAAACAGTAATTAGTTCCGCACTTAAAGATAATAGTTACTGGTACGGATTTTTGACAGGCTTATTTTTGGCAGTGTTTGTTTTTGCTTTTGTAGCAAGAAGAAAATAACTAACAAGCCAGATATGTGAAATGAATTTTGATTCTAAGTATAGATACGAAAGAAAATTTCTTGCAAATAATCTTACTCAAAAGCAGGTTGAGACAATAATAACACTTCATCCTGCTATGTTTTCAGAATCTTTTGTTTCTCGCCACGTAAACAGTTTATATCTGGACACCTTAAACCTAAATAATTATAACGATGCTGTACTTGGCAATAATAACCGAATCAAAATAAGAATACGTTGGTACGGGGAATTAACAGGACTTATAAAAAAACCGATGCTGGAAATTAAAATTAAAAAAAGTTTTGCCAATAAAAAATTATCATTTCCACTTAAATCGTTTAATATCGAAAGAATCTTCAAAAAGGAAAACCTGCAAGATCTTTTCGCAAGATCCAATATACCCATAGAAGTCAAAGCCGGGCTGTCGGTCTTGTCTCCAGTTCTTATCAATAGATACAAGCGTCGTTATTTTGTATCTGCAGATTCAAATTTCAGAATCACTCAGGATTCCGAAGTTGAGTATTATTGTTTATTATCCCACTTGAGCCCATTTTTCCAAAAGAGCGAACCTTCCAGGAACATTGTTATAGCCGAGCTTAAATATGCGCTGTCAAATGATGATTATGCGAACAAAATCTCTAACCATTTTCCTTTTCGACTTAGTAAAAATTCGAAATATGTCAATGGAATTGAGTTAATCACCCTGGGTAGAATCTTTTCCTAATCGCCGATTCTCAAAAAACATCAAAGAAACGGGTGTCAAGATGATTACGAGCGGAACATACATAATTCCCCAATAATCGTTGAAGGGTAATGTACCAAATCTTAAATAAGAGACAGGGAAGGGTAAATACGCAAGAATCCAGATTACTCCGTTTTCTCTAAAACCCCTCATCCTAGTCAGAATTAAAGAGCTAACAATCGCAAATAAAAGAAAAATAGAGAATGGTCTGAAATAGTAAAACAAATATTCCCCCGATGCAAAAGCCAAAGTTTGCTGTATAAAAAATAATCCATCAGTTACGGTTCTTGGTGTAAATAATGTTTGCCAAGCATCAATATATAGATTTACTCGCGAAATGTGATAGAAAAATAACAATGAAAAGGCAGCTATTGGTATTGCAAATACTGGAACAATTCTTCTTTTAAGTAAGAATGCGTAAATAAACATCAGACCTAGTGGTAATATATAAATTTCTCTTGTCATTAAGGTTAATGAAAATAAAAGTATGGCAAGAAAAAGTTTTCTATAAATCAAAAAATATATTCCTAAGATAAAGAATGAGATAGACCACCACTCGGTGATTAAAAACATTATGTCTCTTGCTCCATAATGCAAATAAGGAAATATAAGATAACTAGAAAGTAAACCAGAGATGGATCCCAAGTAGTGACTCCCGATTTTGAAAGAGACGTAAAGAACACTCGCAGCCAGCATTAAATAAAGATAATAAATCGAGAGAGCTGAGGAGCCTGGTAAAAACTTCCACAACATGAAACTCGTTGGCAATCGCCATCCCCAAATATCTGAAGGTATGATACTTGAGCCAAATCTTCCAAGAAAAGCTTGTTGGTAGGCATCATAATAATTTACATTCCGCTCAATCAAAAAATAAGTTTTTAAAAAAGTTCCTGGATCATTGTTGTAAGCATATCCAGATAAATCGCTGTCCAGAATAGTTCTTAAGTTTTTACTGGTAAACCAAGAGGCCAATAAAAAGGAAATAATCAAAACCCAGATTGCAAAATTGACCAATCTAAATCTATTAATTAAAAAAGCGGCTAGAATTCCGCAAGTTGAGGACAAAAAAGTTAAATAATTGAAATCTTTTATTAGCCAAAAAATCATTGATCCACTTACCGAAAATAGAATTACAGACCAAGGTTTGAATTTAAAATCTAGAATAAGAAAGGATGCGAATCCAAAGGTAAAAAAGCCTATAGACAGATCAACTGAGTTGTTATTTACGGGGTTTAAAATACCCATAAGTAAAAAAATCGCTGTTAATAAATAATTTATTCCAGGTTTTACGTGGTAAATCTTAAGCAATGGAGAAAGAATCACGGCCTCAAGAACATGGGAATCTGTTTTGTTCTTGTAAGTCGTCATTTTATCTTTTATCATTCTAGCAAATAACAATGGACCTAAAAACATTCAAATATTTAATAATATTTTTAATTCTCCTTCTCCCATCGCAATATCTTTTACTTGCTAGCCCAATCTTTCCAAGCCATGATGGACTATATCATATAGCGAGAATTGACCAGTTTCATCAAAGTATTGATCTTGGCCAAGTTCCTCCCAGACTCGCCCCAACGATTTTAAACGGTATTGGCTACCCCTTGTTTGTTGTCAATTATCAGCTACCGTATTATCTTGCAGAAATTTTTATGCAAATAAGTAATAATTCGACTTTAGCTTTTAAATCAGTTTTATCGGTTACTTTTTTGTTAAGCGGTATTTTCGCTTTTTTCCTGTTCAAAAATATCTCATCAAACATTGCAAGTTTAACAGGAGCCTTAGTTTTCAGCTATCTTCCTTATAGATTCGCTAATCTTTATTCCAGAGCATCACTTGGAGAATCAACAGCCGTATTATTTTCTGTTATGTTCTTATTTTCCCTTCACCTAATTATTAAGAATAAAGGTATTGGATTTTTTTTATTGGCAATTGCGACGTTCGGACTTGTAACTTCTCACCCGGTAATCTTTTTTATCTTTATACCATTTTACTTTCTATACTTTGTATTTATTATGAAGCCAGGAATAAAAACAATTAAAATAATAATCCTCTCAGTGCTCTTGGGAATCTTAATGTCTTCTTTTCAGTGGATGCCGGCAGTATTTGAAAAAAATTTCTTAAAATTTGACCAGAACTTGCTGGAACTTTATAAAGGTCATTTCTTGAACATATTCCAGATCTTAAGAATACCCGGGGAAGGAGTGAATATTGGTACACCCTTTCAAATTGGGATAACGTCCTCAATAATTTTTGTATTTAGCTTGGCATTATGGATTAAAAAGAGAAATACTGACACAACTCTGCTTATTTCTGTTTTTTTAGTCTCGATCTTTTTAATCCATCCGTCATCAAGACTGCTTTGGGAAAACATTAAACCTCTTGACTACGTGCTTTACCCGTGGAGATTTCTTTCAATTGCGCTCATCTCATCAGCATTCTTAAGCGTTCACCTAATAAATAAAGTGAAACATAAAAAATTACTTGCTATTTTTATAATCGCCTTGGCAATTTACACCTCTCGCCATTACTTCATCAAGCCAAATCAAGTAGTCCACAGCATTCCAACACCAACCCTCACTACTCAAAACGAATTTGACACTATTTGGACTAATAATAAAACATACAGCCAAAGACCTCTAATTGATCATTCAAATCAAGTAGAGATTATGAATGTAAAAAGTAATCCTTATCGAATTTCCTTCGATGCGAAATTAAATCAAGACGACAATTTAATCGTAAGGAAATTATATTTCCCGGGATGGAACGTAAAGGTCGATGGTAAAAAACACAGTTTTTATCAGGAAGACGGATTAATCAGTTTCAACCTTGCACCCGGCAAAAGATCTGTAGATGTTTTCTTTGAAGAATCACCAGTTAGAAAAATCGCAAATTTTTCCACTTTAACTTCCACTCTTGTCTCGCTAATATTGGTAGCTTTTAGGAAGAGAATTTTTCAATAACTATAAACGAATGTTTTACACTTCCGACCTTATAACTCAATACTTACCCTGGTATTATCTCATTTCCGGTTACTTAAAAAATCTGCAAATTCCTCATTGGGTTCCCTTGCTTTACCAAAATGGATACCCACTTCTTGCTGAAGGGGAAACGGGTATTCTTTCTCCTATAAACTCGTTGATTTTATTTATCTTTCCTTTTTCAGTCTCTGTGAATTTACTTTATTTGTCCTACGCGATTATCGCCATCGCCGGCACTTACTTTTTCCTGCAAGAGAACAACTGCAGCAAACTAGGAAGTCTGTTGGGAGGGCTTATTTTTATTCTTTCAGGTTTTATAGTGAGCAGATATTTTCAGCCCTCAATCATTTTTACGGCATCACTCATGCCTTGGGGGTTCTTGATCATCCAGAAATCGTCTAAAAATACCAATTCACTTTTTCTGTTACCATTTTTAATATATCTTCAAATTACAGCTGGTCACGTTCAAATTGCCCTAACAAGTATTGCCGGCTATTTATCATACGTCTTCATTTTGTCAATTCTTAAAAAACAAAACTTTTTTCAAGTAACCAAAAAAATTTTAATGGTCATTTTTTTTACAATTTTAGGACTTGGCCTAAGCGCTATTCAGCTTTTACCTACCGCACGACTCTTTACAATTTCTCAGCGTCAAGACTGGGGTATTGCGATTCATTTCTCTTATTCACTTCCGGAGTCTCATCTTATTACTTATCTACTGCCGGGTGTCTTTGGTGTTTCTCGACCAGGTGACGATTTAGGTTTTACTCAAATTGGTGGAGGCTTTTGGGAACTAAATATTACAATCTGGACAGCTCCATTTTTATTAGCCCTATTGCCAATTGTAATTATTTTCAAAAACAGAAATATAAAAACTGTCGGAGCTTTATATATAATTTGGGCCATTTTTTTGCTGATAAGTTTTGGAGGATACTTTAAGCCCTATTGGATAGTTGCTCATATTCCAGACTTTCCCTTTCGCGCACCCGCCAGATTTGCACTTGTAAGTACTTTTGCTGCAGCATCTCTTGCCGCTTTCGGATATGAGTTAATAACAAAAAGACTCAATAACTATTTTAAAGTTATTTTATTCACAGCAATAATCACCTCTGTTATCATTCAGCAAATCTTAGTGTTTAATAAATATTTCATTTGGGAAAATTCCCAGATAGTCCTTGAGGGTTTAGAGAACCTTTCCGAAAAACAACTCACCACACCTCTTAAATTAAATATGTCAAAGACTGACGGCTCACCAGAATTAATCTTTAAAAGAGAGTTTCAAAAAGGAGCGATTATTTCGATTTTAACATTATCGATTCTTTATTTATGGTGGTTATTCATGCAGGGAATGAGAGTGAATCTCGTGAAGCGAAGAAAGAAAAACTAGTCTAAAATAAAAATTTTATTTTGGCTAAAATCACAGTTTTCAAAAAACGTAAAACACATCCTGTAATTTTTATCTTTAAACCAAAATTTTATTGCCTCGCCAGTTCCCAGTGCGATATAAGCCTCTTGTGAAGTTGACATTTTATTGTCTGCAAAAACGAGTTTACTTTCCGGAAGGGAATTTTCTTTCTCAATTTGTTCGACGTAAGCCTTTGCTAAGTCAGCCCTTTTGAAAACCCAGTTATTACTTTTCGTCAAATTGATATTGTAGATAGAAATCCCTAAAAATATTAACAAAAATACAAAAGACGTCACCGGCCTTAACTGCTTTAGTGCTAGCCCGATTATTATTGCAAAACCAAATATCGAAACATTCATGTAGTGTGGAGAAAGATGGGAAGGAATTAGAATAAATGGGGAAAATCCCGCAATAATCGTGACGATTGAAAATATCAACAGGTTAATATTTTGTTTTTTGTTCAAACTTTTGAATAGCAATAAAATAATCAAAGTCAGCCAGCCAAAAAGTATGAGAGAGACGATTTTATCTCCAGATGCTTCTGCAAATCCGGCTGTCCTTAAAAGATAATATTTTATAGCGTTAAGAACTTTAGCGGATAACTCAAGTTGATAAACATCAATAGTCACTTTCGGGGTAAAAAAGACAAACCTTATTATCAGAAAAATTACCGACATAATTCCAGTTATTGTTAATAAAAACTTATCAGTTTTTTCTTTTTTGAATAAAAATTCATAAGATGTAAATATTGCCAGACCGACTACCATTGCTTCAGAAGCAAGTAAAGAGATTACATATAATATTAAAGATGCGATTTTTCTATCAACAAAATAACAATAGAACGAAGTAACTAAAAAGAAAAATCCAATAACCGTTGCTGAACCGGAAATCCAAAAAAGAGAGATAAAATGAGCAGGGTGGATTGTATAGATAAGTCCAGCGATCAATCCGCTTTTATGATCTCTAGTTAACATTCGGACAACTTTATAGATTAAAAAGCCTGATCCGATTTGAAAAAGAAAAGTCAGAAGATGATATCCGACATAATTTTTGTCAAAAATATTACCGGCTATTAAAAAAAATAAATTGTGAATTGGACGCCAATGGGTAACTTGCGGGAGGCCGAAAACATTTTTGATATCCTGCAAAAGACTATTTTGAGAGAACTGGTTGATTAAAATAAAATCGTCCTGAACAAAAAAAGTAGATAAAGAATCTCTAAATATTATTAAGCTTGCGAAAAACAACAGGAAAAATAAAAAGATATCAAACCTCCAGGATCTTTGCTTCATAACTTTCCAAATATACCAGTTTTGCGGAAGAATTTGTTAGAATTGAGCGAATTGATCATCTTACTTGCTGGTCTTGCATTTTTACTTAGATTGCTTATAGTCATTAGAGATTCGGTACCATTCGCCTACGACATGGGCCGTGATTTGCTTTGGGCCAAAGACATAGTCTTCTATAAAGAACCCACTTTAATTGGTCCCGCTGCAAGTATTTGGGGTGTCTACTTTGGGCCTTTATGGTACTATTTTTTATCAATACCCCTTTTCTTATCGAATGGCCATCCGCTGTCTGCAGTTATTACCGTTTCACTCTCACTCTCACTGACAGGTTTTTTAGCATACTGTTGGTTTCATAAATATTTGTCGCGGTTTTACGCCCTTATCTTCTCAATTATTATTCTTTTTAGTTCTCAAATGATCAATCTTTCTCTTTTTGCCTTCCCGGCTAATATTACCCCTATTTTGACTCTTTGTATGATATATTTTTTATTCCTGGCTGTCACAAAAAATCCTTTGTTTATTTCAGCATCTTTTTTGTCAGTGAGCCTGATTTACCATACAGAACCTCCGTCCGCTGTTGTTTTTACTTTTATTCCCATCTTTATCTTTTTTTACTTTAAACTCTACCGCACAAGGAAATTATTTAAGATTGCCGCAATATCTTTTTTTGCTTATGTCTTGCCCTTTACCCCTCAAATTCTGTTTGAACTTCGCAATAACTTTATTCAAACGCGGTCTTTGCTTGCATATTTTGCGGGGAACAATCCATCTTTGTCCGGGCAATTGCCGTTCCTTCCAAGGATCTTAGATAGAGCCGGTATCTTTTTTGAACTTTTCAAGGAAAGTGTTTCTCCTCAATCCAATATTATTGCATTGCTGATACTTTTGTTAATCGGATTTGGACTTTATCATTTTATCAAGACTGATAGGGATAAAAATTTGCATATTTTACTAAAAATAAATGTTGTTTCTCTGCTGATTATTTTTATAGTTTTCTCGGTCTTTATTACCGTAGAAATAAAAACTTGGTATTTGTACGGAACTTTTATTTTTGTGGCCTTTTTAATCGTATATGCACTTGTCGGGATCAGAAATAAAGCTGCGGCTGTTGTTTTCGTGGTTTTATTCCTGGGTTTAAATATTTTTCCTTATGCTAAAGATGAAAGAACTGCCAATGCGAAGAACGACCCGGCGCAACTTTCCAATCAGTTAGCGGCGATAGAGTATATTTACGACGATAGTCAAGGAAAACCGTTTTCTGTCTATGTTTATACACCGCCTATTTACGATTTTTCCTATCAATATTTATTTTGGTGGCAGGGAGTAAGATTTAAAAAAGGCTTACCTGTGGATTTTGCTTATTTACCTAATCAACCTCGATATGTCAGGAATAAAGAATTATATTCAAACGGCAAAATCGCCTCGACAATTTACTTAATTCTCGAAAACAGCGAGCAAAATGAATTTTACACCAAAGATTCCTGGCTCAAAAACTTCGACAGCTATAAATTAACTAAAGAGATAGATATTAACGGCGCAATCACAGTCAGGAAATTAAATGGAATATAGAGGCAAAAAATCCCTTGATATTATGAAAACGACCGCCAAGAGATATAATCAATGGCTTGTCACTCAAGTTAAAAATCACCTCAAAAGCCCGATTCTTGACGCGGGAGCCGGCAATGGTGCATTTGTGGAGTTGCTTCTTAAAGACTATTTGGTTTACGCAATTGACCAAGACCTGGAATTAGCCACAAACCTTCAAAAAATCCTTCCAAAAGAAAAAGCCGGGTACGGAGATATTGAACAAGCCATATATTTTTTTAATAAGAAAAAATTTAAAACAATAATGTGTTTTAACGTTTTGGAACATATAAAAAATGATGACAAAGCTCTTTTGAATTTGTACAATTTGTTAAGCCACAGAGGGAAACTGATAATTCTAGTGCCGGCCCATCAGTGGGCATATGGAGAGATGGATAAAGAAATCAATCACTTCCGAAGATACTCAAAAGACTCACTTAAGAATCTGCTTGAGAATAATCACTTTACAATAATATCAATTAAATACCTGAATATGTTCGGATTGTTAGGCTGGTTTGTGGCCGGAAAAATCTTTAAAAGAAAAATGGTCTCTGCTGGACAAATTGGAATCTTCGATAAAATAATGGGCCTTATTACTATCCTGGAAAAAAGAATAGAGCCTCCAGTTGGACTATCTATCTTTGCAGTATGCCAAAAAAAGTAAAAGTTTCAATAATTATTCCAAGCTTTAATGAATTTTACTCATTAGACGGATTATTGGGCCGAATCGGCAAAGTTAAAATTCCCTACCAAAAAGAGATCATTATTGTAAACGACGGGTCAACTGATCAGACAGCAAGCTATCTTAGAAAACTTAAAAACCACAAAATTATCACGAACCCCAGAAATTTAGGCAAAGGTGCGTCCATAAGAAAGGCCTTGAAACACGTGACTGGCGATATTGTGATTATTCAGGATGCTGATTTTGAATATGATCCCAAAGACTACAACAACCTGCTTTCACCTTTCAGAAACAAAGATGTTCAAGTAGTATATGGCTCAAGGGAACTTGTCAAAAACCCAGTTTCTCATTGGACGTTTAATCTGGGCGGACGATTGGTTACCAAAATTACCAACCTTTTGTACAAAACGCACATTACCGATGAGCCGACGGGTTATAAACTTTTCAGGGCAAAATTAATCAAAGCGATAAAACTTGAATCGAGAGGCTTTGAATTCTGCCCGGAAGTAACTGCCAAAATAGCAAAACGTAAAGTGAAAATAATTGAGGTTCCCATAAGCTACAATCCTAGGCCAATTTCCGAAAAGAAAATCAAATGGTGGGACGGTTTTGTTGCTATTTACTTTCTGCTTAAATATAAATTCACAGACTAAAAACCCTGGATGAATACCAGTCAATTAATCAGGATACTTCTTGTTTCTGCATTTTTGAATGCAGTTTTATGGATAGTCTTGACACCTCTCTGGCAATATCCTGATGAACAAGCCCATTTTGCACAAATTCAAGACGTTGCAGAACTAGGGCAAAGGCCAGTTGATAAACTCAACACGTCCTTAGAAATTACATTATCGGAAAAAATTTTGGGTACGGAAAGAGATGGGTTAGGTAATAACAAATTTACCTATCATCCAGAATTTAAGCTTGATTACACCGATAATTATTATGGTTATCAAGAGAATTTAATCAATAATCTTCCAAGATCCGCCAGAACCCAGTTGGTCAAAAACGAAGCAACTCTTAACCCGCCGCTTTACCCCTTTTTAGGTTCTGTATTTTACAGAGTATTTGAAAACGCTAGTCTTTTTAGTAGGGTCTACGCAGTAAGACTGATGTCATTAATTTTCTTCATAACTATGATAATTGTAAGTTATAAAATCGGCCAGATAATTTTTGTCAAAAATAAAACATTGCCATTAGTGCTTGCGAGTCTGGTTGCATTTACGCCGATGTTTGTTTTTGCTTCAACCGGCGTTTTACCGGACCCGCTGACTAATTTGCTTTTCTCACTGGTTATTTTTTTAAGTATAAAGATTTTAACAAAAGGGCTAAATTTTTTTGTGATATTTTTTTTAACAATTGTAATAATCTTAGGTTTTTTAACCAGGCAACAATTTTTAATTTCCATACCAATAGTACTCTTTCCGATTCTTTACCAAATATTTAAAAATCTAAAATTTCTTAAAAAAAGTTTGACCCTCCTGCTAATCTTTATCGTGATTACCTTTATCGCAAGTTTTTTCATAAAATATTTAGAACCTATAAGAAATTTTTCGTTTTTTGAAATTGGCAAGGTTGAACTAAGCAAATTATTGGATAATCGTTTTTTACAATTTGCCCTCTGGACTGCTCGTCATACTTACGATGAAGTTTTACCGTGGTACTTCGGCGTATACAAATGGCTTTCGCTAACGGTACCTCATATCAACTACCAAATTATTAACAGATTAATTCTTATCGCATTTGCCGGGATTATCATTAAACTACTTCAAATTATTAAGAGAAGAAAAGTTGAAGAACTGGACCTGGGTCTATTTTTTATGCTTTATGCATCAATAGTCTATTTTCTAATTTTCCTTATATGGGATTATTTCTTTGATTTGGAGCATGGGTATTCTTTTGGAATTCAGGGACGTTATTTCTTCCCGATGATTATTCCCCATTTTACAATTTTAACAATCGGATTTTGGCAGGTATCACAGTTGATATTTAAGAAATTTGCCAAATATCTACTTTTTTTTATCGTGTTTTTGATGGTCATATTTAATAACGTATCGCTTAGTTATGTTTCCGCTTCTTATTATGAAACAACCAACGTTTCTACTTTTGTTAAACAGATAAGTCAATACAAGCCTCAGATCTTGAAAGGTTATTTGATTCTGTTCCCTTTATTTGTTGCCATTTTCTTACAAGTAATTTTCCTTTTTTCTTTTGCAAAACATATATTCGCTCGCAGAGCAAGATTGCAAAAGTGAATACATACTCTGCTCGCTCATGTAAACTTAAAGAGCAATACCGAGGACTTTCAGTCCTCGGAAGTTTATAATTAGAAACGATAAATGAGAATAGTTGACGAAATTGGTTTTAAAAAAACTTTAAAGTTTATATTTTTTAGTTTTTTGCAAACAATTTATTGCCTTTGTCTCCTGCCGCCTTTAAGAAAAATATTCTTAGTTCTTTTAGGTGCAAAAATTGGTAACCACTCAATCTTAATGAATGTTAATTTTTTTAATTGGCATCACAGGGGGCCTGGGGGATTAGAAGTTGGCGAAGAATGTTTTATCGGGGATAAAACTTTGATCGATCTTTATGACCAAGTAATCCTGGAAGATCAAGTGACTATAGCCCAAAATGTTACGATCCTGACTCATCTCAATGTAGGTTATAAAAACCACCCATTGCAGACAAAGTTTCCAAAAAGTTCACGTGCTGTAATCGTCAAAAGCGGTAGCGCTGTCGGCGCCGCAAGTACCATTTTGCCGGGAGTCATAATCGGAGAAATGTCTTTTGTTGCAGCTGGCAGCGTGGTAACAAAAAATGTTCCCTCAAAAACGCTTGTTGCGGGAGTACCTGCCAAAGTAATCCGCAAACTTTAATAGATGCATATTCCAAATAAAAAGGATTTTCTAATATTAGTTTTCCTTTTACTATTCTCAACAATACAGTTTATTTTGATTTTGAGACATAAATCTCCGTATCTTTCAGACAGTTACTTTTATAAACATATCTTTTACCAATTCCAGGGAAATTCGTTCCAAGAATCAAGGGAGTTAGTCCTAAATCAAGTTGACTTTGCCAACAGTGGACAAATCTCGAGAAATATTTTTCAAAACAAAGCCGTCTACTCCCAAGTCTACGACTTTTTCAAAAAAAGGCCTCTTTATCCGTTTTTGGCTTACCTTTTTAACAAAATTTTGCATAATGAATACCAGGCTTTTCTACTTCCAGTTTTTATAAGTTATCTTGGGGTTGTGCTTCTGGCATTTTATTTTTTCAGTCAAGGTTTAAATAGATTCTTTGCGGCTTTTACAGCGAGCCTTTTTATTTCCTTCTACCCGTTTTTGGACTGGTCTACATACTTTTTAACAGATACTATGGGAGCCGCATTTTGGCTTTTGCAGCTTTTTTTTATCTATAAATTCGCCAAGGATATGAATCCAAAATGGCTATATCTCTTTTCCTTCTTTTTGGTAATTTCCTTTTTGAACAGGGAACAGAGCATCTTAATGCTGCCTCTGCTGGTATTGGCATCCTTATTTGTCAGAGTTTTTAAGATAGGAAATTTCAAAAAAAAATTTTTCCGGGCAACTGTTGTTTCTTTCCTTTTAACGATCTTGTACATCTTAGTCTCATACGCAACGAATCAAAAAAACGTCCTGGATACTCTTATTTACACAATGAACTCTTACGGTCTGTATAGTAATTCATATTCGAATCTGCAGGTAATAAATTATATTGCCCAAGCGGTGATAGATTCTCATTTAGTTTTTGTCAGAGAACTAGTCTCTCGTCATTGGTGGTTTGTCTTATGCCTTTTTGCGCTTTTCAAAGTAGTAAAGTTATTAATCCGTCTTAAACCCTCCATTTTGGATATCTTAATGATATGTTCGGCAGTCGCTTCATATCTTGCGATTTTCATTTACCCGGTTTTAAGCTATCGTTTCTTTTTCCCCGTTGTCATTACTGTTGTTTATTTTGCCTCAGGTTTCATTCACGATTTTTTTAAAGTCGGCAAGGTGACAGAACAATGAAAACACCTTTTTTTTACAATTTTTTCAGATCAATAATTCTCCCGCTTGATGAAATTGATGAAAATGTGCCTAAAGGCGCAAGGGTTGTGGATCTTGGGTGCGGCGAAGGAGTTGTAGCCGCCTATCTATCCAAAACCAAAGGAAGGACTGTAATTGGAGTTGATCTTGATAAAAAAAGGCTTCCCAAACCCTTGCAAAAGAATTTGCAATTCGTCAAAAGTGATATCAGAACTTATTCTGTCAAAAATTTCGACGCGGTTATTCTTTCCGATGTTCTGCACCACATTAATTTCCCAGATCAGAAAAAAATTCTGAAAAATATCGCCAAAAATCTTAAAAAGGGTGGGACATTGACGATAAAAGAAATAGATACGGGTGAATTTGTTAGAAGTAAACTTTCAAGATTTTGGGATTTCGTTCTTTATCCAAATGACAGAATTTGTTATTGGAACGCTAAGAAATTAAGAAATTTACTGTCATTGTTAAGATTCAAGGTGAAAATTATTCGACCTTGCCGATTTTTCCCAGGTTCAACAACTTTGTTTATTTGCAAAAAATGAGCAAAGCGAATATTTGCAAAAAATGAGCAAAATCGCCAAATTTTGGCCGGTTATTCTACTTATTGTTATTACATTTATTCTTAGGGTAATAAAGCTTGAAGAACTTTTTTATTTCACTTATGACGAATCAATTCCTGCATTTGTTGGAAGGCGATTAATTCTCTGGAAACATATTCCGCTGATAGGCGGGGTAACGCCTTTTAATTTTCACCTTGGGCCATATTTTTATTGGTTTTATTCGGCCATTTTATTTTTGGGAAAACTTAATCCAATTGCCTGGGGTTACGCTTCAGCTATCATAGCTATGGCCACTACTTTTATGATATTTGTAGTTGGCAAAGTATTTAGTTCCAAAAAGATTGCTCTGACAGCTGCTATTTTCTGGGCATTTTCATATCTTGCCAATGTTTATGATCGACATCTGTGGGCGCTTTATTGGGGTCCGCTAGTTTCGCTGATAGTTGTCTTTTGTCTTTACAAAATTATCCACTCTCACGCTGTCATTCTGAGCCCTTCGATGTCATTGCGAGCCTCTCGAAGAATCTCGGGATATACTCCGCGAAGCAATCTCAGGACGAAAAATCTAAATGATAAATACATTTACTTCTTAGGTCTAACCATTGCTCTTAGTATTCATGCTGATCCATCTAACTTAGTTTTTCTTGTGCTTGCAATTTTGGCTTGGATAATCTACAAGCTGCCGATTAAAAAGAGTACTTTTTTTGCGCTTGGACTAATTACTTTCTCATTTCTGCCTCTTATCCTATTTGACCTTAGGCACAACTTTGCCAATACAAAACCAGTTGTCGGGTTCTGGAAGCAGGGGAGGAACGACCCCGGATTTGAAATGCAAAAATTCATTAATAATTCTTCACTTTTCCCTCGAGCCTTTACTCGTCTTATTTATACATTCGATGACAATCAAATAGCTAAGCAATATTCATATTGCCAGGCGTTTGTCAAAGAAAAATATCAAGTAATTCCTCCTATTCTAGTATTTCTCTCATCGATTTCTATCATTGGTTTTGTCGTCTGGGCTCTCGGGAAAAATCAAGAAAATGTAGGTTGGCGGCTTATTGCTATACTTGTGATTCTATATCTTGTTGGTATCCAGCTGTATGGAACTATTTTTAGAGCTGATATTTTTGAGCATTACATAGCAGGTTTATTCGCACTTTTTCTTCTGATTTTTGCCAACATCGTAAGTTTACTCCCCAAAAAATTGTGGCTTTTAGTACTTGGTCTTTTTATAGTCTTTAATCTCAATAAACTCTTAAATGCTAAAAACAGCATGGGCCTGACTTATAAAAGGCAGGCGATCGAATTTACTATGCAGCAAGTAGGGGATAAACCATTTTCTCTGGATTCACTTTCAACTTGTTGGAGGTACTCAGGATATCGGTATTTGTTTGCCGTTTTTGGCCAAGAACCGGTTAAGAGCTATGTCGACCCAAATTTCGCTTACCTTTATGGAACAACTCCTGTTGCCCAAAAACATCCTCCAACTGTAGTTTCCTTCGTCATTCATGACTTTACGCCGGAGACTGAAGATTTTTACAAACGATATGCTGTTTTAAAATATCATGAGGTGAAAAATGCACCTTTTGGCAATATTGAAGTTGTTGTAATGAATAACAGTACAGGTTGGTTTGATCAGTAAGAAAAATTGTTAGGCCCGCAGTCCACTGTGAAGTGGACGAGGACCGCAAGCTTTGCTTATACTTTGACCGAATGATTCAATCTTTTAAAGATCTTCTTTTAACCGATACAGGTAAAGATACTTCAATAGTTTTTGCCGGAACTCTTGTCAACGTAATTGTCGGTGGATTATTTTTTATTCTTGCACCGCGAATTCTTGGGCCTTCAGATTTTGGTATATTTTCAACAGTTGTTGCGACAGGAGTAGTAGCGGTTCGGTTGTCAAGCCTAGGTGTCGAAACCGGAATACTAAAATTTGCCCACAGGAGTTCAAACCAGCAAAATGCAATTCTTTCAATTGCCCTCAAGTCGTATTTATTTTTCGGTCTGATAATAGCGGTAATCGGCTTTTTCATAGCGCCAATCCTTTCTGCTATTTTAGGACACCCAGAAATTACTCTCTTTTTAAGAATTGCCTTTGGAGCAACAGTTTTTTTTCATCTGACTAATTTATTTGTTGCCGGGCTTCAGGCGAGGCAGGAATTTCTTAAAGCGTCAATTCCTTCTATCGCCAATAATGTTGCAAGAATTGTTCTCCTTTTAATCGGTTCATATTTTTTTACAATTGGATTGTATTTTTTGACAGTTATTTACTTTGCCGTAACCATTATCTCCACCATAATTGGCAAATACTTTTTACCATTTAATATTGAAAAAATCGACAAAAGCCTTGCCAGTGATTTCTTTAAATTCAATATTTGGGTTGCTTTTTCATTAACACTAGCCTCAATCCCATTTGATAATTACTTTCTTCTGAAGCTAGCCGGACCTATTCAAACTGGCCTTTATGCTGCTCCCTTAAAGATATTAACGGTTGTTTATGAATTTGGAGGCAACTTTACAAGCGTCTTAGCATCACGTTTTGCTTCTTTTGATAATAAAGAAAAAGTAATTAATTTTGCCAAGAAAACAAGCGGTCTAGTATTACTATTTAGTTTGGGACTCCTATTTTTAATTCTTATTGCCGATCCCTTAGTTATTTTGATTTTCGGCAAAGAGTTTAGCGGCTCCATTCAAGTTCTCAAAATTTTAGCAATTGGCTTTATTTTCTTTTTCTTATCAACCATTCCTTCCTCAATAATCCTTTACTATTTCGGAAAATCACAAATATCATTTGCAATCACGTTTTCGCGCTATTGGTTCTTTGTAATTCTGCTCTTTCTTGCAGTGCCGAGTTTTGAAGCAATTGGTGCTGCCTATGCTTTCACAATAAGTGAATTCTTGGCTTTTTCTCTAATGCTTTTTTATGTTCTTTTCAAGTTAAATGCCAAAAACGTCAATTAAATTATCTGTAGTAGTTCCTTGTTATAACGAGGAAAAACGTTTTCAGAAAGGATTTGATCACTATTTTTCTTATCTTTCAAAACAAAAATATCCATGGGAACTTATTTTTGTTAATGATGGGTCAAAAGATAACACCTTGAAGCTGATACGAGCATGTGCAAAAGACAAATCAAGCATTCAAGTCATTAGTTACAATAAAAATCACGGGAAAGGCTATGCGATAGTTCAAGGAATAATAAACGCCAAAGGCAAATACATTTTATTTACTGATTTGGATCATTCGGTTCCCATAAATACTATTGAGGGTTTCTTTAAACATTTTGAAAGAGGGTACCAAGTTGCTATCGGTTCAAGGCGAATTGAGGGAGCTAAAATTCTTATCCATCAACATTTTTTGCGTGAGATTCTCGGGAGAGGTTTTACACTGCTTGTTAGATTATTGATTGACTGGAAAATTAAAGACGCAACTTGCGGCTTTAAGACTTTTGAAAAAAATGTCGCTCAAAAAATATTTAACAAAATTACGATTTACGATTGGGCTTTTGATGCGGAAATTCTGTTCATATGCAAAAAACTAAATATCAGAGTTGCTCAAGCTCCGGTAACTTGGAGTGATGTTAGAGGCACTAAGGTTTCTCTTGGAAAAGATGTAGCAAGATCTTTTTTTGGCCTAATTAAAATTAGATGGAATGATTTGAAAGGAAAATACAAGCGAGATAATTTTTAATTTTCAATTTTAAATTTTCATTCAATTTTGAATGTTTCAAAATATTTTATTAAAATATTTTCTTATCAAAATTTAAATTTTAGATTTCAATAAAAAAGTAAAAATTTCAAATTGTAAATTTATGTTGCTTCTTGTACCTTTGTTACTTTTGATACATTTTGTACTTCTTATAAACACCCGCTTTACTCTTTGGCCGGAAATGGTTGTTTATCCATATCTAGTCAACAATGGATTTATGCTATATAGGGATATAATTAATCCCTACCCGCCCTTTTTGAGTTACTCTCTGGCAATTTTTGCTAAAATCTTTGGTTATCAACCACTTCCTTACCAAATTTTAACTTGGTTTTTAATAATCATTACCGATCTTTTAACTTTCTTACTTGCACAAAAGATTTTTACTAAATCTACAGCTTATTTTTCACTTATATTTTTTATTATTTTATCCATCCCTTTTGGGGTCAATGGGCTTTGGTTTGATCTTGTGCAGACACCCCTCGTTCTTTTATCTGTTTATTTTTTTTATAAATTTATGAATAATCCCAAGTCCAGAAAATCACTATTTTTTTCAGTCTTTTCTTTAACGATTGCCATTTTTACGAAACAACAAGTAATTTGGTTATCTTTATGGTTTTTAGCAATTTTGATTTATAAATTCGGTAAAAAGACCAAAGATATTTTTATAAAAAATCCTTATATTTTTGCCCCATTTATTTGTATGTTTCTAACCCTAATTATATTCTTTAGGCAACAAGGACTCACAGACGATTTTCTCTACTGGATATTTATCTTTCCATTTTTTAAAGCATCAAGAATGCCGTGGTACTTACTTCTTCCGACAGTTCATCAGATTTTGACAATTTTAGCTTTATTTTTTTTATTTACTCCTATACTTTTTAATAACAGGTTTAAGACAACTTTAATTGTTCTAACGGGTTTTGTTTTAGTCCTTTTTGCATATCCAAGATTTGACTATTTTCATTTAATTCCTTCACTTACTGTTTTGTCTTTAACTTTTCCAGACAACCTGAAGAGTCTAAAAAAAACAAAGCTGGCTATCCGGTCAATTTTTACACTCAGCTTAATTTTTCTAATTGTATTTACTATCCGCTATCTTAAAAATAATTGGACACAAGAAGTAAGATTTTTTGAGAAAGATATTGCAGGAGCAGCCCTAACTTTAAGTAAAAATACAAATCCTGGTGATTCCATCTATATTCAAAACGGCCCAGACCAAATATTGGCACTGTCAGGTAGATTACCACCCAAGCCTTGGGCAGATGAATTCCCTTGGTATTTAGAAATCCCTGATCTTCAGAAGAAAGTCATTGATGGAATTGAAAAGCAAAATTCAAAATTTATAATTTTTAAGCCTTATGATGTAGGACCGAGATATGAACTTGGAGTATATAGACCCAGGGAAATTGCCGACTACCTTGATGCGAATTATAAAAATCTAGTCCAAATTTCTGATACTTTATGGTTTAAGGTTAGAAAATGAAAAATAATTACCTCATTTTATTTTTTGTGATCTGTTTGGTCTTCTTTCTTCCGTTTTTAATAAAGCCTGATTTATTAGCTTTAAAGGATAATGATCTCGGAAGAACTTATATTCCCCTTTTTAGCTTTTTAAGAGATTCAATTTTTTATTACAAACAAATTCCTTTATGGCGTCCGGATCAGATGATGGGGGAGACTTTTATCGGCAATCCACTTTCATCATTGTTCTATCCCGCAAACCTCCTTTTTTTGATTTTTCCGATTAAATTTGCCTCTATAATTTATCTTTTTATCCATTTTCTACTAGCTGGAGTTTTTATATATTTACTTTCTCGCTCTTTTAAATTATTACCGCTTTCGTCTTTTGCTGCCGCTCTTTTTTACGCTTTCTCGACGAAAATGATTTTTCACCTTTCAGCCGGCCATATTACTATGATTGCTGCCTTTTCTTACTTTCCGTTGACCCTTTTATCAATCAGAACAATTTTTGTGCCAAAAAGAGTCAGGCCCCTATTAGGGGTTGCACCCCTAACTTGGATAATAATCGGGGCAGTATCTCTGACTTTTATGCTGATGACCTATCCGACAATTTTTTATTATGCACTTATTTTTTTAGCTACTTATTGGGCCTACCGAGTTTTAGTGTCCGCATGGATAACAAAAAGCCTGGAGATTGTTGCTATCAAAAAACAGGTTATTAATATTTTTTTTACAATTGTTATTTTTTTGGGTTTTTCAGCCATATTTATTTTGCCACAAGCAGAGTTTGCACCGTTCTCGACAAGATCACGTTTAACCATTGAAGATGTGGCAATACCAGCTTGGAATCTTAAAAGATTAGTAACTAGCCTAATATTTCCTTACTTGAATTTTAATAGTCTTGATCATGAGTCATTTCTCTATCTAGGCCTTATTCCAAGCCTTTTCTCAATTATTGGCTTTTTTAAGCTGTCTAGACTTAAAAAAATTGTTTTGTTGTTTGGAGGCTTTGCTGCATTACTTTTTATTGCCGGGCTTTCAACACCTCTTTTTGAATTTTTCTATAATTTTGTGCCCTTTTTGAAATACTCACGAGTCACAACAAGATTATGGTTTATTGTAGCTTTAATTGTTGCTCTTTTAAGCGCATTTGCTCTTGAGAAATTTAAGAGAAAATCAATAATTTACCTGATACTGCTTATTTTCTTAGCAGAATCTTTTTTTATCGGATACAGGAAAATCAACTCTATTCCGAATTTAATTTTTACAAATGAGCCCCTATACCAGTTCCTTGCCGAAGATAAAGGTTTTTATCGGGTTTACTGCACAACTTATTGTTTTAATCCGCAATTAATATCTAAATACAAAATTCAAGTTTTACATGGAGAAACACCTATTCAGGATGCTAATTTTATTGATTTCTTACAGGCAGCAGGCGGCTATGAATATTCTAAATTTGCCGTGATTTTTCCTCCATACCAGGTTTGGCAGAAGGATGATTTGCCTCAACCAAATATTAATCTCTTAAGTCTTGCTAATGTTAAATATGTGGCCTCAACCTATCCGATAACAGATAGCGACCTGATATTTATCAACCAATTCGAAAAAATTTATCTTTATCAGAATCAAAAATATAAGCCGCGGGCCTATTTTAATAATTTAGCCGATGAGGTAATTATTGAGAAATATTCACCAAATTCAATTCAGGTCCAGTTCAGTGAACGGCCAGAATCTCGAATCCTGATTTTTGCTGAAAACTTTTATCCCGGCTGGTTTGCCTTTCAGGATCATCAAAAATTCCCTGCGGAAAGGAAAGAACCTGTTTTTAGGAGAGTGAATGTTCTGCCAAATACAAAGACCTTAGAGTTAAAGTATCAACCTGAGACTTTTAACACAGGTAAAACCATCAGCCTTACCATCATATTTATGCTTTTTTTATGGTATATTCACAAACGTAGATCATCAAAAGTAAAAAATCGTTCTTAGAAAATAACCAAGATCGCAATTCTTAGTTTCTTAGGCCCGCAGTTCCGAGTTTATATCAGCAGATCAATTTGAAACTTTGTTTCAATATTGCTCCTCTGATATCGAGGAACGAGGACCGCAGAAACTTTACCAATATGTATAAAATTGCTATTTTAAGTTTCTTAGGCCCGCAGTTCCGAGTTTATATCAGCAGATCAATTTGAAACTTTGTTTCAATATTACTCCTCTGATATATCAGATTCGCCGAAGGCGAAGGCTGATATCGAGGAACGAGGACCGCAGAAACTTTACCAATATGTATAAAATTGCTATTTTAAGTTTCTATTCCGGGATAGTCGACAGGGGAGTGGAAACGTTTGCTTTTGAAATTAGCAAACGTCTATCTGTTAAACATAAGGTGACGGTTTTTGCGGCCGGCCATACAAAACCACAAAAATATAGGGTTGAAGAAATTAAATCGTTCGTCAGTACCCCAAAGTCAACTTGCGGCGTACTTAGTAAATTTTATTTAGATTGGAGTTCCGTCAAAATATTGATTTTTAGCTTAAGAGCCTTACTCAAGATCTATAGAGGGAAATACGATTTAATTATTCCCCTAAACGGCGGATGGCAGACACTAGTTTTTAGGATAGTTACGAAAATCACAGGAGCAAAAATTTTAACCTCTGGCCATGCGGGCATAGGCTCGGATGATGCCGCCAATCTTTTTTTTAGACCTGACGTCTTTGTAGCTTTAACTAAGGCAGAGGCTGACTGGGCAAAACGGTTAGCTCCGGAGGTCGAGATAGTTACAATTCCTAATGGAGTTGACCTGGCACGTTTCAATCCAAAGGTTAAATCGAAGACTTTGCCTCTAGCGAAGCCAATAGCAGTTTGTGCTTCGGCCCTTGTTCCCTATAAAAGAGTGGATTTAACCATTAAAGCTATTGCTAAGACAAAAAACTTAAGCCTTTTAATATTAGGAGATGGTCAGTTGCATGGGATGATTGATACTCTTGGCAAAAGGCTCTTAGGCAAAAGATATTTAAGATTAGTGGTGCCCTATGAGCAAATTCCTGCTTATTACAGGTCGGGAAATGTTTTTACTCTCGCTTCAAAAACAGAAGCATTTGGAATTTCTTATGTTGAGGCTATGGCCTGCAATCTCCCTGTAGTGACCACTGCAGATGATTCCAGGGCTGAAATAATCGGTCCCGCTGGAATTCTTACTGATCCCGGTAACGTTGAGCAGTATGCCAAGGATCTAGAACTTGCTGCAAAAACAAATTATAAAAATATTCCTTACACCCAAGCTCTAAAATTTAGCTGGAATAAAGTGGCTCAAAAATACCAAGCTCTTATTAATAAGTTATCAATTTCATAATACTTATGAATAATCTCATATCTATAGTTACCCCAGTTTATAACGAAGAGAAAGTTATAAAAAGATGTCTTCAATCACTTTTAAGCCAGAGTTATAAACCAATGGAAATTATTCTTGTCGATGATGGCTCGAGTGATAGGACACTCAGAATAATTTCAAATTTCAACCCGTCCTCGACCAAGTCGAGACGAGGTCGGGAATTTCCAATTTCCAATTTCCAATTGCTTGAGCAAAATCATAAAGGTCCGGGCTCAGCTAGAAATCTTGGCGCATCGAAAGCCCACGGCGAAATCCTCGTTTTTGTGGATGCTGATATGACCTTTGATAGGGATTTTATCAAAGACTTAGTTAATCCAATTCTAGACAGCAGAACGATCGGCACTTTTTCAAAAAATGAAATGGTCGCTAATTATAATAACATTTGGTCAATTTGCTGGAACATTAACAGAAATGTTCCCAAGGATCGAATGTTACCTCCAGATTACCCGAATCAGGCACCAGTCTTCAGGGCAATTTTAAAAAAAGAATTTAATAAGGTAGGAGGCTTCGATGCGACTGGTGAATATACCGATGATTGGAGTCTTTCTCGAAAACTGAATATTAAATCGACTTTGGCTCCTGGTGCAGTATATTTCCACTCAAACCCAACATCTCTTAAGGAAGTTTTCAAGCAAGCTCGTTGGATTGGGAAAAATGAGTTTATTAGTGGTTCGCTACTTCGTAAAATTCGGTCACTATTTTTGTATAACTTACTGGTATCCATATTAATTGGAATTTTTAAGTCAACTGTCACGGGCCAATTGTCATTTGTTGTTTTCAAAATAATTTACGATCTAGGTGTGTTTGTTTCCGTAATTAGATCTTTTTTTCAAGAACCAAAATTTAAATAAGGCATAAAAATGATCTTTATTGTTCTTTTAATTGCTTTGGTAATTAGATTTATTAGTCTTAATCAAAGTCTCTGGTTGGATGAAGGAATTAATGTAAACGTTGCCAGAGCGCTGAATTTTAAATCACTTTTTTTTGATTACTCTTTAAGTGATTTTCACCCACCGCTTTATCATCTTATCCTTAGAGAGTGGATTCTGCTGTTTGGATCATCCGAAATTTCTGTAAGGTTGCCATCAGTAATTTTAGGTGTCGCAACTGTTTTCATAACTTATCTTATTGGCAAAAAATTATTTGAAAATAAGACAGCCTTAATTGGTGCAACTTTATTGGCGACCTCTCCTCTACATATTTACTATTCTCAAGAGGCACGAATGTATATGCTTGCTGCGGCTTTAGTAAGTCTTTCTGTCTATTTTTTTATTTCAATCCTTAAAAAGGATAGCCTCTGGGTGTGGTTTGGTTTTGTTATATCAACCACATTAATGCTTTACACAGACTATCTTCCTTATTTATTAATACCCGTATATCTCTTTTATTTATTAATCGGAAGAAAAAAAGTTGCCTCAAGTACTTTAAAATCTTTTATTCCGGCGTTCATCCTAATATTAATATTAATCGTGCCTTGGTTAATTATCTTACCCAAACAGCTACAGGTAGGCTTATCAGCAAAAACCGCCTCTCCAGCATGGGCACAGATAGTCGGCTCCCCCAATTTACAAAATCTGGCAGTTACATTTGTCAAATTTACAATCGGCAGAATCTCATATGATAATAATTTAATCTATGCTTTATTATTTGCTCCTGCTGCATTGTTCGTAATATTCCTCTTCCTGTTATCCTTGCTGCGAATGTCCTACCTGCGATTCTTTTTGTGGTTTTGGTTTTTTGGACCAATCCTAATCGGTTTTATTTTGGCCTATTTTATTCCAGTATTTTCATATTTTAGATTTATATTTATTTTAGGTGCCTACTATTTAATTTGGTCGATGGCAATAAATACCATCAACTGGAAACCCTTAATAAGGATTCTACTGTCCTTCGCCTTAATTATTAACTTAACTTCCAGTGCATTTTATTTGTCAATGCCAAGGTTTCAGAGAGAAAATTGGCGAGAGGCTACCTCTTATGTTGAAAAGACTTCTGATGAAAATTCCTTAATTCTTTTTGAGTCACCATATACTTTCGGGCCATTTGATTATTATAATCGCGGAAAAACCCAGGCAGTCGGAGCGCTTGAAAATTTCAATCCCAGCCAATCTGAAGTTAGAAACAAACTAGATGACCTCACACGCAATAAAAATAGAATTTTTCTGTTCCAATATCTATCGCAAATTACTGACCCGCGGGGTCTGGTTTTTGAAGAGCTAACAAAACTCGGATTTAATAACATAAAGACTGATAATTTTAATGGAGTTGGCTTTCTTTATGAATTTAAGCGCTAAAAATCTTGCCAGGAAATTTTTTAATAGATATTTCTATAGACAACATCCTGAGGCGGCTCTTCGTTACTTACCAGTGGTCTCGGCCATTAAAAAGTGGAATTTACTAAATTCTCAGATTCTTGAAGTTGGGTCTGGTTCACTTGGAATTACCCCGTATCTTAAAAGAGAAATCGATGCTGTAGACATCGACTTTTCCGGACCTCGGACAAACTTATTAAATGAGATCAAAGGTCAAGCTGATGATTTGCCCTTTCGAAAGAACTCTTATGACGTTGTCATTTCGGTTGATGTGATCGAGCACTTAGAAAGAGATATACGCGAGAAAGCAATATATGAAATATTAAGAGTTGCTAAAAAAATAGCTGTTATTGCAGTACCAACCGGCGAATTAGCCCAAAATCAGGATAAACAACTCCAAAAGTATTGGCGTAAAGTTTTTGACAGAGAAAATCATTTTCTAGAAGAGCATATTAGAAACGGACTTCCAACCTCTGACGAGATTTTAGTCTACTTAGATAAATCACTGAGGAAATTGGGCAAAAATGCAAAAATTACTTCAACTGGCAACTTAAATCTGGCTATTCGTAATATTTTAATGAGAACCTGGATAACCAGAAGCAAGCTTCTCTACTATTTATATCTCAAAGGTTACCTTCTGCTTATTCCGATACTCAAATTTGCTAATTTCGGAAACTGCTATCGGAGGGTTTTTGTGATAGAATTCGATGCATGAAAATCGGTATTGATATTTCTCAAATCGTTTACGGGACCGGGGTTTCAAATTATACTAAGCAGTTGGTAGAAGCACTCTTAAAAATTGATCGAAAAAATCAATACATCCTTTTTGGATCTTCCCTGAGGCTCAATAAAAAATTGACCGGTTTCAAAAAACAACTTTCCCAATACAAAAATGTCGAGTTCAAAATTACCCATTATCCGCCCTTTCTTTTAGCATTTCTTTGGAATAAGTTGCATATCTTTCCCATAGAAAAATTTCTTGGTGAAGTTGACGTATTTCATTCATCCGATTGGACGCAACCCCCTGTAAGGTCGCAACGTACAAAAAAAGTAACCACTGTCCATGACATGATTGCATATCTTTTTCCATCTTCTTCTCACCCAAAAATAGTTTCTAATCAGAAACGAAGACTTAAAATTGTTAAAGCCGAAGTTGATGCGATTATTACAGATTCCGAAACGACCAAAGAGGATCTTGTGAAATTTTTAGAAATTCCCCAAGAAAAAGTAACCGTCGTCTATCTTGCTTCTTCTGTGATTTTCAAACCCCAGGATGATGACAAAGTAAAAGAAGTTTTAGAAAAATACAAAATTAAAAAGCCTTACATTTTATCAGTTGCAACTTGGGAACCGAGAAAAAATATTCAAAAATTAGTCGATGTCTTTGAAAAAATTCAGAAAGAAAATCCTAATTTAAGTTTAGTTTTAACCGGGAAGCATGGATGGGGGCAAGACCCTAGTTTCAAGGACAATGATCGAATTGTTTCAACAGGTTTCATTCCGAGAGATGATCTTACGGCACTCTATAGTGGGTGCCGGGTTTTTGTTTATCCATCGCTTTATGAAGGATTTGGTCTGCCAATTCTCGAAGCAATGGCTTGTGGTACACCGGTAATTACCTCCAATAATTCTTCCATGACCGAAATTGCCAAGGATGCTGCAATTCTTGTTGATCCAAGAAGCGAAAGCCAGATAAAGCGAGCAATCGAGATGGTTTTAAATTTAAACTTGGATAGTTATCAGAAGATGGTTAATGCTAGCCTAAATCGAGCAAGGCAATATACCTGGATTAAGACCGCTAAGGAAACTTTAAAAGTCTATGAGGAGGTGGTTAAAAGCAGTGAAAAGTGAATAGTGTGTAGTGACTAATCACTAATCACTAATCACTAATCACTAATCACTATGCTTATAGGAATAGACGGAAATGAAGCAAATGTACGAACCAGAGTTGGTACCGGTCAATACGCTTTTGAACTACTTTGGCAATTTGTTAAAGACAAAAGACATCAGTTTATTGTTTACCTTAAGGACAAACCACTTCCTGATTTACCAAAACCTATTGCCAGCTTTCAGTACAAAGTTCTCGGACCTAGGAAGTTCTGGACTCAACTCGCCTTACCATTGCACCTAATCGTCAACAAAAGAACAAGTGTTTACTTCTCAACTGCTCATTACCTTCCAAGGATCTGTCCAGTGCCGCAAGTAGTAACTATCCATGATCTTTCATTTCTACATTATTCAGAACTTTTTAAAAAAAGCGATCTTATTCAGCTGACTTTTGGTACTAAAGCTTCCATCAAAAAAGCAACCCATATCATTGCTGTTTCGCAAACTACAAAAGACGATATTGTTAAAAATTACAATGTCGCTCCTTCGAAGATTACTGTCACCTATGAGGGGTATGACAAAGATCGCTTCAAGCCGCAATCTAAATATTCTATTGATAGAATGAAAAAGAAATATAAAATTTCTAGCGATTACATTATTTTTGTCGGTACACTCCAGCCGCGCAAGAATCTTGAAAGACTTTTAGAAGCTTTCAAGATTCTAGTTCACAGTTCACCCTTCGACTTCGCTCAGGGCAGGCAGTTCACAGTTCACAGGAATAAAAAAACCGTGAACCGTAAACCGATAACCGACAACTTATTATTGGTGATTGTCGGCAAGAAAGGTTGGCTTTATGATTCAATTTTCAAAAAAGTCAAGACCTTGGGACTACAAAACAAAGTTATTTTTACTGATTACGTTTCCGATACCGACTTACCAGCTTTGATCAGTGGAGCTCGAGCCTACGTCTTGCCTTCGCTTTGGGAAGGCTTTGGTATTCCGGTTATCGAGGCTCAAGCTTGTGGAGTGCCGGTTGTTGTTTCCAACACCTCAAGTCTGCCGGAAATAGTAGGAGCCAACTCGCTCACCCCTGAGGTGAAGTCAGGACGTCACCCTGAGAACACCCCAGGGGTGGATCTTAGGTGTAGCGCCATACTTATCAATCCTGAAAGTATCCAGTCAATAGCCGACGGTATTAAAAAGACTCTTGACCCAAAAATCAGATCCGACCTGGTCAAAAATGGTTTTTCCAACATCAAGCACTTTTCCTGGCAAAAATGCGCCAAAATTACCCTACAGGTCCTCGAAAAAGTTGCTTCGGAAAAAACTTCATAATTTGGATCAAGACAGATTTTATATTCGCTCGCTTCAATACCATGAACTCTTAGTCCACGGATGAATGCGGAGCGAATACATACTTCCGAGTGTTCTGCTCGCTCATGTAAACTTTTTAGGGCAATACCTGCCTGCTGGCAGGCAGGACCGAGGGCTTTTAGCCCTCGGAAGTTTATCAGGCGATCCGCTCGAATATAGTATATGCAAAGTAAATTCTGATATTATAGTCTAGTAGGTATGAAAGACCGAATGGGTACGGAGTTAAATGCAATGGAAGTTCTTGCCAAAATTCTTATAAGAGTCTTCCATATTCTTTTGGATATCGAGCTAATGGTTCTTGCAGTGATTTGCGCGCTTATCCCCTTACATTCAATTAGAAATTTTTTCCTAAGACTAGCCGGCGTCAAAATCGGGAAACATTCATTTATACATATGGGTGTTAGGTTTTTTTACCCTCATGGAGTACGTATCGGCCAAGGTACAATTGTAGGCGATCACTGTTTTTTAGATGGCCGAGCGCCGCTTCGAATTGGCAACCATGTAGATATAGCATCCCAAGTTTTAATTTATAATTCGGAACACGATATCAATTCTGAGGGTTTTGATCCGACCTACGGGGAAGTAGAAATAGAAGATTATGTTTTTATTGGTCCTCGTGCGACTATCTTGCCGGGGGTAAAAATCGGCAAAGGTTCAGTGATAGCAGCCGGTGCAGTAGTTACCTCAGAGGTTAAACCTTTTGAAATTGTCGGCGGCGTTCCTGCCAAAGTAATCGGAGAACGAAAAAACAAAGACCCCCATTACAAACTCGGCCGCGCCAGGCTATTCCAATAATGTTTTCAAATCTTGGCATATTTTTCTTAACGAGCCTTATAGGAGCTACCGTTGGTACTCTGGTAAAGTTATTAGTATTTCATCTTGATCCATTAACCATTGTCGCAATTCGCTTCTTTCTCGGTCTTTTGATAATTGCTCCGTTTGTATTTAAAAGACAATTAATAAAGAAATTAATTTCTGATAAATTCTTGATCAGTACCGGTATTCTTTTCTCAGTCAATGTAATTTTATATGCGATTGGTATTCAATACACCAGTTTAATAGTGGGGATGCTCCTATATGTGCTTACCCCTTTAATAGTGGCAATTCTCGGATATTTTTTCTTAAAAGAAAAATTAACCGGTAACCAGATAGTTGGTCTTCTCCTATCTTTGGTTGGAGTAAGCATATTAATTTGGAATTCATTCAAAACGGCTGATATTTTATCTTTTGGCAGACCACTCGGCAATCTTTTAATAGGTATTGCAGTACTTACGTGGTCACTTTATATTGTCATCTCGAAAAAAAATACTCGAAAATTTAATCCATGGGAAATTACTCTCACTAATTTTATGGTGGCATGTATGATCTCCATTCTTGCCCTCGGACCCTTAATAGCTAATGGGAAGTTAAACTACAGTTTTAATCTTAAAATAAATTTGATGGCAGTGAGCTTAGCGATCATAGCTTTGCTATTTATTGTAGGTTACCAATTTCTGATTAAGAACACATCGGCTTTTATTTCATCTCTTAATATCTATATGCAAACGATTTTGTCGAGTATATTTGGGGTTATTTTATTTGGTGAAAAACTTAAATTAAATCTGATTTTAGGTGCACTGTTAATAATTACGGGAGTCTTTTTAGCAACTTCTTATCGATATATTATGGTAGCAAAAGGAAAAATATGGACTTGAGTGTCATTATCGTCAATTGGAACACAAAAAGGCTCCTCGAGGATTGTCTTGAGTCAATCTATCGGTACACGAATAATGACAGATCCCTCGCTGACGCTCGGGATGACGAAAAGCGAGGAAAGAACATCAGTTTCGAGGTTATTGTTGCCGATAATGGATCAACAGACGGCAGTCAGACAATGGTGAAAGAGAAATTTCCGAAAGCGAAGTTGATACTCAACAAAGCAAATTTGGGATTTACTAAAGCCAATAATCAAGGAATTAAAATTGCGAAAGGGGAATATATTCTACTTCTAAATTCAGATACTTATTTAATTGAAAACTCATTAGAGAAACTTCTCGACAAAGCTCGAAGCATAAGAGGGGACTTGGGAGCAATTGGTCCGTTATTATTAAATGAAGACAGATCTATCCAACAGTCCGTAGGATTCTTCCCTCATCTGCCCCAAGTCTTCTGGTGGATGAGTTTTATTGATGATCTTCCCGGCGGAACTTTATTAAAACCGTATCATGTCGACCATGACAGTTTTTATAGAAAAGATCAGAAAGTCGATTGGGTAACAGGCGCGGCAATCTTAGTCCCTAGAGATGTTATTACCAAAGTAGATTCTTTAGATGAAAAGATTTTTATGTACGGGGAAGAAGTTGAATGGTGCTGGCGCATCAAAAATGCAGGACATAAAATCTACTTTACACCCACAACAAAAATCATTCACATTGGCAGAGGGTCAAGTCGGAAAATTCCAACCTCAGCATTTATTGGCGAATACAAAGCTGTCCTGTATTTTTACCAAAAATACAAAGGCAAATTTTCTTTGCAAATTGTCCGTCTCTTACTTAAAATAGGAGCACTAGCACGAATAATAGTTTTTGGTCTCTTGGGAAGAAAGGAGCTTGCAAAATCGTATGTCGAAGCTTTTAAGGCGGTTTAAGCCTGGTTTAACATGGCTCGATGATCACATCCTTGAATATTTATCTCTTGCTCTTCTTATTTTTATTCCACTTTACCCCAAAATTCCGATTGCGGACCTTATCCCCGGCTATTTAGTAAGACTTAGGCCGGATGATCTTTTAGTAGCACTAGCATTCGGTATTTGGGTAATCTGGCTTATCCGAAAAAAAGTAACTCTTAGAGGTAACCCCTTGTTTATTCCCATTGGTGTCTATGTTATTGTTGGTTTTCTCTCTACACTTTCCGCCCTTTTTTGGACTAAAACTGTTCCTGTTCAGGCACTTCATATGGAAAAACTCTATTTGCATTTCATAAGAAGAGTGGAATATTTTTCGGTCTTTTTTATATTTTTCTCATCCATAAAATCGTTAGCTCAGATAAAAAAATATATCTTTCTTGCTGCCGTTGTCCTTTTGGGAGTTTCGATCTACGGATTCGGCCAAAAGTACCTTTATTGGCCGGCATTTTCGACGATGAATCGAGAGTTTTCCAAAGGTGTAAAACTCTATCTGACTGAGCATGCTAGGGTACTGTCAACTTTCGGTGGCCACTATGATTTAGCAGCCTATTTAATGATTGTTCTGACGATTTTCATTCCCCTAATTACCATTCTTAAGAAAATCACTCATAAGCTACTTTTTTTGATTGTTAGCCTGGCCGGCTTTTGGCTTTTGATTCTAACCGTTTCACGAACATCTTTTTTGGCCTATCTAGTTTCGATAACAATTGTTTTTAGCTTATTGATCCTTAAGAGAGGTTGGCTTTGGAGTGTTTCTCGCTGGTCAATTGTGATTGTTTTTTCTCTTGTTGTCATGATTTCTTTTGGCGATCTTTCAGACCGTTTTGCCCATGTCCTGAAATTAGACGCGTTCAAAACCTCATTTGCTCTGAAACCTCTTAAAAAGGAACCTCCAGGTGGAGCCCAAGCGGCTTATCTTGATATCGGAAAAGATGTCGGCTCAAAATCGGATACACCTCCCACTACTCAAAAACCAACCACTGGATCGCCGGTTACTGGTGCAGTACCTGCCGACGTTTATGAGGACGTCCCTGAATATGGAGAAGGGGAAAGTTTGCCGGCCACACTGGCTGCAAAACCCCGAGTTTACTCACAAGCTGCGGTTCAATACGACCTGTCAACCGGAATCCGTCTCGATTACACTTGGCCCCAAGCAATTAAAGGATTTACCCGCAATCCGATTTTTGGCTCCGGTTATTCAACTTTAACCAAAAGAAATATCGAAGATTTTACAGAGGCTGAGTCAACGGACAATGATTTTTTAAGAGCCCTTGGGGAGACCGGTCTTTCAGGATTTTTGGCCTTTTTTGGAATAATCGCCTTTATTATCTGGTATTCTCTTGTTAACTTTAAAAAAATTAACGATCCTTTTGCCTCGACTCTCGTCGCCGCTTTGATCGCTGCCACCTTAGGTCTTCTTGTTAACTCTCTTTATATCGATGTTTTTGAAGCCTCCAAGGTAGCTTACACTTTTTGGATCATGGTGGCCATACTTTTGGCTACAGTTAAATTAGCAACCACAACAAAAGTAAATCTCAAATCACAAATCACAAATTCCAAATAAATTCAGATGCCTAAATTCAAAAACTCTAAACCTTCAAATTTGAAATTTTGATATTATTTGGAATTTAGGGTTTAGAGTTTGGAGTTTAACAAATGAGAAAAGTCGAAATTATTGTCCTCTCAATAATCCTGATTCTTGCCTTTGTAATTCGCCTCTATAAAATTAACCGGCCAATAGCAGACTGGCATTCATGGAGACAAGCAGACACTGCTGCGGTTGCCCGAAATTTTATTAAGGAGGGTTTTAATCCATTTATTCCTCGATATGACGATATGTCGTCTCAAGCCAACGGCCTTGATAATCCCCAAAGATATCGTTTCGTTGAATTTCCTACTTATAACACGCTTGTGGCCGGCGTTTGGTCAATAACTGGCGTAAATGAGACTTATGCACGATTAACTACTGTCGTGATTTCTCTCATCTCGACACTTCTTCTATATTTTTTAGTCAAACACTTTTCCGGTACTCAGACTGCACTCTTGTCGGCATTTTTCTTCGCTTTCTTGCCATATAACATTTTTTATTCTTCAGCAGTTTTGCCGGGACCACTGATGGTTTTAGGGATTTTAGGTCTTTATTTAACTTTTTTAAAATGGCTCGAGAATCAAAAGTTAATTTGGTTCATTTTATCTATAGTCTTTGCTAATTTAGCAATTCTCACTTGGCCAATTGCCATTTTTTTCTTCTTGCCTGCCTTGTATTTGGCCTATGATAAATTTGGAATCTCGCTTTTCAGAAATTACAAATTGTGGCTATTTGCACTTTTATCCCTTTTACCTTTTGTTTTATGGCGTATTTGGATGACTCAGTTTCCCCAAGGTATTCCCAATTGGCGATTTCTTCTAAATGAGGGAAATATTCGTTTTAAAGGCGCATTTTTTCGCTGGTTGATCGCCGAGCGGATGGGAAAATTAATCTTGACTGTACCTGGCTTCTCTCTCTTTGTTTTAGGGATTTTAAAAAAACCCCAGCTGCAGGAAAAATCATTTTACCTTACATGGCTGGCTTCTGTAGCTATATACTTCGTGGTTTTTGCATCCGGTAATATTCGCCACGACTACTATCAAGTGCCGTTTATTCCAATCGCTGCGATTTTTATGGCGGTTGGCACTAAAAACCTTTTAGCCCTCCCGGCTCAGTCTTTTAACAGAATCATTAGTTATCCCATCGCAATTATTTTAATTGTTCTGACCTTTGCTTTTGGCACTTTTGAAGTACGCGGTTTTTATTGGATAAACAAGCCGCAAATAGTCAAAGCAGGCAAGGCTGTTGATCAACTTCTTCCAAAAGATGCCACGGTTATCGCACCTTATAACGGCGATGCCGCTTTTCTTTATCAGACAAATCGACATGGCTACCCCATCGTCGACAGGCCACTTGAAAAATTTATAGATGAGGGTACTAAATATCTGGTATCAGTCGATGTTGCAGATGCCGGTATTCAGAATCTTATCAAGCATTGTAAGGTTATTGACCAAACGCAAGATTATGTCATTGTCGAGATGTTTAAAGAATGTATAGGGAGGTAGTATGAAAATTTTAATGATCACACCATATCTCCCTTATCCCTTAGTTTCCGGCGGACAAATTCGTACATATAATTTACTTAAAAATCTGGCCCCAAAGCATCAAATCACTTTAGCCTCATTCATTCGCGAAGATGCCGAGAGAAAATATTTGAATGAACTCATGCCTTTTTGTCGCAAGATAATTATTTTTAAAAGAAGAAAAGCTTGGTCTCCCGTAAATATAATACTAGCCGGAATAACTCCATTCCCTTTTTTAGTAAGCATCTATTTTGATATTTCTGTCAGAAGTAAAATCAAACGTGAATTAGAAAGTGAAAACTACGATCTTATCCATGCTGAGACTTTCTACGTAATGCCTAATATTCCCCAAACCAAAATCCCCATTTTTTTAGTTGAACAAGTCATTGAATATCTCGTATACCAAAGTTTTGTAAAGGGCTTACCGTTATGGATGTTTTTTATTAAACCTTTTCTTCTCGCTGATGTTTTCAAGATTAAATGGTGGGAAAGATATTATTGGAGGAAGGCCAAAAGACTAGCCGCAATGTCTGATGATGACCGTCTTTTTATCCAAAATCACAGTCCCCTGAAGGTAGATGTAATTGCCAACGGGGTTGATATAGATTATTTTGCAAAAACCGAGAAACTAAAACCGAAAAGTCCAACTGTCCTTTTTGTTGGACAGTTCAAATGGTTGCCAAATCGTGATGCTACCAAATTTTTGGTAGAGGAGATTTGGCCAAAGATAAAAAGTCAGATTAAGACCGCCAAACTTTGGATAGTAGGTAGGAATCCCCCTTTAGATATTCTTAAATTTACAGGCCCCGACGTCCAGGTGGATGGGGAAGTTGAAGATGTCAGACTTGCCTATGCAAAAGCTGACGTTCTTTTGGCGCCCATACGCAACGGGCGTGGCACGAAATATAAAATTCTAGAAGCAATGGCTACTAATACCCCAATTATAGGTTCCAAGCTAGCGGTTGAGGGAATCCATATAAGAAACGGTAAAGAAGCTTTTGTTGCCGAAACTGCCAGTGACTTAGCAGCAAAGACCTTAGAAGTTTTAAAAAACCCTAAACTTGGGCAGGAATTAGCAAGCAGAGCCTATCAATTGGTAAAAAGTCAGTATGACTGGAAGAAGATATCATCAGAGCTCGACCGAGTATATCAGGAAGTAGGAGGAAAAAATTGACCTAATAACTAATAAAAATCCTAAACTCTAATATCTAAACTCTAAACAATATCAAAATTCAAATGTTCAAATAAACCAAAAAATTAAGATTTGTTTTGAATTATGTATTTTGGTCATTTGAATTTGTTTAGGATTTAGGATTTAGGATTTAGAAATTAGAAATTTATTATGGATTTATCTATCATCATCGTCTCTTTCAATACAAAAGAACTTCTCAAATCTTGCCTAAATTCAGTTATCGGTTCTTCCAAAGAATTTCAGACAGAGATATTCGTCGTCGACAATAATTCTTCTGATAATACGGCCGCGATGATCAAGAAAGATTATCCTCAGATTAAGCTAATAGCAAATAAAAAAAATCTAGGTTTTTCCAAAGCCAATAACCAGGCATTAAAGCTTGCAAAGGGAAAATATGTGCTGATATTAAATCCGGACACAAAACTGGCCCCTGACACTATTTCAGAAATGATTAAGTTTATGGAAAAAGACCCGAAAATTGCGGTCTCTACCTGTAGAGTTGAACTACCTAACGGCCAGATAGATCGCGATTGTCGCCGGCATTTTCCGACTCCATGGCGAGCTTTTTGTCATTTTTCAAAACTGGCGAAATTATTTCCCCATTCTAAGTTATTCAATCAATACTATTTTGGGTATTTATCACCTGCAACTGAACACGAGATAGATTCCTGCGTTGGTGCTTTTATGATGGTTCGACAATCTATAGTTAAAAAAGTCGGCCTATTTGATGAGGATTTTTTCTTTTATGGCGAAGATCTTGATTGGTGTTGGCGATTTAAAGACGCCGGATACAAGATTATGTACACTCCAAGAACCAAAATTATCCACTACAAAGGGGCCGCCTCCGGAATGAAACAAACATCTCAGCACCTGACAAAAGCATCTATAGATTCAAAAAAGCGGGCCCTTACAGAATCAGTCAGAGCAATGGAGATTTTTTATAAAAAACATTATCTTTTAAAATACCCATTTTTTATTAATTGGCTGGTATTAATTTCTTTGAAGATTTTATTGAGAATCAGAATTATGTCAGCATGACCGCTATTGCGTCCATAAAATCAAATCCTTTGGTCGCTTTGCTTCCTCAGGATGACAAGAGGGGGATATATGAGAATTGGTATTGATGCGAGGTTTGTCGGTCCGGAAGGTACAGGTCTTGGTAAATATACTGAAAAACTTATCGAAAATCTCGCAATTTTAGATGACAATAATCAGTATGTTATTTTTCTGCGCCGGTCTAACTGGGATTGGCTAAGGTTAAAATCCAAAAATTTCAAAAAGGTTTTAGCAGATATCCCCTGGTATTCTCTCAAAGAGCAAATTAAATTACCAAAAATTTTTTCAAACCAGAATTTAGATCTTTTACACTTTACTCATTTTAACGTGCCTGTTTTTTACAGAGGTAAATTCATAGTAACAATTCATGACCTGATCCATCATCGATTTAGACAAGAATCCGCAACGACTCGGAATCTTTACATTTTTAAAATTAAAAGGTTTGCTTATCGACATGTTATTAATCATGCTGTCAAAGATTCTCAAAAAATCCTCACCCCCTCGAATTTTGTTAAGGACGAGATTGTTAGGACTTTTCGAATTGATCCTGCGAAAATCGTCGTAACATACGAAGCGGCAGAAGAGGAATACTTCCGAACAAGTTCAAAGTTCAAAGTTCAAAGTTCAAAGTTTTTGGAGAAATACAATATTAATCAGCCTTTTATCATTTATATAGGGAATGCTTATCCACACAAAAATCTTGAACGGTTACTGCAAGCTTTCAAGATTTTAGTTCACGGTTCACAGTCAACGGTTCACAGAATAGAAAAACACCCCTGGGGTGAGCGCAAGCTGCACTTAATCCTTGTCTGTCCTCGGGATATTTTCTGGCAACGCCTAAAAGAAAGGATAAAGAATCTAGGATTAGAGGAGGGAGTTGTCCTGACTGGCTATATTCCGCCAAAAGAATTATCAGAAGTCTTAAGATCTGCCCAAGCTTATGTATTCCCATCACTTTCGGAGGGGTTTGGAATTCCCGGTCTTAATTCCATGGCCGCGGGCCTTCCGGCAGTTTGTTCAAACATTCCGACACTTAAAGAAATCTACGGGGATGCCGCATTGTATTTCGATCCAGAGGATCCAAAAGATATATCCAGAAAAATCCAAAAAGTCCTCACAGATACAACTACGAGGTCCGACCTCGTAGTAAAGGGCTTGGAACAAGTGCAAAAATACTCTTGGCTTAAGATGGCCAGAGAGACACTTAAGGTTTATGTACAATACAGCCTCTAGGCTCTTCCTTGAAAGAGATAGTAAAATACGTCAATGCGAGAAGTACCAAGATTCTCTCCAATTTCTGCGTATTTAAACACACGCTTATCCCATGAATTCAGATTGGGGGAGGGAGTAAATTTGTGGGTTTATGGCGTGGGGTATCTTAATCTTCCCGATCATTCTCTTGCACGGTATCTTACTGAGGAAGAGCTTTTATATTGTAAAAACAGACTCAATCGTCTCGCCGGTAGGTTTGCCGCTAAAGTTGCTTTAATGAGGGCAGTGGGTACTGGATTAAACTGGACCGACATTAACATCCATCCGTCAGAAACAGGACAACCTGTTGTGCAAATAGGAGAAGAATCTAAAGATATAATTCGGAATAAAGGGTTTTCGCAGTATAGACTAAGTATCAGCCATGATGAGGGAATAGCAATTGGATTTGCAGCCGCGATACCTGAAAATTTCCAAGGATCGCTGCAAATCGGTGTGGATGTTACATCAAATGACCGATTTAGAGAATTAATGGAAAAAAGTAGAAACCGACTCTATGCTATTGTTTTTTCTGAGAGAGAAGTTGATGATAGCCAGGAGGATCCTCAAGAATTAGCGATCAGATGGGCCAGTAAAGAAGCAGTTGTAAAAGTTCTTGAAACTGGATTCAAGCAGGGAGTAGGTCGAAAAGATGTTGAAATTAGACCAGAATCAGGAAATAGTTTTTCCGTTAATCTTGTTGGAAAGGCATTGGAAAGAGCAAAAGCTCTTTCTCTGACTGATTGGTCAATTTTAGTTGTTCCAAATGATTCACTTGCCATCGCTTTTGTTGCGGCACATTCTTAACGCATGAAAGAAGTTCTCGGAAGACCGATTGATACAACTCATTTTGCAGATCTTCATGTCCACACAACAGGTTCTGACGGGAAGATGACTCCTGAACAAGCTGTTGAATTTGCACAAAGCATAGGACTTTCAGCTATTGCAATAGCTGATCATCATACTACTAAACCTGCGCTAGCAGCACATGAACATGTACAAAGAGAAGGATTAGAAATTCAAGTTATCGTCGGAACAGAAGTAAGAACAAAAGACGGACATGTAGTCGGGTTGTTTCTTAAAGGGCCGATCGAAAGAAATATAACACTCGAACAAACCCTTTGTGCTATCCACGAACAAGGAGGATTGACTATTGCTCCCCACCCATTCTTTAGAGTCAGTTCGTTGACAGATGAAAGAATTATAGACATTATGAAGAGCAGGGCTGAAGGGGTTTATTTCGACGGTTTCGAGGTATGTAATGCAGGAGTTCAATACCAATCTCTTAGGAACGATAGGATTCAGGACACAAATATTGCAGCACAATTTTTTTATTCACATTATCGGCAAAATAGATCAATAGGCGCAGCAATTGCGAGCTCAGATGGACATAGATATACCTGTGGAAGTGCGATAACTGGTTATAATGGAGATTTAAAAACCGCCATTTTGCAACAAAGAACCCTTGCAGTACAACTGGAACCTCACGAGCAATGGGAATTATTACTGAAGGCTATAGAATTATTTGGAGAACAAAGAGTTATTGGAAACTTGTCTCTTGCTGAACTAAAAGAAAAGTTCTTTGGAATTCGATGAAAATCTTTGTCTTCTACTCGACTTCTATCGTTTGTCTTTCTAGAGATTTTTGCTGATAATTATCAATTACATCTTGAGTTTCTTGAATTTTTTGTGGGCTAGTTGCCTCGTTTTTACTTGCGGAGAAAGGATTTGCCAAAATAAAAATTAAAGCTAATATGATAATTGTAATCAAAAGCAATAACAAACTTACAACCCCCCGGACCATATATTTAGTGTATCACTAAAACAGTTGATATAATTACCCCATGAAAGTAGCCCTTGTACACGATGACTTCGTTCAAGCCGGAGGAGCGGAGAGTCTGTTTGCTACCATCGCTTCCATTTGGCCCAAAGCTCCAATCTATACCTCCTTCGTTGATTGGAAGAAATTACCTTCCACAATAAACCGGGATAGAATCCGGCCCTCCTGGATGCAGAAAATTCCTTTTGCTGCCAAATTGTATAAAGCTCTTTTACCACTTTACCCATTGGCATTTGAGAGTTTTAATTTCAATGAATTCGATCTTGTAATCTCCTCAACTACCCGCTTCGCCAAATCAATTATTACTCAACCCAGAACGATGCATATTTGCTATATGAACAGTATTCCAAGATTTTTATACGGGCGCAAAGCTCAGGCTGATTATTTACCAATTATGTTAAGACTCATTTTTAAGCCAATCTTAATATGGCTCAAAAGATGGGATAAAGTATCCTCCTGTCGACCTGATTTGTTTGTCGCGAATTCGGCAAATATTAGCAAAAAAATTAAAAAATTTTACGAAAGAGAGTCCGAAGTAATTTATCCGTTCGTTGACCTAAATTTTTTCCAGGTTGCCAAAGTTCACAACTGGGAACTTAAAAGTCAAAATTATTTCCTAGTGGTCACCAGACTCGTGAAATGGAAAAAGATTGATATAGCAATTAAGGCAATATCTAATATGGGAAAAAGTCTAAAAATAGTCGGGGAGGGACCGGATAGATCGAGACTTAAAAGATTGGTTCGAGATGACAGGACAGGAGATATTGAGTTTCTTGGCAGAGTAACAAGAGAGCAGCTTCGCGAACTTTATCAAAATTGCCAGGCCCTGATAGTGACCCAGGAAGAAGATTTTGGTATTGCTGCAGTAGAGGCACAAGCCTGTGGTATTCCGGTAATTGCTTATAGGCAAAGCGGTGTCAGTGAGACTGTCGAAGATGGCAGAACTGGAATTTTATTTGATAATCAATCGGCGCAAGCACTCCAAGATGCAATTGGAAGATTAAGTAGGGTAAAATGGAAGATACAAGTTTGCAGGAAGAACGCGACGAGATTCTCGAAAAAGCACTTTATAGAAGAACTCGAGAGATATGTATCACAAGTATCAGAAGTACCACAAGTATCAGAAGTACCACAAGTATCATACGCATAATGTTCTATAACCTTTGATACCTTTGATACTTTAATAACATGCAGAATCATAGAAACTTAAAAATCGCTCTTTTTTGCGGTGGATCCGGCACTCGTATGTGGCCGATGAGCAGAAGGGCACTTCCCAAACAATTCCAGCCGCTTATCAACAATTTGTCCACTTTTGAGATTATGGTAAATCTTTTAAAACAAGAGTTCCCTTTCCGTGACATATTTCCCATAACCACCCGTGATTGTGTTGGTTGGATTGTTAAACTTGCTCCTCAGATTCCACTTGAGAACATCGTTATCGAACCACAAATGCGAGATACTGGTGCAGCTGTCGGCTTAGCGGCCGCAGTTTTGGATAAAAAGTTTGATAATCCAAATGTCTTGGCTATTTGGTGTGATCATGTAGTACGCAACGGTCCGGAATTTATCAAAGCAATTTTACTGGCAAATCAAACAGTCGCAGAAACTGGTAAATTCGTCGAAATCGGTGTAAGGCCGACCTTTGCAAGTACCGCCTTGGGCTATTTACAAGTTGGCAAAATGCTAAAAAAAGTTAACGGTATAGCAGTTTTCGAATTTGTTGCCCAAATTGAAAAACCCGATTTTGCTCAAGCCAAAAAATTCGTGGAATCCTGGGAATATCTCTGGCATGTAGGCTATGCACTTTGGCCAGCGGGAAAAATGCTTTCCCAAATTGAGAAGTTCTTTCCAAAAGGCTTTGTACCTCTATCCAAAATTCAAAAAGCATGGGGGGGAGACCAGCAGGAATCGGTTTTGGAAAGAGAATACGAAAAAATTCCTAAAACTTCTATAGACTTCGCGGTCAATTCTCATCTGACAGGTCAAGACCAAGTAGTCGTCTCTGCAGATCTGGGTTGGAGGGATGTCGGAACATGGAATGAACTAAAAGACGAAATGGCTTCTCATCCTCAAGACAATATACTGCAGGGAGAGGTAATTGATTTGGATCTTAAAGACTGTCTTGTCTACTCAAACAAAAATCAGAAAGTTATTGCAGCCATCGGACTGGAAGGGCTAATCATTGTCGATACGGAGGATGCTCTCTTAGTTTGCTCAAAGGGAAGAACTCATGATGTCAAGAAGATAATTGAAAAACTCAAAGACGCCGAGAAAGAAGAATATTTGTAGAAATTGACCTAATAGCTAATCAAATTCTAAACGCTAAATTCTAAACTCTAAACAATATCAAAATTCAAATGTTCAAAAAACAAAAAAGTAAATTTGTTTTTTTTAAATTGTTTTAAATTTTATATTTTGGTCATTTAGATTTGTTTAGGATTTAGGATTTAGAAATTAGAATTTTTCAGGATATGTTTTACTACTTCACTAAACGTACTATTGATATTATAGGTAGTCTTGTAAGCCTTATTATTTTTTCTCCAATAATAATATTTGTGGCACTACTGGTTAAATCAACCTCACCTGGTCCTCTATTTTATAACCCGCTTCGCGTTGGTAAAGACGGCAGTCAATTTAAAATGCTTAAGTTTAGAAGTATGCATATGTACAAAATCAAAGGGACGTGGGTCCATGCAGAAAAATATCTGCAAAGCCACCCAAAACTAATGCGCCAGTATCAAGAAAACAGTTTTAAATTGAAGCGTGATCCCAGAATTACATCAGTTGGTAAAATCTTGAGAAAATTTTCCCTTGACGAATTACCGCAGTTAGTAAATGTTTTAATTGGCGATATGTCACTTGTTGGACCCCGGGCTTATCAACAAGATGAGCTTATTCATCAACAAAAAGTCTACCCTACAACTCGTAAATGCGTTAAAATAATTCTTACAGCCAGACCAGGTGCTTCTGGGCCCTGGCAGGTTTCAGGTAGGTCGTCTATCAATTTCGACAAGAGAGTAGAGATGGATGCAGATTATATTAAAAGAAAATCTATCCTCTATGACCTTGGGATTGTAATTAAGACTCCAATTGCCATGATAAGTACAAAGGGTGCAATATAATGAAAATCTTCAATTTTAAATCTTCAATTTTAAATTTATGAAGAGGCGGATAATTCTTATTTTAATAGTTTTTATTGCAGTTTTTGGTCTGTTTGGGATTTTAACAATTCTGTCAGCTCGAACGGCTATCGCGACGACTCAGAAAGCAGTCGGTGCTTTTAAATTACAGGATTTGAATGCAACAAAGGCCTATTTGCGTGATGCTACTAAAGAGTTTAAAACAACAAAAAAATTTATCTTCGTATTTTCCCCATTAAGGATTATCCCGCTTTTTGGTTGGTATGTTGCCGATATCCAAAGAGGTGTTGATGGGGCAATCTATGGACTCGAAGGAGCAAGTACTCTGGCTGAGGCTATTACACCATATGCGGATGTGTTGGGTTTGGAAGGTGAAGGCACATTTTTAGGTGGTACTGCTCAGGAGAGACTGGCTAAGGCTATTGAAACTTTATCAAAAGTTACCCCTCAGATAGATGAAGTAGGCAAAAGCCTAGGTCAAGCCAGAAACAGGATAGATCAGATTCAACCTTGGCGTTATCCGGATATTTTACCCGGTAAACCTGGTACTAAAATCAGAACTGCCAGAAATACTATTGATCAGCTGGAGTCGTTTATCGTCGATACTAAACCTTTGCTTTTAGTTTTACCCGAAATTATGGGTGCTACAAGCGAGAAAAAATACCTGGTCCTATTTCAGAACGACAAAGAACTTCGGCCTACCGGAGGATTTATTACTGCCTATGCAATTTTTAGAGTCAACAACGGCCTCATCGCCTCAGAGGGCTCACAGGATATTTATGAGTTGGATAATACGCTTCTTAAGAAAATTCCTGCACCCGAACCAATTGTTAAATATCTTCCGAATGTTAGTACTTTAAATTTGCGGGATTCTAACCTCTCTCCCGACTATTACGCCTCGATGCAACAATTCGAGGAACTATACAATGCTACCCAAGCTAAAAAAGAAATTGACGGGATCGTTGCACTGGATACCGAATTTGTTTTGGCGATGATGAAAGTACTTGGACCAATTGATGCCTACGGTGCCAAATTCACAACTGATGAAGTTGAAGCTTGTGCATGTCCGCAGATTATTTATGAACTGGAAAAATTTGCTGACGAACCAGTGGCCTATGAGAAAGGCGCGCGCAAAGATATTATTGGTGTTTTAATGCAGCAAATGATGGATAAAGCATTTAATGCCCCCAAATCCTCGTGGCCGAATCTTTTGGGAACGACGATAACAGCTCTTCGTGAAAAACATCTGCTTTTATATTTTAAACGAGCAAATCTTCAAGAAGCCGCCGAGAAAATTAATTTTGCCGGGCGTCTCAATCAATATGATGGTGATTACTTCCTGATTAACGAAACCAATTTTGCCGGTGCCAAATCGAATCTCTACGTTCAGGAAAAGGTTAAACAAACTGTTAAAAAAGGTAAAGATAATAATTTAGAGAAAAAGCTAACAATTGAATATAAGTACCCGCGTAAAATGGACAATTGTTCACTTGAACGTCAAGGTGGTTTGTGTCTGGCCGGGATTTACAGAGATTGGATAAGAGTTTATGTTCCTAAGGGATCCAAGATTACGAAAACAGATGGATTGGAATTCACCGAGACCGAGGATCTTACAAAAACGGTTTTTGAAGGGTTTTTTGAGCTGAGGCCAGAGGGCTCGCTGAAATTCGAAATTGAATATACAGTCCCTCTAAAAGTTGACAATCAGTATAAACTTCTTATTCAAAAGCAAGGTGGTATAAAAGGCCATACTTACGAAATTGAGGCTTTTGGTAAAAAACAAAAAGCTTTCCCTCTCGATACCGACAAGGAACTCATTTTCAGGCTTTAATATTCAAATTGTTGCATGTATTATCTACCCTCCCCAAACGAGTCTGAATCGATGGGGTAGTAAGTTATGTATTTTAAAACCGAAGGCGTGATTCTAGCGCGTCGTAATTTCGCAGAAGCGGATAGAATCTTAACTATTTGTAGTCGCGATCATGGTAAGATTGTTGCACTTGCCAAAGGTGTCCGTCGTCCAAGATCCAGAAAAGCTGGTCATCTCGAACTTGGCAATTGGTGTCGGATTTTTGTTGCTCGGGGCAGGAATCTTGATTTATTGACAGAAGTTGAACTAAAGCGTTCTTTTGGAATAGTCGATTTCAGCGAACAAAAGGCCAATAAAATCTATCATCTTTTGGAGCTTGTTGATAATTTAACAGCGGAAAAACAGAAAAATCTTTCTGTTTTTATTCTACTTGTCGGCTTTCTTAAAAGAATTACCGATGGCGAAGATTTTAGATTACTCTCACTTACATTTAAAATCAAACTTTTATCAACACTTGGTTTTTTTTCCGCGAAAAACATCAAAAATTCAAATGCGAAAAATCTTTTTGAAACCCTGGAAAATGCAGATTTTGGCAAGATTAAAGAAAAGATCAAACTCACAGACAGGTCATATTTGAAACTTTTGCAATTTCTTGATAGCATAATTGAGAACCTTACTCAAACAAAACTCAAAACCTCACGGTTTTTATAGTTTTGTTTGCAAGTCCAAAATACTAAGCACGAAATTCTAAACAATATCTAAATTCAAGTTCTTGAACATTAGGTATTTTGAATTTAGAATTTTGAATATTTGGATTTGTTTCGGATTTAGAATTTAGGATTTCGAAATTTAAATTGAGATGGATCAGGCTAAACGCAACACTTACATCATTGCTGCTATCGGTTTTATAGGTATTTTAGTCGCTGTTTACTTCTTATTTATCTTTCAAAAAGGGCCTGGACAAATTAAGCCCGAGGAGGTTTCAGGGGAAGTTAGACAGCTAAATGAAATTGATGTTGCAAAGCGTCCCTATGTGACTTTGACACCAACCTCTGACGGCGCAGAAATTTTACTCTCTATTGAGAATATGACTGATTTTGACCAGATCGAGTATGAGCTAACTTACTTGGCAGACAACCCTAATATCGCCGGTGAAAAGATCCAGCGGGGTGCAACGGGTATTGATGTAAATACCAAAGATCCAAAGTATAAGAAATCGATTCTACTGGGTACAGCTTCAAAAGGTGTTCGAAGTCCGGATACCGGGATAACCGATGGCAAACTGACAATACATATGTTCAAAGGAGAGACAGAATATCAGTCTGAAACCGGTTGGGGTTTTGAGCAAATTGTCGCAAGCTCAGCAACGCTTAAAGATCAGTCCGGTAATTTTCAAATGACCTCTCCAACTCTCGGCAAAAATTATTTTGTGATTATTTCAGACACAGTCGGTGTTCCGGCAAATGGCCAATTTGATATTAAAGGCGTAGTTTTACCTGTTTATGGTACTTTTTCGGTGGCGCCCGTCTTTTCAAAAAGTGCCCCTTTAAGCATCAAACTTACCCAAGATGTCGAAAACCCCCAACTTTATAGCTACAATCATACTGATTCCAAATGGGCAAAGCTTGATTCAAATTACGACAGTGCTTCCAAGACCATTTCTGCAACGACTGACTCCTTCGCAACATATGTCGTTGTTTCCTCAAAATGACTACTCTTGATAAGATCGTTTCTCTTTGTAAGCGCCGAGGCTTTATTTTTCCGGGCTCAGAAATTTATGGCGGCTTGGGGGGAACTTGGGATTATGGTCCTTTGGGTGTAGAACTTAAAAACAATATCAAGGAAGCTTTTTGGCAATCAACTGTTTACGGACGGAATGATGTTGTCGGGATTGATGCAGCAATCTTGATGAATCCAAAGGTTTGGGAAGCGTCCGGCCATGTCAAGGCTTTTGTCGATCCTTTGGTGGAGTGTAAAATCTGTCATCAAAGATTTAAGGCGGATCAAAAAGAAGATTTGGCAGGTCACGAAAAATCTCACCAAGGCAAAAAGACCCAATGGACCCCGTCCAGAAAATTCAATCTTTTGGTTGAGGCAAAATTAGGAGTAGTTGAGGAGGCTAAACAAAAGGTTTATCTTCGCGGCGAAATTACTCAAGGTGTTCATGTCAACTTTAAAAATGTTTTAGACTCGACAAGACTGCAAATACCTTTTGGGATTGCCCAAATAGGTAAGGCTTTCCGCAACGAAATTAACCCGGGGAACTTTACTTTCCGCTCAAGAGAATTTGAACAGATGGAACTGCAGTTTTATATCAAACCAGAAGAAAGCCAGGCAAGAAAATGGTATGAATATTGGAAAAAAGAAAGAATGAATTGGTACCGGACGCTAGGTATGACTGAAAACAAGCTCCGTTTCCGTCAGCACGAAGAAAATGAACGAGCCCATTATGCCCGGGATGCTTGGGATATTGAATACGATTCACCCTTTGGCTGGAAAGAGTTCGAAGGAATTCACAATCGGGGGGACTGGGATCTTTCACAACATCAAAAATCTTCCGGTCAAGATATGCAATACTTCGATCAGGAAACCGGTAAGCATTATTTGCCATGGATTATTGAAACCTCAGGAGGTGTAGACCGCGCCGCACTCTTCTTTTTAATTGACGCATATAATGAAGACAAAGATCCTTCGACAAACTCAGGACAAGGCCGAGTTGTCCTAAAACTTAATCCCAAACTTGCACCGGTCAAGGTTGCCGTCTTCCCGCTTTTGGCCAACAAACCGGAACTAGTCAAAAAAGCCCGCTTGGTCCGTGAACTGTTAACTGTGAACCGTGAACTTTTACCCATTGCCTGGGATGAGCGGGGAAATATCGGAAAGCGTTATTACTCTCAGGACGAAATCGGCACGCCGTATTGTGTGACCATCGACTTTAAAACTTTGGAGGATGATACAGTAACTATCCGTGATCGTGACACGACAAAACAAGAAAGAGTAAAAATTGCAAGTTTGGCATCACAAATCAACTCCAGGCTAAATAGGGGTCCGACCGCAAATTCGGGTTGAACCCCTAAAATCACTCCCACTTGAAAAAAATCGGCCTGCAGTTCATACTGAATTCAAGGAATTCTCCTAAAAAGCTATTTTTTGTGACAAAACATATTCCGACAGAGCTCCATCATTATTGCGGAATTGCGGGCGGTTATGCCCAAGGAGGCATAAATGTCGTCAATTCGGTTATTGAGATGGGTAAGGCACTCCAGCACAGAGGTCAAAATGGGGGAGGAGTGGCTGTTAAACCGCAAGGCAAAATACTTAAAGTCTACAAAAAAGCCAGAGCTTTTAATGAAATATTTTCCTCAGTTGATGTAATCGAAGATCACTCTCTCCGTGGCGAAATTGCAATTGCCCATCTTCGTTACCCGACAGAGGGCGCCAGCCGGCAAAATTGCGACGCCCAGCCCTTTTATGCCTCATATAAAGGTTGGGAATTGGCACTTGGGCATAATGGTAATGTTGTCGATATCAAAAGGCATTTTAATAAACTCAAAAAACTCGGAGTCGAAACAGAATCAGATTCAGATTCGGAAATTTTGACATGGCTGATTGTAACCGCGCCCGGTTCTACTTGGAAGCAGAAAATTACCAATGCTCTATCCGATGTCAAAGGTGCCTATTCGCTGGTGATGGTAACTGGTGATGATAAGTTAATGGCTCTTCGTGATCCTTGGGGGGTAAGGCCTCTGGTTTGGACACAAGATAACGGCCATGTTTTTGTTGCTTCTGAAACTTGCGCCCTTGATAGAATTAACATTCGCCATAGCCAGCGGATTGAGCCCGGGCAACTTTTAATAGCTGACAAAAACGGAGTTTCACAAACTAACTATACCCCGGTTAAAAAACACGCCTTTTGTGTTTTTGAAAAACTTTATTTTTCCCACGAAACTTCCATGTGGCATGGCTTCGTAATTGGCGAAAACAGAAATAATTTAGGAGCACAGCTTGCCAAAGAGGAAGCAGTAAGAGTTGCAGATGGGATCATCAAAAAGGATGATATTGAAAATATTGACTATGTTGTGGCTGTTCCGGATACTGCTAGACCAGGCGCCCTTACTTTTTATGAGACCCTTAAACAGGAGCTTTCAAGATTCAATCTTAAAATGGTCTACACTCGTGGACTTGTCAAAGAAAGATACGATTGGGCAAGGCGGACTTTCATTGAGGACGACCCCTATCTTAGGGAAAGGCAAATCGAAAAGAAGTTTTTCGTATCTCCATCGATAATTGGTAAATCAATTTACTTAATTGACGATACCGGTGTCCGGCTTAATACTTACAAAATTTTGGTTAAACATTTACTGGAAATCGGTGTCAGGGAAATCCATTGTCGATTCCTGGCTCCGCGTTTTGTCAACCCGTGCTTTTTAGGGGTAAATATCGGTTCTCGTGATGAGTTGGGGGCAGTCGACAAAAATAAAAAAGGTCAATATAGAATAATGTCTCAAGAGGAAATTCAAAAAAATCTTAAAGTTGCTTCCTTATATTATTTAAGTCTGGAAGGGCTTGCTGCTTCACTTGAAATGACAGTTGATCAAATGCACGCTTCTCACTGTAGCGGTTGTCTTGACTATAATAATCCATTTGATATGAGCCAGTATGATCCTGAATATAGAAGGACCCCTTATGCCAGTAAAAAGAGTTAAGGGCTTATTGAAAACTCTTATTGTTCGAGCGGAGCGAGAACTATCAAACTTCTCACTTCGTTCGAAGAATACAAAGGTTTTTCGACTAATTGTCATTCCGAATTCATTTCGGAATCTATATAGATCCTGAATCCCTTCGACCTCGCTCAGGGCGGGTAAGTTCAGGATGACAGAAAGGAAGAAATGTCAAAGCAGATTTTAACAGCCATCGGAATTATAATTGCCTTTTTAGTAATCGCCTCGCTTTTAATCTTCGAGCTTACCCTCTAAAAATAATCTTTGGCGTTGCCTATCACTTTCGACAGCTGCGTTTAATCTCGCGCGGCAATCAAAGTCTGAATATTGACCAGATAATTTTTCTAGGCCTTCTTTGAAAAGTTCAGTCTTAGCTCTCTCTTCTTCTTCCGAACCCTTCGGTTTTTCTCTTTCGGCAATTAGGCCATCAAAAGAAATGGTTGTCTGTCCATCATCCCAATGGGCCAGCCATATCCAGTTCAAGAAACGTTCGTCTCCAAGCATTAGTATCATGTAGTATTTAGGATAGTGGGTCATTACACAGTATCTTCTCTCAGTCTCGACTCTTCTGACTGCTTGAATCTTTTCTTTGCTTACCCCTAAGAATTCCTGAACCTTAGCTGCCCAATCTTCAACAGACTGCCATGGATTATTTATTGCCGGATTCAAACTAGGCAACAATTCAAGTCTGGCAACTGGTTTTCCTTCAAAAATCCGCAAAACTAAACGATCAACATCGTTTTGAGGAATATTTCGGCTTGGATCCCATCTTTCAGTCAGGTTCATATCAAGATTATATAACAAGACTGGTTTTGCCTACTTGACATTTGCGCAAGTTTTGGTGAAAAATGGTTATAGATGGTGAATATTGGTGAATCGCCATCCAAATCCCGTAAGAGTCAAAGGGGACTAAAAGTAAAAGTTAGAAGTCCTTTCAAGTTAAACCCCTGACTGACTGCTGCCCGGGAGTTGAGGTTACCCTCCTTCGCTAAATGCTTCGGAGGGCGAGTAAGAGGAAGAAATCCTCCTTCACTAAAGTTTCGGAGGACAAGGTGTTTCTGGGCAGCTACAGACCTTCATTCAATTTAAAATCTCGAAGGATCGCTTTACCGAAAAAATTACGTGACTATCTTGCGACCAGCAAAATTATTCTTTCTTTCGGCTTCGAAAAATGCATATTCGGCTTTGATATCAAAGCTTGGGAAAAGGAATCGGCAAGATCTGTGGGCTTACCTCTTACCGAAAGAAGTGCCCGCGATATACGCCGATTCATTTTCTCGGGAGCTGAACATATCAAACTTGATGATCAGGGCCGGTTTGTTATACCTAACAGTTTACTGGAATACGCACAGATCAAAAAGCCAACAATAATCGGAGCCGGTGATCATTTCGAGATTTGGGACGAGAGTATTTGGCAAGGACACAAGGACAAACTACAAAGGGTGAATCGGTGAAATATCACACACCTGCACTTTTACAAGAAGTTATAGATCTTTTGGATCCAAAACCAGATAAGAAATTTATTGATGCAACGATTGGTGGCGGAGGACACACTCTTGAGATCTTAAAACGGGGAGGAAAAGTTCTAGGGATAGATCGAGATCCGGATGCCATAGAGCACGTTAAAAAAGAAGTTCACAGTTCACAGTTCACAGTTCACAGTTCAGGAGATTTAGTTTTAGTACAGGAGAATTTTAACAGAATTGGACAAATCGCAAAAGAAAAAGGATTTGAAAAGGTTAATGGAATCCTTTTTGATCTTGGTGTTTCGTCGCATCAGCTGGAAGCAGCCGAAAGAGGTTTTAGTTTCGAAAAAAACGGCCCTTTAGACATGCGTATGGATCCTAACTTAACTGTCAGGGCTTTTGATTTAGTTAATAATTTTGACCAAAGGAGGCTAAATGAAATTTTTAAAACGTATAGTCAAGAAAAGCTTAGTTGGTCAATTGCTGGCGCTATTTGCAGCGCCCGTCAAATAAAACCAATTGAGACAACTGACGAACTTGCAGAAATTATAAAGGAGGTGTACCGGAGATTTCGGAAAAAGGGAAGACTTCATCCGGCAACTAAGACTTTCCAGGCGCTAAGAGTTGTCGTTAACAGTGAACTTTTAAATCTTAAAGAAGCTTTACCGCAGACTCTAGATCTTTTAATAACAGGTGGCCGGTTGGTGGTAGTTAGCTTTCATTCGCTTGAAGATGAAATAGTCAAACGGTTCTTCAAGCATGAGTCTAAGCTGAAAGTTTTAACACCAAAACCGATCGGCCCCAAAGATCTAGAAATTAGAGCAAATCCGCGTTCCCGAAGCGCTAAACTCCGCGCCGCGGAAAAAGTATAAAATCAAAGTTTTATCTGACTTTGCCAGTAAAACTTTACCCTCTGAAGGAAGAGGAATATTAAGGGGAAACCTTGGTGTCCCCTTAAATTAAGGAAGATATGCTGCCCGTATCTGATTTTAAAATACAAAAAAAGAATAACTTTAATCTGATCGGTAAAATCAAGGTTAGGGTTATAGTTATTATCGGTTCTTTAGTAGCCTTTTCTTTTTTTGCTCAATTAGTTTTCGCTAACAATATAGCCACAGATGGACAAAAACTTGCCCAAATTCAAAATGAAATTAAGAAGCTCGAATCAGAAAATACCACTCTAAAAGTGAAGATTGCCCAGGAATCCTCTTTAGCAACTCTTACTCAAAAAGCCCAAGAACTAAATTTTCGAAGGCCCTCAAAAATAATAACCCCCTAGTGCTAAACTAAAAGTAGTGAGTCAATTGGACAGAATTAAAGTTTTTCAAATTATTATTTATGTAGTGGCTTTTTTCGTAATTGCACGCCTTTTTTATTGGCAATTTATCGCCAAGGTGGAAGGAACTTTCGAATCGATAATATCTGACAGTTTCCTGCCGGCTCCACGAGGAGAAATTTATGACTTGTCAAATTTTCCCCTCGTTACAAACCAAGAAGCCTTTTTAATTTACGGCAAGCCTCACGATCTTGATCAAAACCCCGAAGAAGTAGCCAAAACGGTCGCTCCTTATCTAATCTCCGAAAAGTACGCGACCAAATCCGCAGGTCTTAGCGAGGATGAACAAAAGAAGAAAGATGAAGAGATTAAAGCCAAAGAGGAAGAGTTAATAAAAAGACTTTCTGACAAGAATCTGTTCTGGGTTCAACTAGGAAGAAAATTGCCAAAAGACGTAAAAGAAGAGATTGAAGCAAAAAAGATCAGAGGATTAGGTTTTGAACCTGATCAAAAGCGCTTTTATCCGGAAGCCTCAATGGCGGCACAGCTTCTCGGATTTGTCGCTTTCGATAAAATTGGTCAAGATACAGGCTACTGGGGTCTGGAAGGTTATTATGATAGGAAGCTGCGCGGCAAGCCCGGACGTTTGGGCCAGGAAACCGATCCCTTGGGGTTCCCGATATTGGTGGGTAAATATCGACCAATTGCCTCTCAAAAAGGAGCTTCATTGTATCTAACTTTAGACAGAGTTGTTCAGTTCATAGTAGAGGAGAAATTAAAACAAGCCGTTGAAAAATACGGTGCCAAGGAGGCAACAGTAATAATTGCCCAGCCTCAAACAGGTAGTATTTTATCTATGGCCACATATCCTACTTATAATCCCGACCTCTTTCTGGAATTCGACGAGTCTCTTTACAAGAATCCGGCCGTGGCAGATACCTTCGAACCAGGATCGATCTTTAAAGTTGTAGCCATGTCTGCGGCTCTTGACCTTTCTATCGTCCAGCCAACAACTCGTTGTGACGTTTGTTCTGGACCAAGGCAAATTGGAGGTTATGAAATTTCTACATGGAATAAAAAATATTATCCCAACTCGACAATGACAGAAGTAATTGAACATTCAGATAACGTAGGTATGACTTTTGTTTCGGGAAAATTAGGAATTGATAAGTTTTATGATTATATTAATAAATTCGGATTCGGCAGACGTACGGGTATTGATTTAGAAGAAGAATCCACGGGATTCTTACGCGAAAAAAAGGATTGGAAAACAATCGATCTGGCTACTGCCTCATTTGGTCAAGGTATTGCTGTAACACCGATTCAAATGGTACAAGCTGTTTCGACAATAGCCAATAAAGGCAGACTGGTTTCACCTCACATAGTTGCCAAAATTGCTAGCTCAGATAAAGAAGAAAAAATTAATTCGAAAGAGGAAAGACAAGTTATATCGCCCAAAACTGCCGCCCAGATCACTGAGATGATGGTTAACGCTGTTGAGAACGGAGAAGCCAAAGCCTTTGCCCCCAAAGGCTATAGAATTGCCGGCAAAACCGGAACCGCCCAGATTCCCGTTTCAGGCCATTATGATCCGAATAAAACGATTGCCTCCTTTGTCGGTTTCGCACCTGCAGATGATCCAAAGTTTGTGATGTTAGTTAGATTTACGGAGCCAACTTCATCACCCTTTGGTTCGGAAACGGCCGCCCCGACCTTTTTTGCAATTGCCAAAGAGCTTTTTAACTACTGGGCGATCCCTCCGGATGAAAATAAATAATATAAAAATGATATAATTTCCCCACAATGGATTTTCTAATCAATAATTTCTTTGGGCCGGAAGAACTTGGACAGTACCCAATACTTAAAGTTTTGATTCCGGTTTTACTCTTATGGAGTCTTTTTTGGAAAGGTTTAGCTCTATGGAACGCTTCAAAGAATGACCAAAAGAACTGGTTTATTGCCATTCTAATTCTCAATACCCTAGGAATTCTGGAGATTGCCTACCTCTTTTACTTTGCTAAAAACAGACTCAAGCTGAAAGACATTCAGCTTCTCCTTAAACAAATCTCCCGCTCGTGATTTTAAACTGGTTTTGAGTCTGGACAAATTTTTTCTCTGGCGTGTCTTGCGACTTGAATAAGCCAATCTTTAAGGTTATCATCAGTTATCGATAGTCCCCAGTTAACTACTTGATAGTTTATAAATTCGACAACTTCATTATAGGCCCGATATACAGGATGTGATTGAGGCCATCTAGAAAAGTAATTTTTATCATGAAAGGCCAATTCTTGAGAAAGGTAATGGCCGAGCAAAATCATATCGGCTGGACTCAGTTGCTGGATCGATTGTTCGCTGTCAAGAACGCGAAAGGCTATTCCTGGAAATATTCCATATTTTCTCATTTTCCAGATTTCTTTTGCCTTTTTCGAAAGATCCTCAGGAACGGTTTCATCTTGACGTCCTCGTTTGCTATCCATCATCAAATCTCTTTCAGCAACTGAATTTCTGAGCCAAGGTACCCTTATTTCAATTCTCACAGCTGTATTTTAAACTATGAGCCATTTAAAGTAAAATTGTCTTGATTAACAGAATAAGCTAGAATTAACCATGAATGTGGCAGAAACTCAAAAACCTTTATCATCTTGCACAGGCTTTTATAGCCTCTGTATATTTCAATTTCCCATCTAGACAACTTACAGTCATCGGAATAACAGGGACAGACGGCAAGACTACGACTGTCTGGATGGTTTACGAAATCCTGAAAAACTCAGGCTTTAAAGTTTCGCAAATATCCTCGCTCGGAGCTCTCGTTGGCACTAGCAGATTCGATACCGGTTTTCATACAACGACACCAAGTCCATGGCAAATCCAAAAATATTTAAGAAAAGCTGTTAACTTGGGAAACAAATATTTTGTTCTGGAAGCAACTTCTCATGGTCTAGATCAGAATCGACTGGCTTTTGTTAAGTTTAAGATTGCAGTTATCACCAACGTTACACACGAGCATTTAGACTATCATAAGAGTCAAAAAAGGTATTTAGGAGCGAAAGCCAAACTTTTTAGAAAAGTCAACTTTTCGATTCTTAATTTCGACGATCAGTCTTTTGACTTTCTTAAGTCAAACGTCGATGGTAAGATTATTACTTATTCGGCAAAATCTCAAGCTGATTTTAATCCTAAAAGGCTTCCCTTAAGGCTAAAAATACCCGGTGATTATAATCTACGAAATGCCCTGGCTGCTGCTGCAGCCGTCTCTTCTTTAAGAATCAAGAAGAAGAAAATATTGTCAGTCTTAAATAATTTCGGCGGCGTTCCGGGGAGAATGAACGAGGTTGATCTCGGCCAGAATTTTCAAGTCTTCATCGATTTTGCGCACACCCCGAATGCCTTAAAGGAAGCTCTCAAAACATTAAAATCCCAAATCCCCAATCCAAAATCCAAATTGATTACTGTTTTTGGATCAGCAGGCGAGCGAGACAAAGCGAAGAGACCCCTGATGGGTAAAATTGCGGCCGGTATTGCCGATGTTTCAATTTTGACAGCTGAGGATCCAAGAAGGGAGAAAGTTGAAGATATTTGTAAGTCTATCGCTGAAGGATTTTCTGAAGGTAAAAAGGAAGGTAAAGATTATCACATAATTTATGATCGAGCCAAGGCTATTACATTTGCAGTCAACCTTGCCGCAGATGGTGATATAGTTAGTTTATTTGGGAAGGCCCATGAAAAGAGCATGTGTTTTGGTAAAAAAGAATATCCATGGGACGAATTCGTTGCAGTCGAGAAAGCGATCAATGAAAGGTTAAAACATGGCAAATAAGAAGAAGGAGTTTGCAGTTATTATTCTGGCCGCAGGTAAAGGGGTAAGAATGAAATCATCTTTACCCAAAGTTCTTCACAAGATTGCTGGTAAGTCAATGATTACAAGAATACTCGAGGTTATTGACCAGGTCGGATCTCGTCAAATAATCGTGGTGACTAATCCTCGAGACGATTTTCTTATCAGAAAAATCATCGGCAAACGAATTGATTTTGCAATTCAAAAATCTCCCCTGGGGACTGCGGACGCTGTAAACTCAGGTCTTGCAAAAGTAAAGGATGGTATTAAAACAGTTGCCATTATGTATGGAGGTGACACTGCTTTTTATAAGCCTGAAACTATTCTTGATGTTTTTAGAAAGCATCAGAAAGAAAAAGCCAAAATCACCCTGGTAACAGTCCAGAAAAAAAATCAATTAGGCTTAGGCAGAATTGTAAGAGAGAATGGCAAGATTACCGAGATTGTTGAAGAAAAAGATGCATCTGACCAGCAAAGAAAAATAAAAGAAGTTAACGATGGTTTATATTTTTTTGAAAAAGGCTGGCTGTCTTCAAATTTATCAAAGCTTACACCCTCTTCCGTAACCGGCGAATTGTATCTAACCGACTTAATTGAATTGGCACTCAAAAGTAATTTGCCAGTTAGCACCTACAATCTTAAAGATGTTAACCAATGGTGGCCTATCGATTCTAAAAAAGACCTTGAAATTACCAATAGAGAAATGACAAAACGTCCTGTCAAAATCCATATTATGGGAATAGCCGGCGCAGGAGCATCAGCAGTTGCCGGAATCGCAAAGGCTTACGGGTTTGAAGTGACCGGTTGCGATATCGTACCTGATTCCCCTTATGTTAAATACCTGAACATCAAAATCAAAAAAGGGCACAACCCGTCCCACCTTAAATCCATTGATATGCTGGTTATTTCTCCTGCGGTTTTAAAATTGAATCCTGACAATCAGGAACTTTCAGAAGCCAGAAGCAAAAATATTCCCACTTTAACCTGGCAGGAATTTCAAGGTAGATATCTCCAAAAGGGTAAAGTTGTTATTACTGTTGCAGGTGCATACGGAAAATCAACAACTTGCGCTATAATTTCTAAAATCTTAGAGGATGCCGGTTGCGATCCGACCTGCGAAATTGGTGCAAAAGTTTTGTCATGGAAGAAGAATTTTCGTATTGGCAAGTCGAAATATTATGTCTGCGAAGCTGATGAGTATAATGACAATTTTTTAAATTACCAAAGCGATATCGCTGTTATTCTAAATATTGCCTGGGACCATCCGGATTATTTTAAGACACAAGAATCAGTAGCCGGTTCTTATCGAGAGTTTATAAAAAAAATCAGGCCAAATGGGACACTAGTTATAGGGTCCGACCCTAAGCTAAATCAGCTGATAATGGTCTCAAAAACTCCAAAAAAAGGGTCCGACCCTAAAGTTATCAAAATCCAGGATTTTGGTAATGTGCCGCTTTCGATTATCGGCGATTTTCGAAGGGAAAATGCCAACGCCGCACTAACGGTTGCGAAAACTCTGAATCTTGATCTGAACTTAGCTAAAAGGTCTATTAAAAACTTTAAAGGGCTGGGTCGAAGACTTGAATTCAAAGGTCAGATTGGCAAGGTTAAGGTTTATGATGACTATGCGGTTCAGCCCTATACAGTATTATCTACTGCCAATGCCCTAAAGGAAAAATTTAAAAACAAGAAAGTGGTCTTGGTTTTTGAACCACACACATTTTCCAGAATTAAAACGTTCTTTGATGATTTTGTTGAGAGTCTTAAGAATACAATAGTTGATCGAGCACTAATTTGCGACATTTACGCTGCCCGCGAAAGAGGAGATAATAAAATATTAGCCGGCAAACTCGCCAGTAGTATCGGCTTTAAAGCAAAATATACTGGTTCTTTAGATCAGACAGTGGAGTATCTAAAATCTAACCTAGAAGAATTTGATGTGATTCTTTCAATGGGTGCAGGGAATGTTTATAAAATATTCGACATGCTGAAAAAGCCTATTGCACACTCCCGGAGTGCGCAATAGTTGAACCTTGACACACTCCGGGAGTGAGTCGGGGGAGTACACCCTCCGGGAGTAAACCCGGATGAATTGGCAAGTAATAATAGTATGGAAGACTTCACTAAAATTAAAAATATTTTAGGACCCCTAAGGGTTTTTGAAAACGAGCCACTTTATAAATACACTTATTTTAAAATAGGTGGTTCTGCCAGATTATTTTTTGAAGCCAAAAACGTCGAAGATCTAAAACTTGCCCTTGAAACTGCAACAGAGCATAAAATTCCCTTTGTTGTATTAGGTGGAGGCGCCAATGTACTGGTTTCAGATCAAGGCTTTGAAGGATTAGTCATTAGAAATAGGGCAGAAGGTGTGAAACTCGTAGGTATTAAAGGAACAATTAACAAGATCGGCAAAGGTATTAAAAGTGCTTTAGTCTGGACGGCTTCCGGAACTTTAATGAATCAGCTGGGCCGTTTCACTATGGATCAGGGCTTGGAAGGTTTAGAATTCTTACTTTCGATTCCAGGTACTGTCGGCGGTGGAATTAAAATTAATTCACATTTCGAAGTAGAAAAAGGTGAATTTCTTGGTAATCGGCTTGTTTCCGCGGCTCTTTTTGATTCAAAGACGGGCCAGGTTAAAAATGTTGATCATGAGTATTTTAATTTTGCGTACGACCATTCAAAAATCCAGAAAACTGGCGAAGTTGTTTTAGAAGCGGTTTTTCGCTTAGATAATTCTCCTGATCCTGGCGCTCTTTGGCAAAAGGCGATGGATAATGTCAAACGCAGAAACGAAGAGCAACCTGTAGGAGTTGCCTGTTCAGGCTGTACTTTCAGAAATATTTCCGTACAATGCGCCAAACGATTGAAAACGCCGAATTTAACTACCTCAGCAGGTTACATAATCGAAAGCCTGGGACTTAAAGGCACAAAAATTGACGGTGTCCAAATTTCAACACATCACGCTAATTTTATTATCAATACGGGTGGGGCGAAAGCTTCAGACGTGATACAATTGATAAAATTAATCAAGGAAAAAGCTAAAAGAACTTATAATCTTGATCTTAAAGAAGAAATATTTTACGTAGGCAATTTTTAAAAAGATGAGATTCGATATTAAAGGCGGCAGGCGTCTTTCCGGTGAAATTAAAGTAGCCGGTAATAAGAATTCCATTTTGCCGATAATGGCTGCATGTCTTCTGACCGGCCAACCTTGCATTTTGGAAAATGTCCCGAAAATTTCGGATGTTTCAGTATTGGCCGACCTTCTTGAAAAATGTGGGGCTAAAGTTAAAGGCATCGGCTCGTCAAAATTAACAATCGACTGCAAAAATATCAAATCTGCCACATTTCCCTCTACGCTTACCGAAAAATTAAGGGCATCTGTTCTTCTTCTGGGGCCAATGCTTGCCAGAGCAGGATCAATCAAAATGGGTTATCCCGGTGGTGATGTTATTGGACGAAGGCCTCTCACTACGCATATTCAAGCGCTGACTTCCTTAGGAGCCACAATAAAAGAAGACGATGATTTTTTTCAAGCCAAAACCCAGCACCTTAAGGGAACCGAGGTTTTTCTTCAGGAGGCTTCTGTTACTGCTACCGAGAATGTACTTATGGCCGCCAGCCTGATAGATGATCAAACTGTGATAAAACGAGCAGCGTCTGAACCACATGTTGTTGATCTTTGTAATTTTTTAGCTAAGTTAGGAGTGGAAATTCGCGGAATAGGCTCAGACGTTTTAAAAATTAGAGGAAAAAAACAACTCTCGGGAGCGACTCATACGATCAGGCCCGATCATCTTGAAGTTGGCACTTTTGCTATATGTGCTGCTATTACAAAAGGAACAGTCCGGATCTCCCCGATTATTAAAGAGGATCTCGATATGATTTTGTTGGTTCTTGGCAAATTTGGTGTCAATTTCAAAATAGAGGATGGTACTTTAATTGTCGCAGACAGCAAGCTAAAAGCCGTTGAGAAAGTAGTTGTTGACATTTGGCCCGGATTCCCGACAGACTTAATGGCTCCAATGATTGTCCTGGCAACTCAAGCAGAAGGCGCTACCATTCTTCACGACTGGATGTATGAATCTCGTATGTTTTTTGTTGACAAGCTTCTTTCAATGGGTGCAAAAGTTGTTATTGCTGATCCCCATCGGGTTTTGGTTTACGGACCAACTAATTTGCGAGGTCAAAAACTTGATACTCCCGATATTAGAGCCGGAATCGCTTTAGTGATTGCCGCCTTAGCGGCAAAGGGTAAAAGCTCGATTGAAAGAGCAGAGCTTATTGAGCGGGGTTACGAAGACGTTGTTCAAAGGTTGACAAATCTTGGCGCAGAGATTAAAAAGCTTGAGTAGACTTTCTTATCAAATGGTTTATAAGCTTTTTACTTCCGAATCTGTCTGCGCAGGGCATCCTGATAAAATCTGTGATCAAATTTCGGATGCTATTCTGGATGCTGCTATTTCTTCTGATTCAAACGCCCATACGGGAATTGAAACTTTAGTTACCAAAAATCATGTAACAGTTGCCGGAGAGGTTAAAGTCAAAAACGGTACTGTCCTAAACTATGAAAAAATCATCAGGGATATTATCAGGGATTTAGGCTATACGAAGGTAAAATTTGGTTTTGACGACGAGGCGCACCTTGATCTCTTAATTCACCAACAGAATCAGGAGATCTCAAAAGGTGTGGATGTTGGAGGAGCAGGTGATCAGGGGATGATGTTTGGTTATGCAGTTACCGAAACCCCAAATTTAATGCCACTTCCGATAACCCTTGCTCACAAGCTGGTTGAGAACTTAGATAAAGTTGGCAAAGATAAAATTATTCCTTATCTTGAGCCTGACGGTAAAAGCGAAGTCACAATAAAATACGAAAATGGCAAGCCAGTTTCAATTGAACGTGTAGTTTTAGCCGCTTGTCACAATAAGGGTATCAAAAATAGGCAAGTCAAAGAGGATTTATTCAAGTATGTTGTTACCCCAACACTTGGGGAGTTTAATCTAAAAATTGATAGGAGAAATTTTATTGTCAATGGTGGAGGTATTTGGATAATACCCGGCCCGGCTATAGACACTGGGGTTACCGGCCGTAAAATAATGGTGGATTCTTACGGTGCCTTTGCTAGGGCAGGTGGCGGCTGCTTTTCAGGTAAAGATCCGACAAAAGTTGACAGGTCAGGTGCTTATGCAGCACGATACATTGCCAAAAATATTGTCGCTGCAGGATTGGCTGATAAAGTTGAAGTTCAACTGGCCTATGTTATAGCCCGAAAAAAACCAATCGCAAAAAGCATTGAGACCTTTGGAACTGAAAAAGTCTCTCTAACTAAAATCGAAGATTTTGCCTGGAGTTTACTTGATCTGTCAGTGGAAAGTATTATCGCGGGACTTGATCTTCTTCATCCAATTTATCAAAAAACAGCTACTTACGGCCACTTTGGCCGACCCGGTTTTTCCTGGGAGCGAATCGTTAAATGAAAAAAAGAATTACTGTCACCGTATTGATGGGTGGCAAATCTGCCGAACATGAAATCTCTCTGATTTCAGGACGGGAAGTGGTCAAGAACCTAAATTTCAAAAAATATAATGTTCTACCAATTGTCATTTCTCGTAACGGTATTACCTGGCAGATAGGCGAGAGGGCAGCGTTTCTTTTAGACTCCCCCGCCAAGAGGCGGGTTAAGGGTAAAAAGCCAAAAGTGGGGAAGCTTATCAAAACTGATCATGTGTCGATAATCAAAAACCACAAAGTTGATGTTGTTTTCATTGCTATGCATGGACCCAATGGCGAGGATGGTACTATTCAAGGTTTTTTAGAATTAATTGGTGTTCCCTACACCGGCTCCGGCATTTTAGCTTCTGCTTTAGGTATGGACAAAATTTCCTCAAGGAAATTATTTACCCAAGCAGGCTTAAAAGTGCCTGAATATTTAGTTCTCCAAAAAGATGATAGTCCCCAAATCGTTTGGAAAAAATTTAAACCTCCGGTTTTTGTCAAACCACATAATCAAGGATCATCAGTCGGCACAACTTTGGTCAAGGAGAAAAACAAGTTAAGAGATGCACTCAACTTAGCATTTGACTTTAGTCACTTAGCTTTAGCAGAAGAGTTTCTCGACGGTATTGAAATTACCTGTCCGATCTTGGGTAACAACAAGCCTAAAGCGCTGCCGGTCGTAGAAATTGTTCCGAAAAGAGACTTTTTTGATTACAAGGCTAAATATAATGACAAGCTTTGTGATGAAATCGTTCCGGCCAGAATAAGCAAAGCCCTGACCAAAAAAGCTCAGCAAATTGCTTTGACAGCGTATCAATCACTGGGTTGTAGTGGATTCGGTAGGGTAGACATGATAGCAAAGGGAAATAATATTTACGTTCTTGAAGTCAACACAATTCCTGGTCTGACTCCGGTTTCTCTGTTCCCAAAATCGGCCGTCGCTGCCGGCATTTCCTACCCTGAGTTATTGGATAAAATTGTTATGTTTGCTCTTTCGAAATGATAAAATTCATCAGGAAAATTTTAGGTAAAGAGTATATTCCACTCAATAAAATTTTAATATCCCAAAAAAGATTAGTTGGTAACTATCAATATTTAAAAAAACTTCAAAAAAATCTCAAAATTGCCCCTGTTCTAAAAAGTAACGCTTACGGTCATGGAATCGTTCAAACTGCAAAAATCTTAGAGAGCCAAAAGCCTCCAATGTTTTGCGTGGATAGTCTTTATGAAGCATATTTGCTTTTGAAGGCACGAGTTAAAACTCCAATTTTGATCATGGGTTATATCCATCCCATCAGTCTTAAGGTTAAAAAACTACCCTTCGCTTATGCCGTTTTTGACCACGAACAACTGGAAGTAATTAATAAATATCAAAAGGGCTGTCAAGTCCATATCAAGGTTGACACAGGTATGCATCGTCTCGGGATAATGATGCAAGACTTGCCGGAATTTATTGAAAAGCTAAGGGATTATAAAAATATAAAAGTAACAGGACTTATGAGCCATCTTGCTTACCAGGAAAGCATAAAAGAAGAACTCTCAAAAAAGCAACTTATTAATTTCCAAAAAGCCAGGACTTTCTTAAGAGAGGCGGGCTTTGAGTTAAAATGGTTGCACCTTGCAGCATCCGGTGGAGTATTATCCAAAGACATGGCTAAGATCTCTAAAATATCAAACATGGCAAGAGTTGGTTTGGCTCTTTATGGTATTGACCCAACTGGCAAACATCCGAAGCTCAACCCGGTATTAAAGGTTACCTCAAAAATAATTCAGATTAAAAAGCTTAAAAAAGGAGACAAAGTTGGCTATTCGGGGACTTTTGTTTGCGATCGGGAAATGTCAATTGGAATTCTCCCGATTGGTTACAATGACGGTGTTGACAGGAATCTATCCAACAAAGGAGTAGTGATAGTTGCCGACAAACCGTGTCCAATCATTGGTAATATTAGTATGAATATCACAACTATTGACTTGTCTCCTGTAATAAATCCCAAGATGGGACAAGAAGTAATTATTTTTTCTGACAATGCAGCCCATTCTAATTCGATTACCAATGCTTCTCAAACTATTGAAAGAATTCCTTATGAACTCCTAACCCACCTATCGGAAATATCCCTCAAAAGAGAAGTAATCTAAAGCCCCATAGTTTGATTCTGGACCTAATAAATTGATATAATAAGGACTCATGACCAATTCAGACGTTTACCGCGAAGTTAAAACCTGGAAAAAGCCAATCCACGCATCTCGCACTCTTCTTGCCAGAAATTATCTAAAACTTTTACCAAACCTCGAAATTATTGGCATTACTGGCAGTGTCGGCAAAACCTTAACCCAAAACGCAATTTTCTCTGTCCTTTCGCAAAAGTATAAAGTTGTTGTCGGAAGCGAAAATCTTGACCCGACTTTCCGAATTCCTCAGACAATTTTAGCTAGTAAACCTTGGCACCAAAAACTAATCCTGGAATATGGCGTCGAACATCCTGGAGATATAGGTCATTACCTCAACTTAGTTAGACCGAAAATCGCCGTAGTTACGGTTATTGCTCCTACTCACATCAAATATTTTCGCGGTATCGAAGGTGTTTTTGAAGAAAAGGTCAAACTTGTTAAAGCTTTAGGCAAAGATGGTCATGTGGTTTTAAATGCGGATGATCCATTTGTTGTAAGAATGGCAAACGAAACCCAGGCGAAAGTTTGGTGGTATGGCAGGAAAGCTAAAAGTGGTGTCAAAATTTCCCATTTCTCTCAGAATCTTAAAGGCTCGAAATTCCGCTTGCATTACAATGGACAAAAAGCATCTGTTTCGACTAAAATCATCGGCAAGCATCAACTTACCTCTGCCTATGCCGCGGCCACTGTTGGTATTATCTGCAATTTGACCTTAAAGCAAATTGCCAAAGGTTTATCTGGCGCCAGACCTCCTGAACACCGCCTCAATTTAATCGTTACCAAAAATGCCAGGATCATCGATGACACCTACAATGCTTCACCAAAAGCGGCAATTGAGTCAGTTAACACTCTACTTGATCTTGGTAAGCGTCAGAAAAAAATCGCCGTCTTTGGAGAAATGAAGGATTTAGGTAAATTTTCCCAAGAGGCGCACGAACTCGTTGGCTTAAAGATCGCAAAATCTAAAATTCAAAGTCTGGTAACAATTGGCAAAACTGCTTCAACTATCGCAAACGTTGCCCAAAAAAACGGATTTAGTGGGGAAATAACAAATCTAGAAACTACCAAGGATGCGATCGATAAAATTAAAAAGATTAAAACCGCAAATAGCCTAATTCTCGTCAAAGGTTCACGCCACGCCCACCTGGAAAGAATTGTTTATGGCCTGCTTGGAAAATCAACTCAGGTTAATTGCTATCACTGCGGGGAACTGGAGTAGTTGCTATAATAAAAATTAACCTAATTAATCTAATTACTTAAAAATACTAAACTCTAAATTCTAAACTCTAAACAATTTCAAAATTCAAATGTTCAAATAATCAAAAAAGGAAAGTTGTTTTGAATTTTGTATTTTACCTCATTTGGATTTATTTAGGATTTAGGATTTAGAAATTAGAATTTTTTTATTTTATGACTCAAATTCTCGGTCTTCTTCTACTTTCTTTTGTTGTAATCAGCATTCTCTTAGTTCCGTTCATCAACCTTCTTTATAAATTAAAATTTCAGCGTCAGAAACAGGTCACTCGAGACATTTTTGAAGCACGAACGCCAATTTTCGATAAACTTCACGCCCATAAAATTGGCACCCCTGTCGGAGGAGGAGCATTGGTCATTCTGGTTGTTACGGTGCTTTACCTCATGATGATAAATCTAATGCCCGCCTTGGGAATCGAAATAACATCAGTTTATCCATACAAAAAAGAAGTTCAAATTTTACTATTTACATTTTTATCGTTCGGTGTACTCGGAGCCTACGATGATCTTCGCAAAACTTTCGGTTTCAAAGTAACTAAGTTTTGGGGTCTTAGATTCCGCTATAAATTTTTAGTCCAATGGATACTGGCCTTATCAATTGCTTTTATGCTTTATTTTCAGTTGGGGATAAGTATTGTCAATATACGATTTTTCGACGTTGTCAATCTGGGATATTTCTATATCCCGTTTGCGGCTTTTGTCATAGTTTCATTTGCCAATGCTGTCAACATTTCGGATGGCCTGGACGGTCTCGCGAGTGGGCTCTTAATAATTTGCTTGATAGCATTTTTAATTATGTCGAGTTCGATCTTGGATACCACTCTTTCGGTCTTTCTAGGTTTATGGATCGGAGCGCTGATAGCATTTTTGTATTTTAATGTTTGGCCAGCCAGGATTTGGCTTGGAGATGTCGGAGTTTTGTCGTTTGGAGCAACACTGGCAGTTTGCGGTTTACTCTTGGGTAAACCAATTGCTCTGGCAGTAATTGGTGGGGTTTTTGTAGCCGAGGTTTCCTCATCGGCGGTTCAATTGCTCTCGAAAAAATTTAGAGGCAAAAGAGTTTTCGAAGTTGCCCCCTTTCATCTCTGGTTGCAAAATAAAGGCTGGCAAGAGCCAAAAATAGTGTTTAGATTCTGGCTTGCCCAGACTATATTTGCCGTTTTAGGTCTTTGGCTTTCGTTCTTTTAAAGAGGGAAACCTTGAGAGAGTGAGCCATCCTGGTTCACTCCCGGAGTGTGTCAAGGTTCAACTTAGCGCACTCTGGTAATGTGCATTGACTTGAGTGAATCATGAATAATAAGCCGATTGGTCTATTTGATTCCGGTGTTGGCGGTCTTTCAATCCTTCTTGAGATCAAAGAAAAATTGCCCAAAGAATCTTTTGTTTTTCTGGCAGATCAAGCCCATAATCCCTATGGTGCTAAATCTCCAAAGCGACTCAAGGATTTATCTGAAAGAATTGTTAGGTTCTTACTTAAGAGTGATATTAAACTTTTGGTTATTGCCTGTAATACTGCTACCTGTTACACGTTAGCACATTTAAGATCAAAATTTAAAATTCCAATTATTGGCGTTGTTCCTGCGCTAAAGCCAGCCGTATCTCTATCGAAAAACGCTAGGATCGTTATCATGTCTACGCCTGCAACAGCTAAAAGTGCGTATCTTAAAGATCTTGTATTGCGATATGCAGAAAGTAGTCGTGTTTTAAGGTTAGGCTGCGATGGATTACAAGACGCAATTGAGTATCTCAAGAAAAATGAAATAGATAGACTTTTGGATATTTATGTTGCCAAGATTGAAAAATTTGGCGCCGATGTAATTGTTTTAGGCTGTACTCATTTTCCCTTTGTTAAAGACGAAATTAGAAAAAGGATTGGCTCGAAAGCCAGAATCATCGATTCCGGTGCTGCAATTGCCAGAAGGGTTAAAGTTTCCCTTGGAAAGGAACATCTTTATGCATCCAAAAAACTTCCTGATCGTTATTTCACCACCGCTGATCCCAAGGTATTTTCCCAAATATCCTTGATTCTTCTCAAAGACAAAATAATTGCTAAAAAAATAAACATTTGATGCGTACCCCGCCGGATTTATCATTTGCAGTTGCTAGGATTGGCGGTAAGATCGCCAAATATGGGAAAATTAGTTTATGATCCCAATTATGATTCTGGACAAGTCCTTCGACTTCGCTCAGGACTGTTTAAGGATCGTGAGTTTAATCGAACGGCCAGAATGACAAAGGAGTGACTTGACTTATGATTAAAGGCAAAAGAATCGCAATTTACGGTTTTGGCAAAGAGGGTGTTTCAGCGGCTAATTTCCTGGGGCAAAATAACGACGTTTCGATAATCGACGATAAAACAAAAAAAGAAATTGACCCAATTTTCTTTTCAAATTTAAGAATTAAGAATGTAAAATTTTACTTCGACTCAAAGTATCCAAAAGATCTCAATTTTGATTTAATTGTCCGATCTCCGGGTGTCCAATTTAGTCATCCATTTATCCAAAAGGCGCTCAAGAAAGGTATTACCTTGACTTCCCCAACAAAAATATTTTTCGATCTATGTCCCTGCCCAATCGTTGGCGTAACCGGTACAAAGGGAAAAGGAACAACAGCATCTCTTATCCACAGGATGTTGGAAACTCAAAGTTCAAATGTTTATCTTGCTGGCAATATTGGCATACCAGCCCTGGATATTTTGCCGAAACTGACCCGAGCCAGTATTGTCGTTCTGGAACTTTCCTCCTTTCAACTTCTTGACCTTAAGAAAAGCCCGCATATCGCTGTAGTTCTGATGTTAACCTCAGAACACCTTGACTGGCACAAAGATACATACGAGTACCGAGAGGCTAAAGAATCAATCGTCGCATACCAAGCAAAAAATGATTTTGCAGTTATTAATCAGGATTTTCAAGCAGCAAAAAGCTTTTCTCAAAAAACAAAGGCGCAAGTTTACTTTTTCTCAACTGAGAATCAAACAAACGGAACATATTTATCCGCCGATAAAATAATTTCAAATATAGAAGGTCCGGAAGAAATTTGTAAGACATCCCAGATTCTGCTGCCAGGCAAACACAATCTTCAGAATGTACTGGCAGCTGTCGCGGTCGCTAAAATTCAAAATATAAAAAAAACAAATATAGTCAAAGTTCTGTCCACATTTAAAGGTTTGGCTCACCGATTGCAGTTAGTTGGGGAAATAGACGAAGTCAAGTTTATTAACGATTCTTACTCCACAATTCCCGAAACGACAATTGCGGCAATTGATGCATTTGAAAATCCGAAAATTCTAATCTTGGGCGGGTCGTCAAAAAATTCAAACTTCACAAGTCTTGGCCGGACAATTAATCAAGACGATAGTATCAAGACAATTTTGCTTATTGGCCGGGAAGCAAAAAGAATCAAAGAAGCGATTACAGCAGCAGGCGGCACAAAAGCAAATATTCTAGAAGGCGCCAAAAACATGCGCCAAATTGTAAATTTAGCAAAATCTTGCGCACAACCCGGCGATATTATTGTTCTTTCGCCCGCTTGTGCTTCGTTTGATATGTTCAAAAATTATCAAGACCGGGGTGAAAAGTTTGCCCTTGAGGTAGAGAACTTCAAGTAAAAATCATGGAAGATAGAAATCCGGCTTTAAAATCAGCCAAAAAGGGAATTGATATCCCTCTCTTGGGTGTAACAATTCTTTTGGTTTTTATTGGACTTTTGGCAATTTACGATGCTTCAGTAGTTAGTGCATTTCGTGACTTTGGCGACAAACTATATTATTTTAAAAACCAGCTAATATGGGCGGGAATTTCTCTTACGGCACTTGGTTTTTTTAGTTTTTTCAACTACCACAAACTCTTGAAATTAAGCCTGCCGATTTTAGGTTTAGCTATAGTGCTTTTGGTTCTGGTTTTAATACCTCATATCGGCACTGAGGCGTATGGGGCTAGACGCTGGATTAATATTGGCAATTTTACATTTCAACCTTCTGAATTTGCCAAATTGGCAGTTATATTTTACACCGCTTCGATTATGGCCAAATTCGAGAACTTCAAAATTTACCTAAAAGACGTCCTTTCTGTCTTATTTCTGCCAATAACAATCCTTACAGCTCTTGTTCTGGTTGAACCGGATTTAGGGACTGCTTTTATTCTAGTGGCAATTACACTTGCAATTTATTTTGTCGGCCACTCGCCTATCTGGCATTTGATGCTGGTAATCCCAATGGCGTTAGTATCTACCATTGCAGCTGTTATTACCCAGCCTTACCGCCTCGAAAGACTCAAGTCATTTATAGACCCCAACTATGACCCTCAAGGAGCTTCTTATCAGATAAACCAAATTATAATTGCAATTTCTTCCGGCAACCCGCTTTTTGGAGTCGGGATTGGAAGTTCTAGGAGCAAATTCGCTTTTATTCCTGAGGTCCACAGCGATGCAATCTTTGCCGTACTCGTTGAAGAAACAGGATTTATCGGCGCACTTTTTCTGATTTCACTCTTTCTGTTTTTGATTACAAGAGCTCTAAACATCGCCAGGAATGCTTCTGATTACCAGGGAAAGATTCTTGCAATGGGAATTATTGGTATGCTTTCGCTTCAAGTTCTTTTAAATTTGGCATCAAATGTTGCCCTTGTACCTCTAACCGGAGTGCCCCTGCCTTTAATTTCATATGGTGGTTCATCCCTTTTAGTAACTATGTCGTCAATTGGAATTTTGTTAAATATTAAAAGGCAAGCATGAAAAAGATTGTAGTTTGTGGAGGACACTTAACGCCCGCTCTTGCTCTAATCGACCGCCTGCAAAAAGTCAAAGATCTTGAGATACTCTTTTTTGGGCGCAAATATACTGCAGAAGGATCACAGTCTCTCTCAGCCGAGTATCAGATTATAACTTCCCAGAAAATCAGATTTTTCCCCATAACCACCGGAAGGCTGCAGCGAAAATTTACCAGGTTTACAATTCCGTCACTTTTAAAACTGCCTTTTGGCTTTATCCAAAGCTTTATTTATCTTATACTTCATCGTCCAAACTTGATTATTTCATTCGGCGGATATTTATCTGTGCCGGTTGTTTTTTCCGGCTGGCTTCTGGGAATTTCCTCGATCTCTCATGAGCAAACCGTCAAGCCCGGTTTAGCAACCAGAATTAATTCTCTTTTTGTTCAAAAAATATTTCTTTCCTGGGCCAAGAGTGCCAAGTTTTTGTCCGAAGAAAAATGCCAGGTGGTAGGCAATCTTTTTAGAGAGTCAATATTCTCAAGTCGCACCGCCTCGAAAGATCTCTCCTCTTTTTTAAGAAAATCCAAAAATCTTATTCTAGTTGCCGGCGGCAACCAAGGATCGCACTTTTTGAACAAATTTGTTTTTGCCAACTTGGATCTATTTAATAAATTTTTTCTCATCCACCAGGTTGGGACTGTCAACTATCATGGCGATTTTGATATGGCTAAAACTCTAAAGAGAAATAATTATTTTGCGGTCGATTATCTTGGCCCGCAGGATTTTGGGGCGGTTTTGGCAAAAGCCAAAATTGTCATTTCTCGCTCCGGTGCTAATACTGTTTGGGAGCTGGCACTTTGCAAAAAGCCGTCAATACTGATCCCTCTACCCATATCGGCAGGCGGCGAGCAATTAGAAAATGCCCAAATCCTTTCTGGTGCCCATTTTGCCAAAATCATCAGTCAGGCAGATTTAAGCCCTACCCATCTTAAGAAAGCGATTGACGAGATCTTAGAAAATTATTCAGATTACCAATCATCAGCCGACAAATTTCAAAAAACACTCCCCAAAGATGCTACAGCAAAATTAGTCCGGTATATTCTGTCAAGTATTTGAATCTAGACCATTTCTCACCCCTCACTTCAAGATCCTGAATCGAGTTCAGGATGACAGTAAAAAAAGGCAGATGGCAAGAAGTATATACGTGCCGATAACACCCCCGGGGTGCGCTAAGGAAAAAACCATGCTCACCCCGGGGGTGAGCTACAGATTTCAGGATGACCAAGAGGAGCAGGTCGGGTATACTTAAAGTATGCCTGCAATTTTCAAATTTAGTTTAGTTTTGCTTTTTATCGCTTCTTTAGTTTTTATAGTACTCTACGCACCTTTATTTAAGTTACGAAAAGTTGATATCCCAAACCAGAGCTGTCTGACCAGCCAAAATGTGCTAGATACAATTGGAAGCTCTCAGAATATGCTTTTTATATCACCGGCAAAGTTGGCAGATGCTCTCAAAAGTAAATACTCCTGCATTGGCAAGATTGAAATCACGAAAAACTACCCTTCAAGACTGCAGCTTGACGTACAAGCTAAAGAACCTGTGGTTAAAATAGAGGGAACTAGTCTTGCGGTAACCGAAGACGGTTATATTGTGGAAGATGTAAAAGATGCCGAAAGACCAATTCTTTTCCCGCCGCCAAATGTTAAAATGGCCTCGGGAGAAAAAGTAACTGATTTGACTGTGGCTTTCGCCATACATCTTGCAGCTCAACTCTTAAAATCGGATTTTTTACCAGCAAATATTCGTATTATTTCACCCCAGGAGATTGCTGTTTATAACCAACAGAGCGCCGTTGCTATTTTTACTGCTAAAGAAGAAGTAACAAACCAGGTTGACTCTTTACAGCAAGTTATATCTAAGTCTAAAATAGACTCTGCAAAAATAGCAAAAATTGACCTAAGATTTGATAAACCGGTAATTAGTTACAAATAAATCCGAAGCACGAAATACTAAATCCGAAACAAATACAAATGTTCAAATTTTCCAAAGTCCAAAATCGTTTTGAGAATTTGAATTTAGAAAATTGTTTTGAATTTCGAAATTCGGATTTAGAAATTTAATTATATATGCCTAAAGACAAAGTAATCGTTGGAATCGATGTCGGATCTTCCAAAATTACCACAATAGTAGCCACAGCCGCAGATGAATCTTCCGTTAACATTATTGGTGTTTCTTCTCACCCTTCAAAGGGGCTTAGAAAGGGTCAGGTCGTCGATATAGATGAATCAGTTGGAGCAATTACTCAGTCGCTTGAAGCTGCCGAAAGAATGGCAGGCTATTCGGCCGGGACTGCCTTTGTATCTGTTGACGGTACTCATATAGAGTCTCAAAACTCCAAGGGTGTTGTGGCAGTTTCAAACCCCAATGGCGAGATCTCAACTGAAGATGTAATGAGGGTAATAGAAGCTGCGCGAGCTATCTCGCTGCCATCCTCAAGAGAGATCCTGCACGTTATCCCGAGATACTTTATTGTCGATTCTCAAAGCGGCATCAAGGACCCTATTGGCATGAATGGCGTCAGGATGGAAGTCGAAACTCACATAGTGACAGGTGCGACGACTGCCCTAAGAAATATTGCTAAGTGCGTAAGTTCAATCGGTATTGACGTTGAAGGCATGGTTTTTTCCGGTCTGGCTTCGTCTTATTCGGTTCTTACCGATACCGAAAAAGAACTTGGGGTTATTTTGGTTGATTTTGGCGGCGGTACTACAAATATTTGTATTTTTGTTGAAGGCGCACCGGCATATTGTTCGGTTTTGCCAATTGGCGCCAGAAATGTTACCAATGATTTGGCGATAGGCATGCGAATTTCCCTGGAGTCTGCGGAAAAGATTAAACTCGCGCTTTCTACTGCCCCAAGAGTTGCGGTCGAAATTAACGAAAGTGGAGAATCAATTGACAAACGCGACTCAGACCAACTTGATATCGCCAGTCTTTCAATTGAAGAAAGTATCAGAAACGTATCCAAAAAGACATTAATTGATGGGATTATGAAACCAAGACTTAGGGAAATTTTAAATATGATAAAGTTGGAAATTCAAAAATCAAATTTTGCAGGACTTACTCCTTCCGGGGTTGTTTTGACCGGGGGAGGGGCCGCTACAGTCGGAATGGTTGACCTGGCCAAACAGGAACTTGGTATGCCGGTAAGAATCGGCCTGCCTACAGGCGTCACCGGACTTATTGATGAAATCTCCTCGCCCGCATACGCTGCCAGTCTGGGACTGGTTATTTACGGAGCAGGCTACCAGCAGGAAGAAGTCAGGCTTCCCCTAGTCGGCAGAATAGCTATAAAAGGTGTTGTTAACAAAGGCTTAAGCCTCATCAAATCCATTCTCCCCTGAGACGTTAACAACGAGGTCGGACTTCGTAGTAACTGAAATCATGTGGCTTTATCCTCACAAAACCGGTATGCTTACTTCTGAAAAGTCATGTGGTTTTTCTTCGCCTTTGCGGCTGCTGTTATTGCGGCAATCTCAGTAATTATCAGTAAAGAACTTCTTAAAGGAGTCAGCGCTTCTGTCCTTACCTGGGGTCAAATTGTTTTGTCGACCCCAATTATCGCACTTTTCCTATTCAAAGAAGGCTTTCCTCAACTCGGGATAGGATTTTTTATTGCAACTTTTGGTTCGGTTATCGTCTACACTCTTTCCAAAATTTTAAGTTATAAATCTATTCGCATGTCCGATCTGTCGCTTGTTTACCCGCTAATTTCACTTGGCCCGGTTTTTACTTTTTTAGTTGCACTTTTCCCTCCGCTTTCAGAAAAACCGACTATCTTATCCTCAGTCGGAGTTTTTGTGACACTAACAGGAACATATCTTTTAAATGTTTCAGCTGCAAAAGAAGGAATTTTCTCGCCAGTGAAAGTGCTTTTAAAGAACAAGGCCCCTTTACTTATGCTGGCATCTGTAATAGTTGGAAGTGTGGCCATTATTTTCGATAAAGTGGCCATAAATAATACCAGCCCAAGAAGCCCAATTTTTGCCTTATTTTTCGAAAATTTAGGAATCTCTGCTCTTGCACCCGCTCTTTATCTGAGGAATAAATCTTTTATCTTGCAGATCACTTCTAATTTTAAATCTTTTCTGATTTTGGGGATTTTAGTTGCATTCTCTTCGGTTTTTGCCTTTTGGGCAATTAGTGAAGGGCCCGTTGGCTTAACAGCAACAATATTTAGAACTCAAAGCCTTTATGTTCTGCTTTTTGGCTTTCTGTTTTTGAAAGATCGGCCGAAAAGGGAAACCCTCATAGGCAGTTTAATTATGATTTTGGGAATTTATTTAATCAAAGCCGGAAGCTAACAACGAGGTCCGATCTCGTTGTCACACGCTGATTAGAAATTTCAAATCAGCTGTTGCAAATAGATCTCTCCTGTGTTAAATTGTGACGCAGCTTCAGACTACCTCTAAACTGATAGGGAAAAATGCTAATAAAACCGGACGTTAATAGATTTGCCAAAATAAAAGTCCTCGGAATTGGCGGAGGCGGGACTAACGCCCTCAATTCAATGATTGCCCAAGCACAAATTCAAGGCGTTGATTTTGTGGCGGTTAATACCGACCAGCAACACCTTTTAGCTTCAGTTGCCCAGACAAAGGTCCAGATCGGTGACGGCATAACTAAAGGCTTAGGTGCCGGGGCAGACCCGGAAATAGGCAGAAGAGCCGCCGAGGAATCTCTGGAGCGTATAAAAGAGGTAATAACCGGTGCAGATATGGCCTTCCTGACATACGGAGCCGGGGGAGGCACAGGAACTGGAGGGGGTCCGATTATTGCGGATATGGCACGCAAAATGGGAATTTTAACGGTTGCGGTCATTACCAAACCGTTCGCGTTTGAAGGAACCAGGAGAATGATTATTGCTGACGAAGGCATCGAAACTCTTCGTGACAAAGTAGATACTCTTATTGTTATCCCAAACCAGAAACTTTTAGAGGTTGTTGAGAAGGACGTCCCGCTTTTGGAGGCCTTTAAACTGGCTGATTCGATTCTCGGACAGGGAGTTCAGGGGATTTCAGACATTATCGTCATGCCCGGGCTAATTAACGTTGACTTTGCGGACGTTAAGACAATTATGACCAATGCCGGCACCACCCTGATGGGGGTTGGTACATCTTCCGGTGAAAACAGGGCCACAATTGCCGCCCGCCAAGCTATTGCTTCTCCTCTTCTTGATTCCTCAATCGACGGGGCCAGGGGAGTGCTTTTCAATATTACCGGCGGTCAGGATATGACTATGAATGAGGTTGATGAGGCTGCCAAAGTGATTACCTCGCAAGCTGATCCAGATGCCCAGATAATTTTTGGTGCTGCTATCGATGAAAAAGTTATTGATCAGATCAAGGTTACAGTGGTTGCCACCGGATTTGATGAAACAAGAAGAAAATTCGCTCCGCTTACTCTCGAAGATGCTGAAACAAAGGTACTCGCAGAAGGCGAAGAACCACAAGACAAAGATGACCAAATCGACGAAAGCCAATTCGACATCCCCACATTTTTACGGCAAATTCGTTAAATTACCCCTTCTCGGTGTTTAAAAAATCAGCTATTTTAGAATAAATTGAGAATTGTAGAATTGAGAAATCATTACTATCAAGCAGGGATAGAGCTTTTTTACCTGTATATTTGAAATAAGTATCAGATATTTTTCTTGACTTCTTTCTAATATCATGGCTTTTACTATGCTCGATATCGTGCCTTAAATCAAGTCTAAATGATTTAATGTCATCAAGTACTTCATTATTTGAATTTAACAAACGAACACCATTGCCAGAACCTTCATATAAAAGTTTGTACAAAGAATCTATCATGTTACCGAAATCAGCTTCGTCTGTAATTAACTTCTTCAGTATTTTGTCCGCTGCAATTATTTCGTTTGTATATTTTATTTTTTGCGTACCATGTTTAGCTAAGTAATTTTTATTTATTAAAAGAATAGATTCTTTAAAGCTGTCCACAAATTCATCTATAATGATCGCTCGTTCCGATACGGGAATTTCCAGCAATCTGAAAATGTCCGGCATTTGTTGCGCCAAATATTTTAGGAGAATTCTTTGACGAGTGTTGATTGCTTCTCTACTGTCAGTATTTCGCGAAATGGCATCCTGATATGCTATAAGATCTCTATCCTTTGCGCGAGAACCTTTTTCAACCTCTGCTTGCAAAGCGGTAAAGAAATCAAAGAAAAAGACCCTAAATACGTCAACTTTAGAGTTCAAAGATTTTATGTCTTTAAAAAGTGAGATAAGGTAGTAACAAGAAACAATATTTGCTCGATTAGTCAAAAGCTTACTATTTTCTTTAAATACCTCATAAAGAAAGCCTAGAATCAATTTGACCTTTTTTGCCGCACTAGAATTTCTACTAAATTTTTTATTGTCGCTCAACATCTTCTCAAGCTCTTCTTGACGCAACTTATTTGGAACCTTAAATATTTCAAGGTAAAAGAATCTGCAACAAATTACGAAGTGAGCAAAGCGTGTATTTTTTACACCTATTGCATCTTTGAAGAAGGAATGGTCTGCAAGTTCTTTGATATACCCTCTAAGCTCTCCTCCAATTGCATTTAACTTTTCAGCCGTGTTTAATGGCGTACCTAATTGTAGTCTGAGAAATAATTCCTCAAGCTCTTGATCTGAAGCGTCTTCTATTTCTTCAATTTGGAAACAGTAGTCATCAAAAGTGTCCGAGTATGATGTTTTTAATGTATCGTATGTCAAACCACCATATAGCTTTTCAGAACCTACTGGTAAAGAAATTTTACCTTCATAAAATTCAAAAACTGCATTCAGCCTTTGTTGACCATCAACGCACTCGAAAGATTGGTCTTCAGGATCCATAGATCGAAAATAAAGTTTCGGAACATGCCAACCTTTTAGGATCGTATCAATAAACTTCCTTTTCTTTTCTAAACTCCAGACCTTCTCTCTTTGATATTCAGGGATATCAATCTTTGACCTTCTCTTGTAAAGCTTATCCAGGGATTTATCCCTACATTCCATCCTCATAATTACCTCTTTTAAAACACATGCAAATTCTAAATCTTAAGCAATCAAAAGTAAAACTTCCAGACACTAGTTTTCATGAACCTAGTAAAACCGTCTTAGTATTTCGTATTCTTTTTTTGCCTTTTGATGACCCAAGAATGGAAAATCATTCTTAGGGAGTACTTGTTTCCGCCAGCTGGCGGATGAACCTAAAAGAGGCAGACGACTTAGGAATTCCCACATTTGGGGCAAAATTCACTGAGATAGTTAATTCAAAACTTTTACTATCCCATTATTTGCATCAACCTCGACAAACATCCCCGTTTTTAACAGTTTTGTCGCGTTTTGTGTACCGACAATGCAAGGTTTTTTCATCTCCCTTGCCACAATCGCGGCGTGGCTCAGCATTCCCCCGTGATCCGTCACAAATGCGGCGGCTTTTTCCATACCAAGTATCATATCCGGACGAGTCATAGGCGTTACTAAGATTTCTCCTCTTTTAACGTACTGAATATCTTCAGTGACAAGCACTATTCGTACGTTTCCTTTTACTTTTCCACGACATGCAATGTCCCCTTTTATAAGCTTCGATGATACACGTATAGCGCGGAAAGCTTTCTCGGAAGCTAGCCTGGGATAAACTTTCTCATTGGTCAGTAATGTGATTGAGCCGTTTTTTAAATAAAGCGCGTAGTTTTTAATTCTCTTTGCAAGCTCTTGCTTTTTTGGGAGTTTTCCAGTTTTAAACCATTTAAGAATTTCTCCGTAGCGTAAGTAAACAAGTTCGTGAAAGCCTAATTGCATTTTTGCAGCAATGTTTTCCAGTAGGGGATGAATAAGAAAATCTGACTTAAACATGACATCCAGCCTTTGATTTTTCCAATACATAAGTTCGCACGCAAGTTGTAGTCTTTTTTCAATCTCAGGATAAGATTTTCTCTGTTTCAGAAGTTTTCTTTTGTAAAACGTGGCATTTTTCTCAAGTTTACTTTGTTCACTCTTTTTCACTAAAGAGTAATCTTCTAAGCTGGATTTTAATCGCTCAACAACATCGTCTTTAGACATCGCGTTACCTAAATACAATGAGGTTGTCGTAAAACCAAAGTCCTTTATATGTTGAGAAATGAGGTTTTCAAGTGTTGAGTAATCTTGCAGGCTGCGAATTATCGAAGCTATTTTGTGTTTTAGTATAAAAGATTTTAACTTCTTGTTCTTATATACATAATCTACTATTTTTTGCATACTATTCTTTTCTCTCGCAAAATATGTCTCATGAGCAGGAATAAGCATTTGTTGGAGATTGCCTTCAGAATCCTCACCAAAAATTGCGTGGAAATCTTCCTTTAATTGTCCTATCAGGAGGCTCTCGACATTCCAATAATGAAACAGAAAAGGCATGTTGAGAGAGTATGCACCATAGTAATTCTTGAATAGTAAAAAAAGTTCGTTCTTATTTGAAGACTGCATTTTTTTGGAGCTAACAATTTTCTTGGTAATATTTTCGAGATTCTGTGTTACTTTACCTAGCGAAGTATTAAAGTGAGTGACTGCCTGATCAAGTGTCTTGTTTTTTAGAAGAGTATCATTAAATTCGGTATCATTATCAAAGTTCCAAAATATATCGTTTGCCCTGATCAAACATTCGGGAAAAGTATAGTCAATACCCAATACCTTTTTAAAATGTGACCTTGTGCATCCCAATAGACTAAGGTCAGTGAATAGAAGCGCTTGTTTTACAGTTAAAGCATATTTCATACTTGGAAGGCAGATTCGCGCTTATATTACCATACTTCTTGTAGATTAATGATCCCTTTTTAGCTTTTTGACGACTTGGGAATAGATTATTCGTTATTTAGGATTACAAACTATTTAGAACCTAAAAGAGGTTAATGACTTAGGAATTCCCACGTAAAATCTAGCAATATACTTAAACCATGGAGACAGCCACTAAAGAAAGCGAGCGATTTAAAGGGAACATACGGCTTTTAAGGAAAGATGATATCCCATATTTGAGACCAATTTCCGAATTTTGGTTACGGGATGGCAATGTCGTAGCTGATGAAGAAGTTGATGGCGACATGGCAACTTGTAGAAGAAGTTTAATACCTGGAAGTGGTAAGACTATGTTTGTAGCAGAAAGCCCAGATGGCACGGTGATCGGGATGATGGGTCTATCAGATGAGCCCAAAGATGCTTTGAAGCCATTTGCCCAGTTGAATAACCCCTGCGAGATAATTGTCGCTTATGTACACCCTGATCATATGATGGGAAAAGGTGCAGGTACTGCCCTAATGAATAAGGTGCTAGAGTCAGCACGAACAAAAGGTAAAACCGAGATACTTGTAGAAAGTGGTCCAAGACACATCGAAACTGGTTATCCTTTTTACGACAAACAACCCGGGTTCGAAAAAGTTGGGAAAATCCCAAATTTTTACGGCGATGGCCAAAATACACAAGTCTGGCGAAAAACATTGTAATAAACGAATCTTTAGGTAAGTTAATCGTAAAAAATAGGGAGTTCTGATGATATAATTTTAACCTGAGAAGGTGTACAAGACTTTACTAAAACCACAAATTTCATAATATGGGGACAGTTATCAAAGAACGAGAATCACCAACACTTCAAGATGAAAGCGAATCATTTTGCGCAGGGACTTTTACGTTCCGAGGAGTTCCGAACGGGGGAATTCTCGGAGAAGATAGATGGAGAAATAGAGTTGGATTTCAATCGGGTAAAGCAGCAATCATTTTAGACGCAATTCAGCAAGCGGAGCGGAAATATAGGCATACCGGGGCATTTTTTGCAAATAGTTTTGTAGTAAATAATGGAGAGGCGAGTGTACATTTTATTCTGACAAGAGACTCAGCAGAACTCACAGGAGGGGATGGAGGCGGCTTGGGGTGGATCCGCATAAAAGCTAAAAACATATCAAGTGCTATAAAGGCTATCAAAGAGATGAAATGAATTTCCCCAATCTCGACCTCATAATAAACTAAGACTTGACGAACTCCCCTCATTTATGGTTTAAATTAATCTTTTTGAAAAGCCCTCCTACGCTAAAGCTTCGGAGGGGAAATCCTCCTACACTAAAGTTTCGGAGGACGAGGGGAGGTGAGAAATATGATTAGAGGAGTGGAAGCGATTTTACTGTCTTCAGAAGATGGTCAAAAACTTGCCGATTTTTACAGGGAAAAAGTCGGGCTGAAACTTGGTCAGGAAATGGAGATTGGTGAGAATGACGAAAAAGGCTTTGAATTTGAACTGTCTGGCGTCAATCTTTACATAATGGATCACTCGGAGGTCAAAGGTAAAAGCCACGATCCGTCAAGAGTCATGTTTAATCTTGAGGTTGATGATATCGAAAAAGAAGTAAAAAGACTCGACAAAGAAGGCGTCAAAAAAATCCAGGATATATATCATATCGAGGGTTACGGCCTGATTGCCACATATGAGGACATCGACGGCAATTATTTCCAGTTTGTGCAAATCAAGGCAAGCTAAAAACGCTCTGGTCGGTTAAAATAGGGGACATGTCCGAGAAAGATATTTTAGCCGAGGAAGATCTGGAAATTACAGCAGTTACTGCCGGCGCAGTGCCGGTGCAATTGCCCGGTAAGGTAGTTTCGATTTTTCCGGCACTCGCCCACCGCAATTACCAGATTTATTTCATAGGCCAAACAATCTCCCTAGTCGGGTTTTGGCTGCAGGCAGTTGGTATAGGTTGGTTAGTTTACGAGTTAACCAGATCGGCTTTTTGGGTGGGTACAGTTGCCGCTATTTCCGGCTTGCCTTTTCTTTTTTTGGCAACGCCCGCCGGGGTTTTAGTCGATAGAGTAAGCAGACAAAAACTTTTGGTAATCACTCAAATTTTTGAAGGTTTCATTGCGGCAGTTTTAGGGTTTCTGGTTATTTCAGGAAAGATAAATCTTCCCTTAGTCATAGTACTAGCTCTTATTAACGGTATCATCGGCTCCTTTGATCTGCCGGCGCGTTTTGCCTTTATTGTCGAAATGATTGGTAAGCGCGATTTGGCATCTGCAGTTTCACTAAACGCCGGCCTTTTTAATGCCGCCAGATTTATCGGTCCGACTGTAGCCGGTCTGATAATCGCTACGCTTGGAGTCGGTTGGGCATTTGTTTTTAACGGAATAAGTTTTTTGCCGGGCATTTGGGCTGTCGCCGTAATAAGACCGGTTATAAAACAAAGATCCGAAGATGTTCATCCCTTTCAATCTCTCAAAGATGGACTCGCATTTATTCTTAAAGATAGGAAAATCTTTTATTTATCTGTTTTTGGGGCGGTATCTTCTATATTCCTTTGGCCTTACCAAACCCTGATGCCGCCAATCGCCCAACAAGTTTTTGGTGCCGGTGCTCAAGGTCTCGGTTCACTGCTTTCGGCAGCAGGAGCAGGTAGTCTTGTCGGTGCGATCTTTACTTCAGCGATGTCAAAAAAAGAAAACAGACTGCCCTTTATTTACTGGGGAATTGCAATTTCGGCACTAAGTCTTGTCGCTTTTTCACAAAACCACAATTTTATACTGGCCCATGTCCTTTTATTTCTGACCGGTTTAGGCAGTCTTATGTTTGTTTCTACTCTCAATACGTGGGTACAAATACTGAGTCCGGACAGGATGAGGGGCAGAATTATGGCTGTTTACTTAACAATGTTTGTGGGCATGATGCCAATTGGCAATGCTTTAGCAGGCGCAATAGCCGAAAAAACTTCCTCGCTTTTCGCAATTGGCCTGGGTGCAGTAGTGGTCTTACTAGCCGGAATCTATTTCTATTTCAGGGGTGTTTTATCAAACTTCTCTTGACGCCGCTATTTTTTCTTTTTCTGTTCCTTTTACACTCATAAGATTATGCTTTAAAAAAGTGCTTATCATATATTGCACAACTTTAATTTCAGTAAGTTTATGATCAAGGGCAAACTCTGTAATATCAAAACCTTCACCATCGAATGCTTGTGTCATAAGGTCTCTCTCAAAAGGCGTTAGGTATGGTGCTGTTCTCCACCATCTTCCATCCCAAGTACCTGCTATTATTATTTCATGTGCTTTTTGGAGCGCCCTTCTTAAATCAGCTACTTGATCAGAAGTATTCTCTGGTGTGACACGTGCCGCACTTATACGTCGGTGGTGAGTTGGTCTTGTTTCTCTTACGGGTAGAGGGATTTCATCGGGATCCACAAATACATCAGGTTCCCCGTCTGTTCCAGCAACTATAAGTTCTTCCGGTTCCGGCCCCCTTTCATCAGCTTCAATAGGTACGGTAGTATTTACTTCAATAAGGTCCTCAATCAAAAGAGCGTAATTTATTTCTCCCTCACCCGAGTCACCCGATTCAATGGCACGTGCAACTTCTCTTGCCAAGTCTTCCGTTTCTGCGGCTGACAGCTTGTTATCAACTGCACACTCTAGAACTGCATTTTGGGCATCAAAATTCCCAGGCATTGTAAGTGCAACAGCGGCCAATCTTGCCGGAGTTATTCTGCCTGCATGATCTTTCAATGAGCCGGATGGTCTAACCTTTTTAACCAGATCAGGATCGGCATTAGCAACGACTCTTAATATGGCATGGGTTCCAGTAATGCTTCTCTCCCACTTGCCACACTTTAACCTAACCCATTCTTTTAGACCTTGCAGCTCTTCAGGCGACAAACCTTTATATGAAGTTTCTCGATCATTAATGGCCAAACCGAAAGCTTGAACAACTGTCAACCCCTTTTTCCTCCAAGGTGTCAACTCAAAAGCTCTTGTCATCCATTCCGCAATTCGCGCATATTGAACGCTCTTCACAGAGCTTGCTGCCAAAATCCGAAGATCATACATCTCTGCATCATCACAACCGTATGTAACACGGGCTTCGATATTTTCCATGCCCCTTCTCCTCGCTCCTTCAGCTCTATGGAAACCATCAATAATGTCGTAATAAACTTCCCCATCTTCTTCCCTCGCTCTAACAACGATGCTACTCAATTGCCCCCATCCACCTATTAGAGTCATTGAATTGCCAAGCTCTTCCGCATGCGAATCATCAACAATTGAAAGTTCAGTGGAAACTCTAGCGAGCGGGATAGTTTCGTCTCTTTTGCCTCTTTCTCCTGAACGAATTAATTCAAGTGAAGAAAGCTGTTGGCCAAGTTCTGTTCTTGGTGGAAGTTCTGCAGTGACTACCATAGAGTGTAAGCAGTAGCCTTAAACTACTACAACGATCGATTTACTGTCAATATGAATTTTTCTTTACATTGTTCTATAATCTCTCTTCTCAATTTGCCCGCTCCTTTTTACAAGTGATAGAATTCTGAAGAAGATGCGACTACTTTTAATAAGTAATTCTGGGAAACCCTTATACTGGTGGTGTAAGAAAGAAATTGCTGATTTTGCCGGTGATAAAGAGGTTACATTTATTTCTGCCGCCACCATTTATGATCCAAACGAGTATTATCAAAAAGCGCAAGAAAGTCTCAAAGAAGTTGGAGTAAAACTCAACCATTTAAATCTTAAAAGCCCTCAGGACTTAATTAATAAGACACAGGTATTTTTAGTTGCCGGAGGAAATACCTATCATCTTTTAAAGAAATTAAAAACCAACGGAATGCTGGATAAAATTAAAAGAAAAGTTTTGGATGGCGCTGCATATATCGGTATAAGCGCTGGCGCCAATATAGCCGGTCCAAATATTTTAACTACCAATGATTGGAATGTAGTCGGATCAACCTATTTTAATGGGCTAAATTTAGTTCCGTTTAACATCAATCCACACTACAATGCACCGCAGGACAAGGTGCTTACTTCCGCGGAAACTAGAGATGAGCGAATAGGCGAATATCACGTTTTCAAATCTAATCCGGTTGTTGTTATGGAAGAACAAACTTATTTGACTCTCGATGATAATAAAGTAAAAGTAGGAGGAAGGGGGAAATTGAAAGTTTTTACAAAAGGCAGAAAGTCGAAAGAATTTAAGTCTAGAGAGAACCTAGATTTTATTTTAATGAAATGAGAGTAATTATTTACATGGCGATAACCGCGAATGGATATATTGCCAAAGAAGATGGCAACACAAGCTTCGTCTCAGATGCATCCTGGAACAGTTGGGATAAGTTAAGTAGAGGAGCTGGCAATTTAATCACAGGAAGAAAAACATTCAAGATAGATCTCGCCGATGGTAATTTCCCATACCTTGATCGTTTCAATGTTGTAATGACCAGTCAGAAAATCGAGAATAAGTGGGGGAATAAAGTGATTTTTACAGACATATCTCCAAAAGAAGTCTTAGAAGTGCTGGCAAAGAAAGGTTTCAAAACAGCTTTTATCGGCGGCGGGGGAGAACTAAATGCAAGTTTTATGAAAGAGAGTCTAGTTGATGAAATTTACCTTGACATTGAGCCAGTGATTTTTGGTAAGGGTATAAAACTTTTTGCCGAATCGGACCTTGAAACAAGACTCGAACTTCTCGAAACCAAAATGCTTTCAAAAAATCTCATCCAACTCCACTACAAAGTTATCAAATAATTTGCTCATAATTTTTCCTGATGATATACTTCCTGCCTATGGGAGAGCGTGAACTCTCGACAGAAGGGAAAACTCGCACAGAAGAAGAAAGGCTAATCGAGAACCAGATTTGTTATAAATTCAGGCTGTTAACAGAGCAGGGGATAATTCATTGGAGTCGTACGGACAGAGGTGAGCATTTATCGTTTTGTAGTGACTATTGTGGATTCAATTTAAGGATTCCTTGGGGAATGGAAACTGGATGGAAAAAACCTATTTTCCATTTACTTATAAGCAATCAAGGAGGAGAAAAACATAGGATTACACGAGTTGTTGATGCAAGGACTAATGATCCGATTGAGGACCAGTTATATTTACTGGCAAATTCGGCCCGAAAATCTGCAAAATCTTCTCCTCCAGATGATATTGATAGAACTTTAGGTCCTGAGATGAATGTTAAAACAGCAAATAGTGTACTTCAAAAACTAATGTAGTCTATGCGCCCCATTTATTTCCGACAAAAAATTCTGGGATTGAATTTTGAAGAAATAACCACTTCAAGGAGTCTCCTTTAAAGGGTGTTGACCAGAATCCATATCTTGATTAGATTCTGGAGTCTCCGGCTGCGCCGGATTCCCAGAATGACAACTGCGAAATTCGTGATCCACACAACAATATTAAAACAAATCAAGTAAACTTTGCTACAATTAGCCAATGCAGGCAATATTTTTTGCCCTTGTTGCTTTTTTCGGATGGGGAATTGGCGACATCTTCGGCACAATTACGACGCGAAAAATCGGCAGTTACTCAACTACCTTTTGGTATTTAATTATCGCTCTGATGATCGAGGGTTTTTACGCCCTTACAGTTCTCGACCAGCTTAAGAATTTTACGCCGAGTTTGCTGATTTTCACTTTCGCAGTTGGTGCTGTCGGCACGGCTGGGTTGGTGACTTTTTACGAGGCACTTAAAGAAGGTAATGCCGCGCTCGTGGGTACGATCTGCGGATCATTTGCAGCAATCAGCGTTCCACTCTCAATAGTCTTTTTAAAAGAAAGTATTACACTCATCCAACTGATTTCGATAATAGTAATTTTCGCAGGTGTAATTTTAACAAGTATCAAGTTTGAGAACTTAAAGCAAAGAAAAATAATTGCGACTAGAGGCACTCTTTTAGCAGTTATAACAATGATCGCTTTTGGAATCTATTGGGCATTTATTAAAGTACCAATAGTTCAGGTCGGATGGTTCTGGCCGGGCTATATCGCATCTACGCCAAGTCTTTTGATCCCAGTTTTTTTATGGCTCAAGAAAACAAAAATCACGAGGCCCAATTACAAAGGTGCATTATCGCCTTTGATTCTTAATTCAATTCTCCTGCCGATGGGTGCTTTCAGTCTCAATTTTGCACTGCAAAAGGGTTCAAGCCCCATTGTTACCCCAATCGCAGGCGCCTATCCTGTTCTTTTTGTTCTTCTTGCTTTTTTTATCTTTAAGGATCCGATTACCCGCCAACAAATCTCTGGAATCGTTATAACCCTAATCGGTATTATTCTTCTTTCCATCTTCAGCATTTAATCCAGACCGATCTACATTTGATTGACTGATTGAATTAACAAATGTTTAAATGAGATTAATGAATCCGGTTGGGATGCTTGCAAATATTCTGATTTCCGCAATTATCATTTTTGCCACCTCATATCTACTGCGTCCCGGATTTCAGGTTGAATCCTTCTGGACAGCAATAGTGGTAGCTTTGATTGTTGGAGTATTGAATGCCTTAGTTAAGCCAATACTTTCGATACTAACGCTTCCCGTAACAATTCTGACCTTGGGACTTTTTAGTTTGGTCAACTCCGCAATTATTCTACTTCTAGCAGACCTTTTGGTGCGCGGTTTTACAATTTCCCCGATCTGGATGGCTCTTCCTGCCGCAATTCTAATTGCTATTTTCTCCGCCATTGCCTCAAGACTAAAGTAAGTTTTTTACTTGACATGCTGCTATAATTAGTTCACGAGAAAAGTATGAGCAGGGCAGAAACTAGGTGCGTTGACACGAAAGAATCTGTTAGCAAAACATTTGAGCTTAGTCAAACAAAAGCCAGAGTAGACATTGTTGATAAAGCAAAAGGAACTCACCCAATAATTACTGTTAATCTTTCTACTGGCGATACTCGTTTGATAGAGAATATTCAGATGACAGTAATTGGTCATCTTCCAGAAACAAGGAGTGTTCAATTAGAATTTAAACAAGTATCAGCTGATAGTTCCCACGGGTTTGGAATTGAAAGTGTGAGACGGGATGGCGGTCGAATTTTAATTGGAAATGACGTGGCGATTGCTCTTGGTCGGATTACAAGTTTTGGTCGGGGAGTCTTTTACATGTCAGCTCCCAGAAACATCAGAGTCCACAGCAGGGAACGAATAACCCAAAGCTGAAAATTAATTCCTCTTCACAGAAACTAATAAGTTAATCTTGAATGAAGGTTTGTCATCTGCAATAATTAGCCAATCTATGGAAAAGACTCGCAAATTTAAACCTGTCGATCCGAAGCAGGATTTTGTGGCGATGGAGAAAAAGCTTTTGGATTACTGGTACGAAAACGGAATTATCGAAAAATATTTAAAGCGCAACAATCCGCCAGCTGGCGGATTCAATAAAAAATTCTCCTTTCTGGACGGCCCAATTACTGCCAATAATCCGATGGGCGTTCACCATGCTTGGGGCAGAACTTACAAAGATCTCTGGCAGCGTTTTTACAACATGCAAGGGTATCAAGGAAGGTTCCAGAACGGTTTTGACGAGCAAGGTTTATGGATAGAGGTAGAGGTTGAAAAGGAACTTGGGTTTAAAAACAAAAAGGATATTGAAAAATTTGGCATCAGCAAATTCATTGATTTATGCAAAGAACGCGTCAAAAAATATTCCCAAATGCAGACCGAACAAAGTAAACGTCTCGGCTATTTTATGGATTGGCAAAACTCCTATCACACGTCATCTGACGAAAATAACTACGCAATTTGGAATTTTTTAAAGGTTTGTCGCCAAAAAGGCTACTTATATAAAGGAAGGGATTCTGTCCCCTGGTGTCCACGTTGCGGTACGGCAATTTCCCAGCACGAAATTTTAACAGAGGAGTATCAGGAGATCACACACAAGGCGGTATACGTAAAATACAGAGTCAAAGAGTTAAAGAGTCAAAGAGTTAAAGGTAAGCTCTTTCTTCTCGTCTGGACGACTACGCCTTGGACACTTCCGTCAAACGTCGCAATAGCCGTTAACCCGGAACTTGAATACGGTTTGTGGACAATAGACGGGGAGTCAGTCATCTTGGCTGTCCAAAGAGCCAGAATAATTGGAATTAACCAAAAATCTCAGAAGAAGTTCAAGGGATCAGAACTGGTCGGTCTTCCCTATCAAGGGGTTTTTGATGAGCTGCCGGCACTAAACGGGGTAGAGCATCGAGTTATAAAAGATAAAGATTTAGTAACGGCCGAAGAGGGAACCGGCTTGGTTCACATTGCACCTGGCGCAGGAGAAGAAGATTTTGATTTGGCCCAAAAAGAAAATCTGCCGGTTATTGAGTCAATCGACGAGGGAGCAAACTACATTGACGGATTTGGCGACTTAACCGGTCAAAATGCCAAAGACAATCCGGATCTGGTTATCGAAAAGCTAAAGGAGAAAAAGGCACTTTTCAAAATAGAAAATTACCAACATCGCTACCCTACCTGCTGGCGTTGCAAAACTGAACTTGTCTGGCGGGTGGTTAACGAATGGTATATCGCAATGGATAGAAAGTCCAAAGACGAAAGACTAAAGACTAAAGACGAAATGACGCTAAGGCAGCAGATGGTTGATGTTGCCAAGGAAATAAACTGGATTCCGAAATTTGGGCTGGATCGGGAGCTAGATTGGCTCAAGAACATGCATGACTGGCTAATTTCCAAAAAAAGATACTGGGGTCTGGCTTTGCCTATTTGGGAATGTACGAAGTGCCCACATTTTGAAGTTATAGGATCCAAAGATGAACTTAAACAAAAAGCAATCGAGGGTTGGGACGAATTTGAAGGTAAAAGCCCTCATAGACCCCAAATAGATGCCGTCAAAATAAAATGTCCAAAATGCGGGGAAGTAATGTCAAGAGTTCCGGATGTTGGCAACGTCTGGCTGGATGCCGGTATTGTACCAATTTCAACAGTCCCTCCCTCTTGGTATCCCGCGGATTTTATAACAGAGTCTTTCCCCGGCCAGTTTAAAAACTGGTTTTACTCGATGATTGCCATGGCAACGGTTTTAAAAAACTCCCCTCCTTACAAAACCGTCTTAGGGTTTGCGACTCTTCTGGACGAGAAAGGTGAGGAAATGCACAAAAGCAAAGGCAACGCCATCGAATTTAACGAAGCGGCTGACAAAATAGGAGTTGATGTTATGCGCTGGATGTATCTAAGGCAAAATCCAGTGGATAATTTATTATTTGGTTATCATAGAGCAGATGAAGTGAGACGTTGGTTTTATTTAAGACTTTGGAATGTATACGCATTTTTCGTAAATTATGCAAATACTGAAAATTGGTCACCTAAAGCGAGTTTTCAACCTTTAAACGTACTAGACCAGTGGTTACTCTCAAGATTAAAAGGGAATATAAAGCATATCCAAGAAGCCTTAGGCCGATATGATGCTGTAGATGCGATTGGGAATGCAGAAATTTTTATAATTAGAGATCTATCAAATTGGTTCGTCAGACGATCGAGAGACAGGATTGGTCCTACAGCCGAAAATGTCCAAGACAAAGAGGATGCCTATCAAGCGCTTTATATTGCACTGTCTGAGTATTCTAAGGTACTGGCACCAATGGTTCCATTTGTAAGCGATGAGATATATAGAAATATAACGGGTGAGCCTTCAGTCCACCTTGCTAATTGGCCTGATTTAGAAGTATTAAAATCAGAGCCAAAAATAGAAGAAGATATGGAAAACGCAGTAAAACTTGCATCCGTAATTCATGCGTTTAGAAAAATGCACGAGATAAAAGTAAGAATTCCTCTCGTCAAAATTACATATCAAGGACCAACACAAATCTCGAGTAGCGTTTTAGAAATACTAAAAGACGAAGTCAATGTTAAGGAATTAGTATATGAGGGAATACTTAAAGGTTTCGAAAAAGAATTTGCTGTTAGTGGTAATATTACTCATCTTAAAAGTGCTGGCAATCAAGTTTTAGCTGAAGGCCAGGCCCGGGAGATTGTTCGTCAGATCCAACAAGCCAGAAAAGAAGCGGGATGTGCGCTCGACGAACAAATCACAGTAACCTTACCTTCCTGGCCTAAAGATTTTGAAGATCTTATTAAAAAGGAAACCCTAGCAAAAGCGATTATAAAGGGCCCCGAGCTAGGAATCGTACGGGTCAAAATCGACAAGTCAAGTTAAAGCTCATCAAAAACGCAGCCCAGAACACCCCCGGGGTGCGCTATGAAGAAGCTACGCTCACCCTGGGGGTGAGTAATGTCAGTTGAGGGGAATAAACTATTAATGCGAAAACATTGGGATCTTGCACTTCTTTTGATAATTCTTGCTTTAGGCAGCTTTTCTCTTTTAGTTATTTTCTCATTAAACAGAAACCTTGCCGTCAGCCAGCTATCTTTTTGGTTAATTGGTCTTTTGATTTTATATATCGTTTCTTCTCTCGAGTATCAGATTTGGCGAAAATTTTCCCTTCACCTTTATTTGATAACCCTACTTTTCCTTCTTGTCCTGATTTTTATTGGCGACCCTGTTCGCGGTTCTGTTCGCTGGATTGATTTAGGACTTTTCCGGTTTCAGCCTTCCGAGATTGCCAAAATAGCCGGAATCTTAATTTTGGCAAACTTTTATACCGAAAAGTCGGCAAAGGATTTAAAAAATATTCTTATAAGCTTTCTGATTATTCTCCCTGCGATTTTCCTAATTCTTATTCAGCCTGATGTAGGAAATACTTTAGCATTGCTGGCGGTTTGGTTAGGTTTGTCCATCTTCCGTAATATTAGTTTCAAGCGTTTGCTAACTCTGGCAGTTGTAGGCGGTCTGGCAATTATCCTTATATACCAAAGTCTCTCCGGCTACCAAAAGGAAAGAATTGCCAGTTACCTCAATCCTAATATTGACCCTTTAGGGACAGGTTACAACATTATTCAATCAAAAATCGCTGTCGGTTCCGGGCAGCTTTTTGGAAGAGGTCTCGGACAGGGTTCTCAATCGCAGCTGAAATTCCTGCCGGAATCAGAAAGCGATTTTATATTCGCCTCAATCTCCGAACAACTAGGATTCTTAGGGGCAAGTATCTTGATAATTCTTTTCATTGTGCTTGTATTAAGACTCGTAAGACTTGCAAGGGGGTTGGAAGGATTTGCCCAACTTGTGTTAGTCGGCGCAGCTATTTATCTTTCAGTCCAATTTGTCGTCAACGTCGGAATGAATATGGGACTTCTGCCGATAACCGGTATCACCTTGCCGCTTGTTTCTTATGGAGGATCTTCTTTGATCTCAACGCTCTTTCTGTTTGGTATTATATTCTCAATTAAAAGAGCCCGCACATTGAGTTGAACCCCCTTTAGTGATAGAATTTACACTTATGAATACTTGGGCCGTTATCCAAACAGGCGGAAAACAATATAAAGTTAGCGAGGGTCAAACTGTCGCTGTCGAGAAACTGAAGGCGGGAGATAGTGGAAAAGTTAGATTCGACAAGGTGCTTCTTGTTAAACAAGATAACGGAATTACCCTGGGCAAGCCGTTTATTGAAAATGCCAAAATCTTAGGCAAAATTATAGAAAATTTTAAAGATAAGAAGATAAAGGTAGTCAAGTTTAAATCAAAATCGCATTATCGAAGAACCCAAAGTCATCGTCAAAAAAAGACTAGATTGTTAATCGAAAAAATCGAATCCTAGTTAACATTTTTCCATCAAAATATATCAAACTATAAATAACTGAAGCGTTGACAGTTTGTGAAAATAAAAGTAGAATCCAAAGGGAATATATATCAGCAGTTCGCCTTGCGAGAATTCGTTGATTACAACTCATTCCTCGCAATGGCGCTCCTCTGATATTTTTGAAAACTCTAATTAATAAAAAATAGAGAGGAAAGTTTCCAAAAATGGCACACAAAAAAGGGGGCGGAGCAACAGCCAAAAATCGTGATTCTGCTGGCAAAAGGTTAGGAGTAAAGATTTACGGCGGTCAGAAAGCTGAACCCGGGAACATCGTGATTCGTCAAAGAGGGACAGTTTTTTATTCAGGACAAGGCACAATGCTTGGCCGCGATCATACAGTCTTTGCGGTGGCTTCTGGTACCGTTAAGTTCATACGCCGACTTGGCAAAAAATTCGTCCAAGTTACTTAAATACAATGGAGGAGACTCAAATTTTTGAAATTGATATTGATATGCTCCAATCAAATCCGTTGCAACCCCGCGGTCTGATTACAACAGAGTCATTGGTAGAACTGGTCGATTCGATTCGTGAGCACGGGGTATTAGAACCGCTTGTAGTTGCTAAGACACCGGCAGGCTATCAGATAATTGCCGGTGAACGCCGATGGCGGGCTGCCAAGATTGCCGGTCACCCAAAAGTTCCTGTAATTATTAAAGAAACAACACCTCAGGGAATGCTGGAAATGGCAATTATCGAAAATGTCCAGAGAATCGATCTTAACCCGCTTGAACGGGCGCTGGCATTCAAAAGATTGATTGATGAATTTAATCTCTCAACAGGTGAAATTGCCATCAAGATTAGCAAAAGCGCTCCCTATGTTTCCAATACTTTAAGGCTTTTAACTATTCCGGATGTCCTCAAGGATGCTTTGGCAACCGGGGCAACAACAGAGGGCCATGTGCGGGCGCTAGCTTCTCTTGAAGAACCCAATTTGATTCTTGAAGCATACAAGTTAATTCTTAGTAAGAATTTATCAGTTCGAGGTGCGGAAGAACTTTCCCGCAAGATGAAGGCCCGAGAAAATATTGTTCCCAAGCAGAAGACTCTCGCCCAAAGAATTGAAAGCGAGCAACTGGACAGATTCCAGGAAGAATTATCACAAAGATTATCGACAGACAGCTCAAATGTGAGAGTCAAAATTAGTCAATCGAGAATTGAGGGAAAATTGCAATTCGTAGCCAAAGGTAATGTTGAATCAACTTCAGCGGTTATTGAGCGAATCAGAAACGCCCTAATGGGTTCTTGAGACAAATCTTGCCCCATTCGATTTATCGGTCTTTAAAATCGGCCAATAGACTAACCAGGACCTACCACGGAATGAATTCTTTTTAATCGGTCCGAATGCCCTGGAATCCGAGGAAGAATTACGATTATCCCCCAATACGAAATAGTCATCATCACTTAGAATAATAGAAACACTCCCCGACGTAGAAGAATTAAGGTAGTCTTCTGTCAGTTTTTGGTCGTTGATAAAAACAGACCCGTCTTTTATAGTAATTGATTCTCCCGGCAGGCCAATAATCCTTTTAATAAAATCAACTTTCTGTGAATTCGGAGCTTCAAAAACCAAAACATCCCCCCGTTGGGGTTTACTAAAGTAATAGCTTATTTTTTCTGTAAGTAAAAGTTCTCCATCCGTAAAATTGGGTAACATCGATCCGCCTTTGACCCTGTGAGGCTGAACTACAAAAACATAAACGAAAAGAAAAATTGCGAGTGAAATTAAGGCTGTTTGAATAATTTCCCGAAGTACTGCCCAAATCGCGTGACGAAAATCCATCCTACTAATATTTTATGCTAAAATTGCATCATCGTACATAGGCAAATTGCCTGATATTTATTTAAGATGGAAGCATCTGGGCCCATAGCTCAGGGGCAGAGCGCTCGTATCACACACGAGAAGTCGATGGTTCGAATCCATCTGGGCCCACATTAGGCAATGACAGACACGCATGAGACTCATTAAGCTTCTTCTGATCGCTACTTTAGCCTCACTAATCCCTGGACAAATTGTCAGATTACCATTTTTTTCTGCATCAGGCGCCTTAACAACAACAGACATTTTAATTGCAGCTGTCGATTTAACTTTTTTAATCTATGCTCTATCAATTAAAAGATCTCTAAAATTGTTCCCCAAGACATCTTTTCCAGCTTTACTCTTTATACTTTCAGCAGTTGCGTCAACTATTTTGGCAAGCGGCGTCTTTAATATCATGCAAATAGGCATTTCGTCTCTGTTTTTGGCAAGATTTATTATTTATTTTTTCCTATCTATAGTTATTTACAATATTGTTTATAAAAAAGATATAGATAAATGGCTAAAAATAATCTTATTTATTGGTTTCTTGTTTATTGTCCTCGGATTCTGTCAATACGTTATTTTTCCAGACCTCTCTTTCTTAACAATCTACGGTTGGGATCCACATCAGCAGAGAGTTGTTAGCACCCTTTTAGATCCAAATTTTTCTGGGCTCATTTTCACAATAATTTTTACAATTTCAACTTCTTTATACTTATATAAGCGTAAAAATTATCAGATAAACTTTTATACTTTTGTTTCCGTCCTTTCGTTTATTGCGTTAATTCTCACTTTTTCCAGGAGTTCTTATTTGGCCTTCTTAATTGCAATTATGGTCATTGGTATTCTCAAGTCGCCAAAACTACTTTTTTTCATTCTCGTTCTCTTTGTTGTTGCTTTTTTGCAAATTGGACAGGTTAGAACAAGGGTTGTTGGGGCATTTACTTTGGATGAAACTTCTCAGGCGCGAATTGCAAGCTGGCAAAGAGGCTTTACAATTTTTAAGAATAACTTTTTATTTGGGGTGGGCTTTAATACATATAGATATGCTCAAATAGAATACAGTTTTTTCTCACCGGATGAGCCTGAAGGCGGACATTCAGGATCCGGATCTGATTCAAGTTTGATTTTGGTGGCTGCAACAACCGGAATTGTTGGCTTATTTTTTTATCTATATTTCTTATTTTCAATATTTGTCCTTTTTGCGAAAAAAGCAACAAAAAACTATTTGCATCTTTCGGCTCTTTCTATTTTTCTTGCGCTACTGGTCCATTCACAATTTGTAAATTCTTTATTTTTCCCGCAAATAATGATACTTTTGTGGGTTATTTTAGGATTGGTTGAGGTTTATGATACTTAAAATTTTCCTTTTCTGGCGATTAGGTTTATTTTTGATTACTTATCTTGGCTCAATGACAATCCCCCTAGTCGCTAACGGGGGAATCGGGGCGATAGGACCAAATAGAAAGTTCGATTTTTGGGCTTCCTGGGCACAGTGGGATGGCGGGCATTTCTACAATATTTCAAAATTTGGTTATTTTGAACCAAATCAATATGCATTCTTCCCTCTTTTTCCGCTATTTATAAAAATAGGTAGTTATCCGCTTTTAGGCAGCCACTTACTTTCAGGACTTTTGATTGCCAATGTCCTGTACTTAGCGTTTCTCTACACCTTTTTTCGGTTAGTTCATCTCAAGTTCGGCCAAAAAACTGCTGTTGCCAGTCTATTTACAGTCGTTTTATTCCCCACAAGTTTTTTTTCAGTCGCCTTCTATTCCGAGTCACTTTTGCTGATATTAACAGCCTTAACTCTTCTTTTACTCGAGAGAAATAAACCGTATTTGGCAAGTATCACGATAATTCTGGCGACTCTTACCAGATTTGTTGGAATTTTCTTGGTGTTGCCTTTAATCTTCTATCTGCTTAAGTCTGTCAATTTCAAATTGAGAAAAATCAACTTACGATTCCTCTCAATCCCCATTTCCTTATCAGGCGTCTTAGGTTATGGGGCTTTTCTTTATTTGAAATTTAAAGACCCTTTTTATTTTTTTACTGTTCAGTCTACCTGGCATCGGTCTGTTGTTAGTCCTTTATCTACTGTATATTCTTATCTTTCCCAAAACTTCACTTCCAAGCCTTACAATGATTATCTTGACATAATCGCAACTGTCTCTTTTGTGCTGATACTAATTGCGGGTGTAAAGAAAATCCCTTTATCGTGGATACTATTTGGGCTTTTAGTAGTTATAGTTCCCGCTTCAAGCGGGACTTTAACCAGTATGCCGCGTTATGTTTTGGCATCTCTCCCTGCATTTGTGTTGATTGGCATGTTTCTTAAAGATAGAAGGATATTATCAATTTTGATTTGGGTTATTTTTTTATCGCTGCAGATGTTTCTCGCAATAAAATTTGTAGGCGGTTATTGGGTAGCATGATAGTAAAGGGGACAAAGGTAACAAATGTTGGAACTGGTGATACTCTTACTTCTTGAAATTGACCTTTCTCGTTTCTGTCTTAGCATTCCCTGCTTCGTCGACTGCTTTAATTTCGATACTTGACTCCCCTTCTGAAACCGGCACAAAAACTTCAAAGTTACCTTCATTGTTAACACTCGCCAAGAAACCGTTAGCATAAACCTGTACGTCTTTATCTGTCTTGCCAATAACTTTTATTCTGTTGTCCTGGGAAAATGATTGACCGTCAGACGGACTTTCAACATCAAGTTTTGGAGGAGTTTTATCAAGTATTACTTTTATACTTGCCGAAAAGTCGCTTTCTTTGCCTGATTGAGAAATAGATTTAGCAGAAATTTCATTTTCACCTTCGGAAAGTGTCAGATTTTCAAACTGAAATTTACCATTTACAACTTTGGTTTCACCGACCTTTTGCATATTTATAAAGACGGTAACTGTTGTTTCGTCCTGAGAGAAACCCGAAATAGTTAAAGTGCTACTGTTAGTTTCTTGGGGCAGAGTATCAAGTCTTGGGGCAAGAGGTACCGATCCTGAATCTACTTGGGAAACTTCATTTTTTCTAAAAACAACATTTAAAAAATCCGCAAATTTGCCCAAAAGGGGAATACCCTGGGTAATTAAGAAAATAGCCAGAATTACACTGAAGATAGATAAGTAGACGATCCTTTTGACTACTTTTCCTTCTTCTTTTTGCGATAAACGCTCAATTCTGGAGATTTTTCTTGCCATTTCTGGAGCCGGAGGTGAGAATTGGACTCACGACCTACTGTTTACGAAACAGTTGCTCTACCACTGAGCTACTCCGGCAATTACAGCCTAATTGTAGTCTTTTAAAGTTTCTGATTCAAATAAGTATTCTTAAAAATAAAATGTTAAAATTAGATATATGAAATCAAAACTCACCAAAAAGCAGCGGGAAAAAATTATGAAACAATTTGGCGGCCGCATGCCAACGAAAGAGGAAATCTTTGAAAAAATTAAAGCGTCACAAGAACGAATGATGCAAGCATTAGCGGGCGCTGCCAGAACTGCACCCAGTGATCCTGAGACCAGGAAGCAATTGTTAGGGGTAATTGAAAGAGCAGCAACTTTACGAAAAAAGATTTACAAGCAAGTAATCAAAGAAAAACCTCCAAAAGTCAAAGAAAATCCCAATAGTACAAATTAGAAATCTTTAGATTCTTAAGCACACTTTTTAGGACCGTTCTTGGAGACTTGGGGATCCCAATTCACTTGGAAGTCGAAAGTTTTTTGGCATCTTGAATATTTTGTTTGTGGTCAAGTGCCATTTGTTTTGGTAGTTTGTCTAAAGAGAACCATTTTGAATCCGTCGCATCATCGCCGTGCGTTACTTCTCCATCTCTAACTTTAACAAGATAAACAAGATTAATTACTTGTTTTGGGTGACGAGCAGGGGAGCTGTAAACACCGACTAATTTCGCCTCAATAACATCCAGGCCGGTTTCTTCTTTGACCTCTCTATTAACAGTTTGTTCCGTTGATTCGTCCCAGCCTACATAACCGCCAGGCGTTCCCCAATAGCCTTTATTTGGCTCAACACCTCTCTGAATAAGAAGAATTTGGCTGTCTTTAATAATAACGGCGTCGATAGAAACTCCTCGATTATCAAACCTTCCGCAGTGTGGACATTGTTCGTCTCTTTTTAAATTCTGCATATGTTTTTATTGTTACTTTTCTATTAGCTTAAGTATTCAATCAACTCCTTGGCGATATCTTCAGTAGACTGATTTGCATCAATGACTTTGTCCACAAGCCACGCTTTTTTTAATTGTATTTGGTAATTGACCATACCTTCTAACCACTGACTTAAGTCTGAATAACCATCTTTCTCTACGCGCGATTTATTTCTATTTTGTAATTCTTTTAAGTCTAAAGATAATTGAATTATCTGAAAATTATTATACCTCGCTACTTTTATATCCTCAAAGGTAAAGTAATCAGTATTAGAAAAGAAGACGACATTATCACGACTTAAAATGTTCTTTATTATTTGAGGCGCAAGTACAGTGTGTTTATACTCGTCGTCTATTGGGTATATTCCATTATTTAAACGAGTAAGTTCTTCATCTACTTCCAAAAGCGGTAAATTGCTTGTTCTTCGGAGATAACGAATCAAAGTTGTTTTACCGGATAATGATGTGCCAATAACTATAGCCTTCATTCGCGAGGTATTACTCCTAGGCTAATTTTACAACTTGATATTCTGAAAGACCACCTAAATATTAAGAGTAGTTCCTGGTATTTGATGTTTCAAGGCTAGCTCTAAATTGTTAATAATCCCGGGCCGAACCAGCTTGAAGAACGAGTTATATGCTAAATTTGAAAAAAACACGAAAGAACTACGCTCTAGAGCGGGTAAGGGGGATCGAACCCCTGTCTCTGCCTTGGGAAGGCAACGTTGAGCCACTCAACTATACCCGCTGAGTAATATCGTGATTATCACATTGGATTATACACGCGATTTGAGTAGATTCTAAGTCAGGTCGTTTGGTGGGACAAGCTTCCCGTTATCTGGGTACGACTATAGCCGTTCCGGCCATCACTAAGGGATTTCCGTTAGGAAGTCTTCTGCCACCGTTTGCCTGGTGCAAAACTGTCCACCTTGAACCATTACCATAAACCTTTTCTGCTATTTTGAAAAAAGTTTCTCCTTCAGTTACCTGATAACTGGTAACCGCCATTTCTCCTTGTGCATTTTCAGCGTCGCTCTTTGCAGGAATGTTTAAGGTTGAATCAACAAATATTATATTGGGATTGGCTATATTATTTTCCCTAGCCAAAACAGGCCAAAGATCCATGCTTCCATAATACTTTTCGGAGATTTTTGAAAGTGAGTCACCTGCCACGACCTTATATTCTTGTTTCTCTTGAGCCATAGCTTGTTCTTTGCTTTGAGTAGTCTGCTCACCAGTATCAATTTGCTGACCTCCCCGTCTTGAGAAAAAGTTAGCAACCAAAAGTCCCAGAACAATAACTATGATTGCACCAAGAATAAAAGACGCATAAGACTCTTGCCATTTGATTTTAGTCAGGGATTTCTTAAGTTGTGAAACAGTGCTTTTTGCCATCTTGACCTCCTTTCAGGCAGAAGGTTAACGGGCAGAAAAAAGCGGTCGCGACCGGATTTGAACCGGCGATCTTCACCGTGACAGGGTGACGTGTTAGGCCAGCTACACCACGCGACCTCTCGTCGCAATTAGTTTCGCTTACCGCTCTGCATTGCAGAGCTTATCGCTTCACAATTGCTCCTCTCCAAAATCCTACGATTTTGGTATTTAATATACTCGAGGCTATAGTAGTTTACACTTGAAGCATCGTAAGTGTCAATTAGATATAATTAGGTAAATGAAATTCACATCCAACAAGGATATTGCCAAGCTCCTGAGATCAATGTCAGCTGCTTATGCAGCTAAAGGAGAAGACTATTTTAAGATTATTGCCTATGATAAGGCCGCAGACAGTGTCCAACACGCGACCAGCGAAGCCAAAGACCTTTGGGATGACGGAAAGCTGGATACTATCCCTGGTCTTGGAAAAAACATTCAGTCTTATTTGGATGAGCTTTTTAGAACAGGCAAGGTTAAACATTTTCAGGAGATTAAAAAAAATCTGCCTGAGGGCATGTTCGAACTCTTGGATATCCCGGGAATGGGACCTAAAAGCGCATATAAATTGGCTAAGTTATTAAAACTTAGAAGCATTGAGGATCTTAAGTCTAAAGCAAAAGCCGGTAAGATTCGTACCATTGAGGGCTTCGGTGAAAAAAGTGAAAAAGATATTCTGGTCTCTATCGCGAGGTTGAAAAAAAGAAGCAACCGTTATCTCTTAACAGATGCCTTTCCAGTAGCCCAAAGGGTGCTGGAATACTTGAGATCTCAAAAGGAATGCGAGAGAGCTGAGCCTCTAGGCTCGCTCCGTAGAATGGTTGCAACAGTCGGCGATATTGACATAGCTGTTTCATCAAATAACCCTCAGAAAATAATTGACCATTTTAAAAAATTCCGCGAGACACAAAAAATCTTGGAGGCCGGATCTAGAACATCGTCAATTGTCCTGAAAAATGGTATGCAAGTTGATCTTATGGTTCAACCTCCTGAGGCTTTTGGAGCTCTCCTGCAGCATTTTACAGGTTCAAAAAACCATAATATTCATCTTAGGGAAACTGCCCTTAAAAAGGGTTTATCTTTATCCGAATACGGCATTAGGGTTAAAGGTAAACTTCAGAAATTTAGGACCGAGGCAGAATTTTATAAGTTCCTTAACCTGGATTGGATTGAACCTGAATTAAGGGAAGATAGCGGTGAAATTGAAGCTGCAATCAATCATAAATTGCCAAAACTTGTATCCATAGAGGATATTAAAGGAGACATTCATTTGCATTCAAATTTCCCGATTGAACCAAGTCACGATCTTGGAGCAAATACTTTTAAAGATATTATCACGAAGGCAAAGAACCTTAACTATGAATATATTGGCTTTTCAGATCATTCCCCAAGTTATTCGAACCATACAAAAAAACAAGTTGTCGATCTAATAAAGAAAAGAAAAGAGAAAATTGAACAACTAAAATCCTCACACAAAAATATCGGGATACTTAATTTACTCGAAGTAGATATTTTAGCAAACGGAGAACTCTCGATTCCCGAGGAAGGACTAAAACTTCTTGACGGGTCAATCGCCGGTGTTCACTCAAGCCATCATCAGGATAAAAGAAAAATGACTCAAAGAATCTTAAACGCATGCAAATCAACTTACGTTAACGTAGTTGCTCATCCTACAGGGAGGCTTTTATCAGAAAGGGAATCCTATGAAGTTGATTGGCCAGCTGTTTTTGACGCTTGTATCATAAACAAGAAGATTTTAGAAATAAACGCCTGGCCAAATAGACTTGATCTTCCGGATGTTTTGGTAAGGGATGCAATTCGCGCTGGCATAAAGCTTATTATCAACACAGATTCCCACGAGATAAGTCAAATGGATAATATGCGATTCGGTGTCGCTGTTGCCCGCCGTGGTTGGGCAACAAAAGACGACATTGTCAATACTTTGTCTTGGGTTGAATTTAGAAAGCTCTTTAGGTTATGATTGTCCTGTCTTAATAAAATGTCAGTTACATTAATTATTATTGTTGCAATTATTGCTTTTACTCTCGTCTATTTGTGGTTGATGTACAACAGTTTGGTTACTGCTCGCGTTAGAATTAAAGAAGCCTGGTCGGGGATTGAAGTCCAGCTTAAAAGAAGATCCTCACTAATCCCGAATCTTATTGAAACAGTTAAAGGTTACGCTAAGCACGAAAAATCGGTTTTTGAAAACGTAACTAAAGCCCGCTCAGCGCTCGTTCGCGCCAAAGGTCCTAAAGAAGCTGCCAGCGCTAATAATATGCTGGCGGATGCTTTAAAGACTCTTTTTGCTGTGGCAGAAGCTTATCCAAATTTAAGAGCTTCGGAAAATTTTAAGGGGCTTCAAGAAGAACTTTCTGACACAGAAACAAAAATCGCTGCCTCAAGACAATTTTATAATGCCAATGTACTGGACTATAACACCAAGATAAAAGTTTTCCCCAACGTTATTATTGCCCGGTCGATGGGGTTTTCTGAAGAGGACTTTTTTGAGGCAGAGGAAGAGGCCAAAAAAGAAGTTAAAGTTAAATTCTAACTAACAAATGAACTCCCAGAAGATTTTTGCCGGTACATCAAACCCCGACCTAGCCAGAAAAGTATCACAAAAATCAAAAATCCCTCTAGGCAAAATTGATATCGGAACTTTTGCAGACGGCGAAATTGATGTCTGGATTCAGGATGATGTCAACAACAGTGAAGTTTTCATTATCCAATCCAACTCCCCGCCAATTAACAATCACATTGTAGAACTTGCTCTGATTGCCGATGCTCTCAGGCGAAGCGGTGCTCACCACATAACCGCCGTAATTCCTTATTTCGGTTACAGCCGTAAGGAAAAACAATCAAGACCGGGCGAGCCAATTTCGGCTAAAGTCGTTGCTGATCTGATTGTTACAAGCGGAATAAATAAAGTCATTTGTCTAGATCTGCATGCTGACGCAATTGTTGGCTTTTTTAATGTTCCCGTGATTTATCTTTCCGCACTTGATGTGTTAGCAAAAAGAATAAAACAGGAAAAATATAAAAATGCTGTTGTTGTTGCCCCGGATGTAGGGGGAGTTAGAAGAGCCAGAAATTTTGCGGCCCATTTGGGTTGTCCATTGGCAGTTATCGAGAAACACCGTACAACTGCCGTTAGGGATAATATTGAAGTTTTGTCAATTTCCGGCGAGATAGTGGGGGATACGGCAATTATCGTTGACGATGTAATCTCAACCGGCGGCACAATTATTGAAAGTGCTAACGCCCTTAAAGCGAGGGGTGCTAAAAAGGTGATCGCCTGTGCAACTCACGGCGTTTTCGCTTCAAACGGTCTTCAAAAACTTACAGCAAGTAAAGTCGACAAAATTTTCGTTACGGACAGTGTTCCGATTTCCGAAAAGAGTCCGAAACTTGAAATTGTCTCAGTCGATGCTCTAATAGTCGATTGTCTTTCCAAAGAAATCTAGTGAAATTTAAGGATTTACTCGAAAAAGCTATAGCTCAAAATAATAGCTTACTATGTGTAGGTCTCGACCCGGAGCCTCAAAAATTTTCCAAAAAGCTGTCTATATTCCAATTCAACAAATCAATAATCGATCAAACTTCGGATTCCGTCTGTGCCTATAAGCCAAACAGTGCATTCTATGAAGCGCAAGGAATCAAAGGTTTAAATGAGCTAAAAAAAACAATAACTTACCTTAAAAAAAACTATCCTACTATCCCAGTAGTTCTTGACGCTAAAAGGGCGGACATCCCAAATACTGCCAGAATGTACGCAAAAGCAGCTTTTGAATATTGGGAAGCAGATGCAGTTACTGTTTATCCATATTTGGGATTGGATTCGATCCTGCCGTTTTTACAATACAAGGATAAGTTAACAATTTTGCTTATTAAAACTTCCAACCCTGGTGCGGACATGTTTCAAAATTTAAAAACCAAAGATGGAGCTTTTTATCTCTCAATGGCAAAAAAGATTAAAAATTGGAAGTATGAAAATATTGGAATTTTTGTTGGAGCAACATTCCCAAAAGAATTGGCCGAAATGCGCAAAATCTTTCCTGACAGGATTTTTTTGTCAGCAGGGGTTGGTGCTCAATCAGCAGAAATTAAAGCCGCAGTAAAATCCGGCATAGATAAAAAAGGTGCGGGGATCATGTTCAATGCATCAAGAAGTATAATTTATGGGGAAGATCCCGGATCTGCTGCCCGGCAGTTAAGAGATGAAATCAACAAATACAGATAATATTTCCAAAAAAGTAGCCAAAATCCTTATCGATGTGGGCTGTGTTATTTTTAGACCCCGCCAGCCATTTAAGTTCGATTCCGGAATTTTGAGCCCAGTCTATGTTGATAACAGACTTCTGATATCAAGACCCAAAGAAAGGAAAATAATCATAAAGTATCTGGTAGACCAAGTCAGAAAGATTGGAATCCCGGATGTGGTCGCCGGAGTGGCGACTGCAGGAATTACCCACGCAGCCTGGATCGCCCAGAAGCTAGATATACCCATGGTGTATGTTAGAGCAGAACCAAAGAGCCACGGAAGAAAAAACCAAGTAGAGGGCAATATTAAAAGGGGACAAAAAGTAATAATTGTCGAAGACATGATTTCGACCGCCGGCTCGTCAATAAGAGTATTGGAAGTTTTAAAAAAGCTTGGTGCCCAAGTTACGGATGAAGTTGCCATATATACACATAATATGAAAGCTGCCGACAGGAATTTCCAAAAATCAAAGATCAAATTTCACGCCCTTACAAATCTTGATGAAGTTATCAAAGTAGCAGTCTCGAAGGGGTTTTTAAAGAGTGATCAGGTACAAATTATAAAGGGCTGGACAGAAGATCCCCAAAATTGGGGAAAGAAAATGGGCTTTGAATAAATGATCAATGTTTCTACAATTATTGCTGGTGTTAAACTGGACGGGTGTGTTTTTAATGCCTCCGGTATCAGATGTGAGACGCTAACGGATCTTGAAAATCTTGCCAAGTCAGAATCTGCAGCCATTCTCACAAAATCCTGTACTTTAGAGGCGAGAAAAGGCAATCCGATACCGCGTTATGCCAATCTCGAGTATGGTTCTATCAATTCAATGGGACTTCCCAATCCAGGATATAAAGCTTATCTAAAATTTTCAAAAATTATAAAGAAAAAATATAAAAAACCATTTATAGCTAGTATATGTGGAATGACTTTGAGCGATAACATAAAAATGTTTAAAGAGTTTAACAATACACCCATAGACTTAATTGAATTTAATCCAGGTTCTCCCAACACAATAGGTAAACCGATTGTCGGCTATGATTTTACCCAAATGGACAGACTATTAAATGCTATTTCAAAAGTTGCCAAAAAGCCATTTGGAATTAAGCTGCCTCCTTTTTTCGAACCTATCCATTTTAACCAAATGGCCAAGGTCTTAAAAAAATATCCTGTCAAATTCATAACTTGCGTTAATACACTGGGGCATGGTTTGGCAATCGATCCTAAAACGGAGAGGGCAATTATTAAACCCAAGAATGGTCTTGGTGGGATCGCCGGCAAATATATAAAACCTACGGGACTTGGCAACGTACGCAGATTTTATGAGCTTTTGGATGACAAAATTCAAATAATCGGAGTTGGCGGAATTTATACAGGAACCGACGCTTTTGAATATATTTTGGCCGGTGCAAGCGCCGTTCAAATAGGAACAGCTTTCTTGCAAAAGGGTTTTGGAATTTTTGAAACAGTTCAGGATGAACTTACCCAGATTATGAAAGCAAAAGGCTACACCAAGCTTTCCGATTTCCGCGGAAAACTAAAAACACTCTAATCAATCTTTCTAATACTTTCGGCGGGGCAAATCCAAATTTGAATTGTCCTTTTTCTTACAGGATTTTTGCCTTTTCCGTCTCTACCGTCGAATTCAAAAACAGCTACCTGCTGGTATTTTCCAAGTTCAAGTTTTCCTGCAAGAATCGGCACAACTACACTTGGATGAGAATACAGAAGGGATCTGATGTGTGCGGCAGCGTTGTAGTCTTCATCAACCTCATTGCAAAAGGGATTATCCTGGCACCGGTGTCTGTAATCAGTAATCGGATGCTTATATCCTTTGGATACTCTAGTTGATCTTCTGTCTTCCGGGATTGATTGAAGTGTATGATGCAGGATGTCCTCAAGTAAGTTTGGTTCTGCCATTTCATTAATTACAATCCCAAGGGTAGTGTGTTTGGTGTTAACAAAAACAAAACCCTGCCTAACAGCAACTTTCTTAATCGCTTTATTTATATTGTCGGTGATGTCTCGAAGATAAGTGGCCTTTGTAGATTCAAACTTCAGCTCTTTTAAAAAAGCTTTCATAACTTCCTACTTATCATATTTTAACAACTGGCAAAATACAAGTAATCACTCGAAAATGCTCGCACACTTAAGGTATAATTTCTTGAGCGAAGTATAATTCTATTGCGATCTATGCTAATACCAGAGAAAAAGCAACAAACTTGTTTATTCAAATGACAGCCTATACTCAAATATCATCAAACCGTCTTAAGACCTGGCTAATAATGCTTATATTTGCATTTTTCATAACTTTTATTGTTTTTATTTTCACAAACGCTTTGGGTTTTAGAGGACCATCAGCCTTAGGTTTTTCGGGGATCGCTTTAATCATTGCCGGTATTATGAATTTTTTCTCTTATTACTACTCGGACAAGATGATTATGACTATCTCCGGCGCTAAACAGATTCCAAAAAAAGATAACCCTACGCTCTTTAGAACCGTGGAAAATCTTTGTATTGCTTCCGGATTGCCAATGCCAAAAATTTACATAATTGACGATAGTGCACCCAACGCTTTTGCTACTGGCCGCGATCCGAAGCACGCCGCAATTGCCTTCACGACAGGCATTTTGGATAAATTATCAAAACTGGAATTAGAGGGAGTCACCGCCCATGAATTGTCCCATGTCGGCAATTATGACACCAGACTGATGACTATTGTTTCGATTCTCGTTGGCTCTGTTGCTCTACTTACCGACTTTTTTATAAGAATTACCTGGTTAGGAGGCGGCCGCCGTGATCGGGATGAGAATAGTTCAGCCAGCGGCATTATAATGGTTATTGCTTTGGTTATGGCGATCCTCGCGCCGATTATTGCAACTCTTATCCAGTTGGCGATATCAAGAAAGCGGGAGTTTCTGGCTGATGCTTCAGGCGCGCTTTTGACCAGAAATCCTGATGGCCTTGCCGATGCCCTTTTAAAAATTTTCAAAGACAAAGAACCCCTCGAAGTTGCCAATAAAGCAACCGCTCATTTGTACATTGTTAACCCGTTCAAAAATCCTCATAAATTAGTCGGTACTTTTGCAAATTTATTTAATACCCATCCCCCGATCGAACAGCGAGTTAAAGCGTTAAGAGCAATGCAATGAGAAATAAATCAAAATCCGACTCATCACTCAAAATTGATATCAATTATGTGGCAAGATTGGCGAATTTGCCATTGAGTGATGAAGAAAAAAAGACTTTTGAAAAACAACTTAAAGAAGTCCTCAACTATTTTTCAAACCTCAACGAAGTTAACACTAAAACAGTTGAGCCGATTGGTCATATAACGGGTTTAGTTGATGTCGTCAGGGAGGATAAAACAGCTCCATCTATAAGTCAGGAAGATGCCCTCGTTAATGCTCCAAAGACTCACAATGGATTCTTTGAAGTCGAGGCAATTTTTGAAGAAGAATAATTAAGAAAAGGTTCAAAAGTAACAAAAGTATCAAATGTAACAAAGGGGGAAATGATTAAGTTAGATGATTTAACAATCAAAACTGCGGGCGAGCTCTTATCCCAAAAACAGATCGAGGCACAAGAATTAACTAAGTATTTCCTAGATAGAGCTCAAAAGCTCAATAAGAAGCTTAACTGCTATATTACTATCTGCGCAGAGAATGCCCTTAAAGAGGCGAAAAGAGTTGATGAAATAATTGCGGCTGGACAAAAAATAAGTCCTCTTGCGGGAATTCCTATTGCGTTGAAGGACCTTTTCACAACTAAGGGAATTCAGACAACTGCCGGATCCAAAGTATTGGAAAATTATGTACCAGTTTATGATGCAACAGTTGTTTCTCGACTAAAAGACAATCTATCAATCATTATCGGTAAAACTAATCAGGATGCCTGGGGCCATGGGGCAAGCGGCGAAAATTCCGATTTTGGTCCGACACTCAATCCGTATGATTTTAAGCGAGTTCCGGGCGGTTCTTCGTCTGGATCGGCTGCGGCTGTGGCGTCTGGCACTTGTCTTGCAGCAACGGGTACCGATACAGGAGGTTCGATAAGACAACCTTCTTCTTTCTGTAATCTTGTTGGACTAAAACCGACATACGGCCGGGTTTCCCGCTATGGAATTATTGCTATGGCCTCGTCGCTTGATTCGATCGGTCATATAACCAAAACAGTATACGACAATGCTCTCATCTTAAATGTGACAGCCGGACTTGATGATTTTGACTCAACGGCATCGCCAAACCCTGTTGATGACTACACCAAAGACCTCGAAAAAGGTGTCAAAGGTCTAAAAGTTGGACTTCCGAGGGAATATTTTGACGAGCTGGATTCAGATATTAAAGAACTGATGCTTTCTACAGTGAAAACCTTGGAAAGACTGGGTGCCCAAGTTATTGATGTTTCGCTGCCTCATACAAACTACGGAGTTGCAACTTATTACATAGTCCAGACATCCGAAGTATCATCAAATCTGGCAAGGTACGATGGAATCAGATTCGGAAATCGCCGGGAAAAATTTGGCGCGGAAGCTAAAAGAAGGATTATTTTGGGAACGTACACACTTTCTGCCGGCTATTACGATGCATATTATTTAAAAGCCATGAAGGTTAGGAGACTTATCAGAGATGATTTTATAACTGCTTTTAAGAAAGTCGACATTTTAATTTGTCCGATTTCTCCAACATTGCCGTTTAAACTCGGTGAAAAGATAAGCGATCCGTTACAAATGTATCTTTCAGATATATTTACCGTCAACCCAAGTCTTGCTGGTGTTCCTAGTCTTGCAATTCCATGCGGATTCATCAATAACCTGCCTGTTGGGATGCAAATAATCGGGCCTTATTTTAGTGAAAAGCTTTTATATCAAGTCGGATATGCCTATGAGCAAGATACTAAATGGTACGAACGACGACCAAAAGTGTGAATTAAGAATCATGAATCAAGAATTTCAAACTATCAACTATGAACCGTGAACCATGAACCAATTTATGCCTGTCATCGGTCTTGAGGTCCACATAGAACTTGCAACAAAAAGCAAAATGTTCTGCGCCTGCTCAGCGGATTATTTTGGCGCTAAACCTAATACCCATGTTTGTCCTATTTGTCTTGGACTTCCGGGAGCTATGCCGAAAGCAAATAAATTGGCGATAGAATTTGCTCAAAGATTTGCATTAGCTCTAAATTGTCAGGTTCAATTGGGTAGTAAATTTGATCGTAAGAACTATTTTTACCCAGACCTTGCTAAAGGATTCCAGATTTCGCAGTATGACTTGCCGTTTTCGCAAAAGGGTTTTCTTGAGATTCTATCTGGCGAAAAAGTGAAAAAAATAAATATCACCAGGGCCCACCTCGAAGAAGACACAGGTAAGTTGAATCACGCTACTATTAGTGGACGAAGAGTCACACTCATCGATTTTAATAGGAGCGGAGTGCCACTGATGGAAGTCGTTTCAGAACCTGAAATGAATAACGCGCAAGAAGCCAAAGCTTATGCCCAAAAACTTCAGCAAATAGTCAGGTATCTAAAAATCTCAGATGCAGATATGGAAAAAGGTAGTATGAGGATTGAACCAAACGTATCTCTAAGAAAGGTATTTTTTGGATCAAAAGATCCAAAGGTAACAAAAGTATTACCTCCATACAAGGTTGAACTGAAAAATATTAATTCTTTTAAATTTGCGGAGAAAGCGATAAATTTCGAGATAGAAAGGCAGAGGAAAATTCTTGAATCTGGTGAAACTCCAGTACAGGAAACCAGAGGCTGGGACGAAAAGAACAATCGGACAGTCAGCCAGCGCAGCAAAGAGTTAGCTCACGATTACCGTTATTTTCCCGAGCCGGATCTGACACCGTTCACTTTTACTCAAGATTACATAAATCAACTCGCAAGACAACTACCGGAACTTCCAGATGCCAAAATCGCCAGATTTCAAAAAGAGTTCCAGCTATCAGCTTATGATGTAGAAATCCTAACTCGTAGTGTAGATATTGCTAATTATTTTGAGGAAGCAGTAAAAGCAGGAAAGAGACATCAGCTTACCCCAAAGCAGATAGCAAATACACTGATTAATCAAAAAATAGATATCGATGAAGTATTTCCCGCCAAACTTGTTCAAAACATCATCACGCAAACCCAAAAAACCCAACTCGATCCAAAAGAACTGGAAAAAATAGTTAAAAAAGTCCTTCTCCAAAACCTCAAGGCAGTTAATGACTACAAAAAAGGGAAAGAAGTAGCCCTCGGTTTTCTAGTTGGACAAGTTCAGAGAGAGTTAAAAGAGGAAGGTGGTCCCCGGCAAGTAAAGGAGATGATACTTCGAAAATTAAAACCATGACACGCGACGCAGTAGTTGAAAGAGAAGCAGCTCTTCAAGTGAATCGCCAAGAATACCTTGATCACTTGTCAGAAGCTGATCAAAATAATCTTGGGGTGCTTATGGATGCCTTTAAGAGCGTGTTCAGAAAAGATGGAAGAAAAGCAGTTCTAATTGCTGCTGGGGGCCAGTTAAATAAACCACAACAGCCTAGAAAAGATATCGATATTCTCTTGGGGTTCGAACCAAAGGGTCCCGATCCGGTTTTGGGAAACAATGATCTTAATTTTCATGAGTGGTCCCTTGCTCACTTTGCAATTTTAAAAAAACTTGTAGAGGAAATGATCTCACAGATGACAGACTTTAAAATTAAATCAGTCGTCGAGCCAAATATCGACCTGGATTTCAAGATTCCAGGTACTTTGAGAAGCGTTGGGTCAATTACCATCAAACCAGAAAAGGGCACGGAGATTGAAGTTATTAGGATACCGGATATGTCCGACCCAGTCAAAGAAGAGCCTTATGCTATTCTTGCGGCAGTCTAAAAGCTAAAATGTCAAACTTTGTCCATCTTCACGTCCATACTGAATATTCGCTTCTTGATGGGCTTTCTAAAATCCCCAAGTTAGTTACTCAAGCAAAAATTATGGGCATGAAGCATCTGGCAATAACCGATCACGGTTCCCTTTATGGCGCAATTAAATTCTATAGGGAGTGCAAACAAGAAGCGGTTAACCCAATTATTGGCTGTGAGATGTATATCGCCAAACGGTCTCTATACGACAAAGAGGCCGGCCTTGATAAAGAAAATGCGCATTTAACAATCCTGGCCACTGATTATGAAGGATACCGGAATTTGATGAAGCTGGTAACCATATCTCATCTTGAAGGTTTTTATTACAGACCAAGAATTGACCGGGAAGTTTTGGCAAAATTCTCAGAAGGCCTGATAGCTCTTTCGGGGTGCGCAACATCGGAAATCGCAAGAGCTCTAGCAGAAGGTGATTTTGAAAAGGCTAAAAAATCAGCCAAAATTTACTCGCAGATTTTTGACAAAAATAACTTCTTTTTAGAAATTCAAAGACACTTATATGAAGAATTTAGAACTGCTCATCAAATCGGCTCCGAAGTCTATAACGACCTGGATAAGATGGCCAAAGATGAAAAGAAGATTACCGAAGGGTTAAAAAAGCTTTCGGGTCAACTTAAAATCCCTCTAGTTGCCACCAACGATGTCCACTACGTAATGCCGCAGGATGCGCAAGCTCAGGACGTCATTGTTTGTATCCAAACAGGGAAGGTCCTGACGGATACTAAAAGACTGCGAATGATGGATTCGCCAACATTTTACCTAAAAAGTACCGAGGAAATGTCGGAACTTTTTAAAGATACACCTGAGGCTATAACCACTACCCAAAAAATTGCTGAAAGGGTAAGTATTGAAATTCCAATGGGCAGGGTGGCGTTCCCTCATTTTGAAACACCAGTTTCAACAGGCGCAGATAAGTATCTTAAAGACCTTTGTTTTAAAAGAATAGCTAAACGAACTAATAAAGTAACTAAAGAGATTGAGGAAAGACTGAATTATGAACTTTCAATAATTTCCAAAAAAGGTTACTCAACCTACTTTCTGGTTGTTGCCGATTTCGTTAATTGGGCCAGAGAAAAGGGGATCATTTCAACAACCAGGGGTTCAGCTTCTGGAAGCCTAGTTTCCTTCGCACTGGGAATAACAACAGTTAACCCGTTGCTTTTCCAGCTCCCGTTTGAAAGATTTCTTAATCTTTACCGGCCAACACTTCCAGATATCGATGTTGATTTTGCAGATAACAGACGAGACGAAGTTATCGAATACGTTAGGGCAAAATATGGCCAGGATAAAGTAGCCCAAATAAGTACTTTTGGAACAATGATGGCCAGACAAGCTGTTCGGGATGTCGCTAGAGTCTTAGGATGGCCTTACACAAAAGCGGATAGAATCGCCAAGATAATTCCATTTGGAGCTCAGGGATTCCATATGTCCCTAGATAGTGCTAAGAAACAAAACGTTGAACTTGGGTCTCTTTACAAGCAAGACACCGAAGTCAAGGAGCTTTTAGATCTGGCAGAGACGATTGAGGGTAATGCCAGACATGTTTCGGTTCACGCAGCTGGAGTCGTAATTTCGCCGACACAGTTAACCGATTTTACTCCGCTTCAAAAAGAAACATCGGGCGAAAAAATTATCACCCAGTATGACATGTACGACATCGAAACAGTTGGACTGGTTAAAATGGATTTCTTGGGAATAAGAAACCTTTCGATTCTGGGCCAGGCGGTCGAAATAGTCGAAAAAACCAAAGGTATTAAAATCGACCTTATCAAAATTCCTTTCGATGACAGAAGGGCCTTCGCGATTTTGGCCAAAGGAGAAACCATGGGTCTCTTTCAGCTTTCCGGAACAGGTATGACACGCTATTTGAAGGAACTTAGACCCTCGAATATTTTCGATATTATGGCCATGATTTCACTATTTCGACCTGGTCCTATGAATTCGATTCCCGAGTTTATTAAAAGAAAACATAATGCAAATAGAACAAGTTATTTTGATCCCCGTATGGCCGACTATTTAAAAGAATCTTATGGTGTGATTGTTTACCAGGATGACGTGCTTCTGACTGCTATTAACATTGCCGGATATTCCTGGGAAGAGGCCGATAAGTTCAGAAAAGCCATGGGTAAGAAGATTCCTGCCGAGATGACTAGACAAAAGGAGAAATTTATCGAAGGGTGCATCAAAAATGGCATGTCCGGGGAAAAAGCCGAAGAGCTCTTTAAGCTTATCGAGCCGTTTGCGGCCTACGGCTTTAATAAAGCCCACGCAGCCTCATATGCCGTTATTGCCTACCAAACTGCCTATATGAAAGCCAATTATCCAGTTGAGTTCATGACTGCTGTTATGTCAGCTGAGTCTGACGATCCAGATAAAATTGCTGCCGCGGTTACCGAATGCGCCAAAATGGGAATAACAGTTTTGCCTCCAGATATCAATTTTTCAACAGTTGGTTTTACGATCGAACCAAAACAGGCAATCCGTTTTGGTCTTTCAGCAATAAAGAATGTCGGAAAAGCAGCAATTGAGGCGATTCTTTCACAAAGAGAAGAAAAAGGACCTTTTAAATCCCTGGATGATTTTGTAAAAAGGGTAAATTTACGAGTGGTCAACAGAAAAACGCTGGAAAGTCTGATAAAAGCCGGCGCGATGGACAAATTTGGAAATCGGAATGCTCAACTTAAAGTACTTTCTGAAATAAAGTCGTCAGGCTCATCTCTTTCGAAAACAATTGCCACAGGGCAAGGGAGTCTCTTTGATGACGTTGACATGGAAAAACAAAGTAGTCCTTCTTCCGCGATTACTGCGCTCTTGAGTACTACCCAAGAAGCCCCAAAAGAGGAGATTCTTTCTTGGGAGAGAGAGCTTTTAGGTTTTTATCTGACTGAACATCCCCTGGTTAAGTTGGCCGAGAAAATACAAAAATTCATAACAGCTAAGATTTCAGAAGTCGATATTGATATTACGACTGGTGAAAAAGAAGTAAAACTCGCTGGTATTATTTCAAGTATCCGCAAAACTATTACTAAAGTGAGAAAAGAAGAAATGTGCTTTTTAAAACTTCAGGACGAAACCGGTAGCATTGAAGTGCTTGTTTTCCCCAGAGTTTATGCAACCTGCAGACAATATCTTCTTCCTGATCAAATAATTATTGTTAGAGGGAAACTTGAGCTTAACGAGGAAACACCTATAGTGATAGCCGGAGAGATTCAATCGTTTGAGGCTGCACACAAAGCAAGCATGCAAGAAGAAGAGATCTTAGAGGTCTTCTTGGCACCAGACACCGATCGGGTTTTGCTTTCTAAAATTTACCAGGTTCTTAAGAAAAATCCTGGAGAAATCCCCACCTTTTTAGTGCTGCCGTCAAGAAACGGAACTGCGAAAAAATTCCCGGTGCCTTTCCAAACTCGCAAGAACCAGGCCCTGGTAAAAGAGCTGGAAACACTTGGCTGTAGAGTGGAGGACTGAGGGAAAAATTTTACATTTGCCCTCATACTCGCTATACTTTTTAATTAATGAAAAATGATACATTTAACCCTGGTGATACTATCAGACTTTATACCAAAAACCTCACAGACCAAAAAGTCCGATCGGTCCCCTTCGAGGGTGTAGTGATTGCAATACACGGTAAGGGTCAGGATAAAACCTTTACTCTTAGAAAAATATCTACAGGCGCTGTGGCTGTTGAGCGAATTTTCCCCATTAACTCCCCTGCTATTGAGAAAATTCAGGTAATAAAAAGAGGTAAGGTTAGGCGGGCTAAACTCTATTATTTGCGAAAGAAATGAGCAAATAACAAGCGCTCTTTTTATTTGCGAAAGAAATGAGCGAATAATAAGCTCTCTTTCTATCCTCGCAAGAAGAAATAACACCAAGCTATGATAGAGTCGTCTTTGGATGAAGAAAAAGCTCTTTGGAAAAAAGGGTATAAGTATATTGCGGGAATTGATGAGGTTGGACGCGGCTCATGGGCAGGACCTTTAGTGGTCGGTGCAGTTATTTTGCCTACTAATTTTATAATCCCAACCGGTTTTGCTGATTCAAAGCATGTTAAACCGGCAAAAAGAAGGGAATTTGCCGCCTATATTTACGAACGAATCAAAACCTATTCTATCGCCGAAGTACCGGTCGCCATTATCAACAAATTAGGAATTGGTAAGGCGACGCATATCGGCTTTCGCAAGGCTATTCGACTGTTATCTACAAAGCCTGACTACTTATTAATCGACGCCTTTTATATCAGGCATGTTAACAGAAAAAATCAAAAAGCAATCGTCCATGGAGACGAAAAGTCAGCATCAATCGCTGCTGCTTCAATAATTGCCAAAGTCTACAGAGATAATTTAATGAAGAATTTGGCTAAGAAATATCCACTTTACCTTTTTGCCAAACATAAGGGCTATGGCACAACTAGTCATCAAAACGCAATAAGAAAATACGGCTTCTCTCAAGTTCACCGGCGCAGTTTTAATCTCAGCTTTCTAAATCATGACAACGCTGTCTGAAGGCAAGTATGGCGAAGATTTGGCTTGCGTCTATCTAAAAAAGGCCGGTTACAAGATTCTAGAAAGAAACTTCAGAATTAGAGGGGGAGAGATTGATATTATTGCAGTTGACAAACAGACGCTGGTCTATGTTGAGGTGAAAACCCGCTCAAGCCACCGTTTTGGCCTTCCGGAAGAAGCCGTTACTTATCGCAAGATGAATTTTCTGAAAAGAGCAGCAAAATTCTACAGAAATAACAGGCTAAATTTAAGATTGCCCCAGCTCGAACGCATTGATGTACTCGCAATAGACCTCATAGATCCAAAAAATCCCCATTACAACTTGATTCAAAATGCCCAAAGTTAGTCACTTCAAAAGTTAACTGCTATTAATTTTGGGTGTTTTTTACGAAGTTCCACAAGCTCGGTTTTGGTCAACAGCCCATTTTGGGCACCGGTTTTACCGATAACAGAAGAGGCATTTAAGGCTCCCCAAACCATTGCTTCTTGAAATGCTTCACCCGCAGATAAAGCTGAGATTAGTCCACTTGCGTAAGCGTCGCCAGCGCCGGTCTTTTCGACCAAGGTTGCCGGAAGAGCGGCAACCTTTAAATTTCGATTGCCGTCTGATGCGTAAGAGCCCTGCGCTCCATCAGTAATTACAGCTGTCTTTGGACCCAAAAGAAGCAAGCGAGAAAGAAGATCTGCCGGATCTACAATTTCTATTTGGTCAATCCCCAAAATAGTCTTTGCTTCACACATATTAGCAATTAATAATTCAGACGCTTCCAAAAGCGCAGGATATTTTTTAATATCGTGTTTTAACTGATAAGTTCCCGGTCCGAATGCTAATTTTGCACCTGTTTTCTTTACAAAACTGACAATTTCGGCCATAATTGACGATTTGACAAAAGACTGCGCCATTGAAGTTAAATATACCCATGAGCAATTGGTAAGAACTGGTAGGCTGTAATCCCAGTCTTGATGGTAGACGAAAATTGTCCTTTCCTTTTGAAAAGTTAATACTACAGAAAGATTAGACTCTCTATTTTTATTAATTTTTATATAGTCCCCCGCCACATTTTCATTTTTAAGAGCAAGTTTAATTGACTTTCCGTATTCATCGTCACCCAGATTGGTGTAAATTGCGCTTATTAAACCAAGTTTAGAGGCTCCGACTGCAACATTGGCTGCATTTCCGGCAACACCATGGGCAATTGAATCAACCGGAATTTTGTCTCCGTACCCTAAGCAAATCTTGCAGTCCACATGGTTAATATCGCACTCCACTGTCGCGTCGTGAATTTTAATAAAGGTGTCGATTGTCGAATCGCCAATTGACACTAGATCAAATCTTCGCCTGTCGTCCATTTAAAGATTAATATTTTCGAACCTTTTAATAACATCAATAACTTGTATAGGGTCATTTACAATCTTAAAAACTTGCCTCTCCTCCGGTCTGATATACATTCCTTTAGTAAAAGCAAAAATGATCTCCTGCCAAAAGTTGCCATAAAGAATCAGAGGTTTATGGTGCCCAAAGTAAAGCCTTGCCAAACCCCAGGCCATGCCAAATTCTGAAATTGTACCGGTCCCGCCGTTGAAAATAATAAATACCTGACCAATCTCAAGAAGTTTTAGCGTTCGCTCTAAATAATTGTCAACAACAATCAATTCATCGACTTTATTTTCTTCATCTCTGCCTTCAAACACAGGAATGTCCTTGGGATAAAAGGTAACACCAATTGTTTTTCCGTTCGCGCTCTTGGCACCAAGTGTGGCGGCTTTCATAACTCCAGGCCCACCGCCATTGACTACGATGTAACCGTGCTGTGCACAGACTCTGGCTACTTCATAAGCATTTTTGAAAAGTTCATCGTTTTCTTTAGCGTCAGCATAACCCAGAAATGTAATCTTTTGGATTTTTGCCATCCTATACTCAATTATGTGGGTTTTGAGGCAAGCTTCGCAAGTTTTTCATAAGCGAGGAAATAATCGTCGGAGTTGTGAAGGTATGAAGTTGCGATCAGAAAATCTGCGCCGGCTTTAGCCAACTTAGGCGCTGTTTCTTCATTAACTCCAATATCAATCTCCACCGGTAACTCCGGGGCAATCTTTTTGGCCTCTCTGATTCTGCCATAAACTGCTTCCTGTAGTTTTTGTCCGGAAAAACCGGGACTAGCCGAATAAAGCGAAAGAAGATCAATATCATCAAAAAAATGCAAGACAGCTTTAACGGGTGTTTCGGGGTTAATTGAAAGACCGGCTTGTTTTCCGAAGTTCTTAATAAGGTATATATCTTGATTAGTATCACTGTCGACTTCAAAAGGGAAAATAATTCTTGAAACGTATTCCAATTTCACAAGCTCATTAATATAGTTTTGCGGATATACAACCATCAGTTGGATCTCCAGCATACTCGACGAGGGGTACTTTTTGATTATCTCGGCACCGATAGTAGTGTTGGGTGCGAATTTGCCGTCTATAACATCAATTTGGATAATATCAGAAACGTGTTCTGCCTTTAGCAGTCTTTTATGATAATCTTCTTCGTCGTTAGTTAGAATTCCCGGAATAATCTTTGCCATAATGGCCTCATAACAATTTAACAATTTAACAGTCGAACAATTCAACTGGTAAAATTGGAAAGTATATAACTTTCTCCCTGCTGTGGCGCAACTGCTTCTACATTAAGTTGAGCCTTGATTGCTTTTAATAGTATCAACATCTGATCAGCTTCGCCATGAACTAGAAAGACTTTCTTGCAGCCTTTAATACTGCTAAGCCAATCTAATAGCTGAGGAAGGTCCGCATGCGCGCTGTAAGACCTGATTGACTCGATTCTCGCACTTACATGAATCGTTTTTCCTAAAATTTTAACTTTCCTATCACCCTCTATTAATCTTCTGCCTAAACTGCCAACCGGCTGATAACCGACAATGAGAAGTGTATTTTTTGGGTCCTCTAGGTATTTTCGCGCATGGAAAATAATTCTTCCGCCATTTAGCATACCCGATCCTGCAATAATCACTTTAGGGTTAGGCGCCACATCAATTGCCTTCGATTCTTCAACGGTTTGGGTAACCTGTAGCCGGTCAAGGCCGAAAAAATCATTATCCGGATGAACCTTGCGGATTTTCCCGGATAGATATCCCGGATATTTTTCAAAGACCTTAGTAACTTTTTGGGCCAGGGGACTGTCTAAAAAGAATGTTGGTTTTTCGCATTTGCCGCTATCGCAAAAGTGCTCGATATCATGCAATAGTTCCTGCGTTCTTTCTATAGCAAAGGTAGGGATTAAAAGTACCCCGTTTTGGGCAACTGTTGCATTGATTATTTCTGCCAATTTTTGTTCACGCCTACTCGAGTCCTCATGAGTCCTCCCGCCGTAAGTACTTTCACAGATGACATAATCGGCTTCTAAAATTTGCTCAGGCGGTTCCAGAAGCTCAGAAGGTTTGTTTCCTAGATCACTGGTATAGACAAGTTTTTCTCCCTCGGACTCAAGTAGAGTTACAGCAGATCCTAAGATATGCCCGGCATTTTTAAAAGTCAGTTTAATTTGCGGGGAAATCTCGACGGGTTCGTTGTACGAAATTGATTCGAAAAGCTCCATTGCATTATCAATGTCATCATCAGTAAAAAAAAGAGGGTGGTTGTTTTTTTCCGCTTCTTCCCGGGCCAGTTTTGCGCTGTCTTCGAGAACCAATCTTGTGAGCTCTTTTGTAGGCGCTGTAGCATAAATCCTGCCGCGAAAACCTTCTTTCACTAGTTTTGGCAGCTTCCCGGTATGGTCAAGATGTGCGTGTCCGATAATCACGAAGTCAATTTCTTTGGGATTATACGCAAAAGGAGAGAAGTTGCGTTCTTCTGAAAGTTTTAGGCCCTGAAAAATGCCGCAATCCAGAAGTATCTTCTTGCCTGCAGTTTCAACTAAAATGTTTGATCCTGTGACTTCCCGACAAGCTCCATAAAAAGAAACGCGCATAATATTAGTATTGTCCGATTAAGGATGAAGGATCAAGGATTAAAAGAAGAGTACGAAGTCAATTGTCAGTTGTCAAATGTCAAATGTCAAAGGATAAATTAGTCTATTGAAAACCTTGTTATTCTTCGAACAAAGTGAGAAGTCTAATAGTTCTCGCTACGGAGAGTATCAGACGGTACTCTCCTACGCTCGAACAATATAGGTTTTCAAGAAACTCGAGGTTAAATGTCAGACAATTCCCAGCGCCTGATCGATCTTAGGCTTGTCAAATCCTAAAATTGTAACTTTTGACCCGTCATTTTTTTCGATAACAGTAAAGGGAACGCCCATTTGTCCCGAAATGGCAATCATCTCGTCGGCCCTTTGCGGGTTTTCATCAACGAATACTTCCTCATAGGCAATATTCTGGGAATTAAGGTAATCCTTTTCCATTTTGCAAAAAGGACAAGTTTTGGTAGTGTATAGTGTGACTTTATACATTAATATTAATTATATCAATCTCGCGCGTTGAAAACCTTATTATTCTTCGAACAAAGTGAGAAGTCTAATAGTTCTCGCTACGGAGAGTATCAGACGGTACTCTCCTACGCTCGAACAATAAGGGTTTTCAACAAGCTCTTGATCAGAGTTCACTAGCCGGAATTCTTTGCCAAAATATCCAATTATGTCTATCTTCTTCCCAGTCACATTCGTTATGTTTTGACATCGCCTCGATTGTTTTTGCGCTGAACCTTCTTTTTAAATATTCAAGTATCTCCTCTGCCCTAGATTCATCCGCAATATTTCCGAAAATAAATCTATGTAAATCATTGCCGATTTCTCTAACACAATCAGCATATAGATCTGCAAAAAGTCTAATGTTCGAATGGAGTGCAAAATCCCAACCATTCATCCTCCCTATTTCTCGCGGGTAGTGATAAGCACCTGCTTCGAGAATCGGTATTGGCAAAGGGTGTTGTTGTATTCCATGAACTTTTTCATGCAAGCTACAACCGCCGATAGCTAATGTGCGTTCAAATGATTCAATCAGATCAAGGTACGTAGGAATATCTTCCAACGCATCAGCCTTCTCATCAAAATCTGCTTTTGTCATTAGAAGTTCAGCATCCACAGCATGGATCGCGCCTTGTCCCAAGGGGAAAATTGCAATTCTTCCCGCCCAATAGTGCCTAACCGGAAACTCTCCAGCTTTATGAGATGGCCTTTTCCCGTCTTCTACAATTGTATAGTTCGTATAGACATATCCGTCGATTGAAGACTTTTGCAGATTAATAGTTTTTTCCCCTTTTTCCCAAAATTTAGAAAATCTTAATGCGGTGCTATCGTCCGTGAAAAGGATATGAACAGATGTCATATACTCGAGTTGCTCTTTCGTGAGATATTGTCCGAATGCCTCAACGAATGCTTTTCCAACGCGAATTTCTAATTCTCTGTAATTATCCCTTAAATTCGGAGGAATAACGCTAGTTTGCTCTTCTAGACTAGTAAAAGCATCTGGATCATCAAGCAAGAACGGCCGTATATTTTCAGGCATTAAAGAAACTGTTAAAATAGTCTTTTAACATTGTCATCAGAGTCGTTCTACCTTTATTGCTTTTAAGGTACACTTCTCGCCTTTTTGCATCTGATTTTGCTAAATATGCTTCATAGAAAATTAACTTTAGTGGTTTATACACTTTTGTAGATCTTACCTCGCCTGAATTATGTTCGTAATATCTTTTTTTGAGATTTTCCGAATAACCTATGTAGATAAAGTTTTTACTAGGATTGTGAAGAACGTAAACATAGAAGAATTTCATACACTTGACAGGTACAATTCTGCACCTGTCTCAGATACCATTCGCCTAAGATGCGGAGCCAGATATCGAATGGTATCTGGCAGCCCCGAGGGGAGTCGAACCCCTGTTAACAGATTGAAAGCCTGTTGTCCTAACCGCTAGACGACGGGGCCATCTACGGCCAATTTTAGCCTATGCATTTTAACATATTAGGGGCCTTACTTGGCTATTTTTTAAACTTATCCCACCACGCCTCCAAAATTGCCCGTGCTGTACCTTGACCGCCTAAGCCGAAAGCTAAACCGCCGGCGACCGCAATCATTGCAATGAGTCCGCCGAAAAGAATCCTTAAAAGTTCCGGTGCCACACCTAACTGATGGAGAACCAGAAAACTGACGAAAATAACCAGCGACCATTGGGCTACTAAAGACACAACATGGGCTAAATGGGTACCCAGAGAGCGACTGGCGCTATACGAGACACGGTAAGCGAGTTTGCTGATAGCCAAACCCACGATCGCCAATATTACGGCAACGATAACATTAGGTATATAAAGAATCACCCTATTTAAAACAACATTAACCGCGTCAAGCCGCCAGGCCTGCAAAGTCGGTATCAAAAAGACGATTATGATCGACCAACGGGCAAGCTCTGCCAGTATTTCACCCCATTCGATATCCCTGCCTTCAATTTTTGTTATTCCGTATCTTGCCAACAATTTTTCAACCTGCGCGGCCTTTAAAACACCGACGACGACCCTATAGGCGACGGCAGCGATAATTAGCCCAAGCGTCAGAACGATCAGTCCTCCAATTAATGCCGGAATAAAATTCAAAAAATTGACCAGGGAACCTAAAACAACCGTAGCAACTGTTGTTGATAAATCTTCAACGCTCAACTTTTCTCACCTCCCTTCAATAAAGATGTTTCTTATTCCATTTAAGATAAAGCCGGGACAAAAATCAACTAAATTTTGTTGGATCAAGAAAAGAGAACAATTCAAAGTCAATCAGTGGAGCAGTACGGTCGTGGCCCATTATGGCCTTATAGCTCCAGAGAGCAGTGTACCACTTTGAGGCTAAATGGGACAAATGGGACAGTATAAAAAAGGACTGTCCCAAAATTGCTGGTTGATATAGTTTGATATATTAAAATCATGGGATATATTTTATGGTAAGATGAAAATCCAGGACTCTTATGAAGACCTTTTTATTCTCCCCTTTGATACTTCAAATATTCTAAATATCCGGCATAAGCAAAGCTACTCGCACCAAACATTTCAAAGGATTCCTCAAAAGTCATTAAAATCTGATAAGTGAACCAACTGTGTCCTTTCCAAGAGTTGATCACTTCAAAAACTATAACAAGCAAGAATAAAATTGAACCAGCCGCAAGCGACGGAAAAGAATCATATTTTTTAAGCTTTGCGTATAAGCCGGTGAAAAAGATGTAGCCAAGAGTTATTAAAAGAAACGGAGCAAGATAAATAACCCACCTTGAGGATTGATAGCCTAAAGCCATAATCCAGTTCTCGATTGTAAACGCAACTGAAGGGAAATGGTTTTTAATAACCGAGCTAAAATTTTCGTGAATCTGGACAATCTCATCAATTCCGAGATAAAGAAGCAATATTGCAAGAGGAATTAAAAATATTAGACGTCCTTTAAAAAATACGACAAAAAGAAAAAAACCAACAATGAGAAGTTTTATACTCTGATAATACGTAGGAAGATTATTTTCAATATCCAGGTTGAAAAAATCTGTTCGGTAACCCAACAGAAGATGCAGGGCGAGAACAATTAAATCCAAAAAAATGAAAAGAAGCAGAAAATAGAAACTGCGAAAAGAGAAAAAAGTTTTAAATTGCACAAAGAATATTATCTTCTAACAAACAGAAAAATGCCATCGGGCGGGTTTCACGAAAATATGAGTATAATATTTCTAACAGGTGTTGAATTTAAAAAGAAAAAATATCCTGCTGTTTTTGCAGTTTTTAATCCTAGGTCTGAGTGTAGGAATAATTGAAGACCTAATTGCCGTTACTCTTGCAACCGATACCAAGATATCCTACCATCTCATCGGAATTGTCTTTCTGGTCACCCTGCCGTTTTCAATAATCGGCGAATTGATAGTAGACAAAATCGATGTACCGCATTTAGGCCATAAAACAGAACTCTTCCTGGAATTTTTAGCCTTCGGAGTAGTTATGGGAATTGTCGAAGATATTATCGCCATAAAAATTGTTACCGGCGAAGCAATAACTCTGCACATATTGGTGCTAATCACCCTGGTAGCCATACCTTTTGCCGCCTTCAGCGAACTAATTGTTGACAGATTTAAAATCGCCTGAGTGGCAAATATGAAAAAAGCGACAATATCCGCAAAGAAAGTTCTGGTAACATCATTTCTCGTTGATCTTTTAGATATTGCAATGAACTTGGCCGTAGCAATAATCACAGGAAGCGTGGTAATGCTTGCCGAACTTCTGCAGGGTATTGCGGATCTGACTGCCGCCGGATTTCTTTTAATCGGTCTTAAGCGTTCAGAAATACCGGCCGACAAAACTTACCCCTTTGGCCACGGGCGTGAGATGTATTTCTGGACATTACTTTCCTCTGTTGTAATGCTGGCAGTAACAGCAGGGCTTTCTTTTTATTTTGGATTTAAAAGGTTCTTATCCCCTAAGTTTATAGATAACCTCTTCCTTGCTTATATGGCTCTCACAATAGCCATCGCCTCGAACGGCTACTCATTAAGCCTTGGAATAAGGCGCTTATTAAACGGGGAAAAATTAACAAAAATTTTTCACAGATTTGCCCATTCCTCAAAAGTCGAAACCAAAGCGACTTTTATTCTTGATCTGATTGGGACAACTTCGGCTATTTTAGGTCTTTTCGCACTAACTCTTTTTGGAGTAACCGGAAACTTAAGATATGACGGTCTTGGCGCAATGATCATCGGTATCGCGCTTGGCGTACTTTCTCTTCTCCTCTTGTTTTCGGTCAGGAGTTTTTTAATTGGAAAAAGTGCGCCTTTTCAAACGCAGAAACAAATAATAGAATCCGCAAAAAGTATTCCAGGAGTCCTCGACGTTCTGGACTTAAAAACCGCATACGTTGGGCCGAATAAGCTTCTGGTGAATATTGAGATACATATAAAAAACAATCTTGATACCGACTCAATTGAAAAAATAATTGATAAAGTAAAAAGTAAGGTTCGCAAAGATACTCCCGATGCCTTCCACATCCAAGTCGAGCCCGAAACGCCTTAACTGGACTTCTGATTGGTTTCGTCAGTGCGGTAAAATAGACCTCGATGAAATTAATTAAATGCGCTCTACCTTTGATCATTTTCACTTTACTTTTTATGCCTTTAGGCACAGAAGCAGTTGAGGAAAAAGGTAGGGTTGTTATTGTTGAAGTTAACAGCGAGATTAAAGCGGGTACGGCCCAATTTATTAAAAGAACACTTGATGAAGCCGAAAAACAAGGGGTCAGCCTTTATTTAATAAACCTTAATACTCCCGGAGGACTATTAAAATCAACGGAGGAAATTACCAGGGCGCTTTTGGATAGTGGGGTAAAAACGGCTGTTTTTGTCGATAAGGCCGGCGGGTGGGCTTTTTCCGCCGGTACTTTTATTCTGATTTCCGCGGAAGTTGCCGCCGCCCATCCCGAATCTTCCATCGGTGCTGCCCAGCCCCGACTACTGGGCATGGAGGAAATTGGCACGCCTGACGAAAAGGTCATTGAGGCAACCGTTTCCTGGATTAGAAATCTGGCTGCCGCAAGAGAAAGAAACCAGGAAGTTTCGGAAAAATTTGTAAGGGAAAATTTGACACTTGACGGTAAAGAAGCGCTTGATGAGGGTATTGTCGATTTTACGCCAACTTCTGAAGAGGAACTTTTGGCAAGTCTTGGTCTTGACGATTCCGAGCTTATTCATCTTTACCCAAGCCTTATCGAATCACTGCTTTCCTTTTTCTCAACCCCGCAAATTGCATCTCTTCTTTTGACAATAGGCGGCTTGGGAATAATTTTGGTTTTCAGAACGGGAGAATTCGAGACTTTAGGTATTATCGCCATTGCCGGGCTGCTGCTCGGCCTTTGGGGATTGGGTGCCATCTCTCTTTCAGTTTTAGGAGTGGCCTTTCTGGTTGTCGGCGCCGGACTTTTGCTTGTCGAAATTACAAATCCCGGATTTGGAATCTTCGGTGTTGCCGGTACTGTTTCAATTTTGTTTGGGGTACTATTTTTCGGCCAGGAGCCTTTTTCCGCTCCTGTTTTGGCAAGAACGACCACATATCTGGCGTTGGGCGCAGCATTGGCCACAGCTTTGGCCTTTTTATTTGCCGGCAGGCTCTCGTTTGGCGCATTAAGGTCAACGGTCAAAAGCGGGATGGAATCTTACGTTGGTAAGGTTGGTGTTGTTTTGGAAAAGCTTGAGCCCTATGGTAGAATTCAAATTGATTCCGAGGACTGGCGCGCAAAAAGCATCGGCAAGAAAATAAACAGACGTCAAAAGGTAAAAGTAGTTTCTTTTTCGGGAAATACTTTAATCGTTAAAAAGGCTTATAAATAAATGGAGGGGATTTTAATTAATTTATTTTTTTCGGGTTTGGGCTTTGTTATTGTCCCCCTTTTACTGTTGCTTTGGGCGATAAGAATCGCCCGGGAGTATGAAAGAGGCGTAATTTTTCGCTTAGGCAGATTAATGGGAGTTCGGGGTCCCGGAATTTTTTTCCTAATCCCGATTCTTGAGTCTATGGTCAAGATAGATCTGCGGGTAGTAACTCTGGACGTACCAGCCCAGGATGTAATCACCAAGGACAATATTCCGGTAAAAGTCGACGCGGTTTTGTATTTTAGGGTTTCCGATCCGGCAAAGTCGATTGTTGAGGTTGAGGACTATATGCAGGCGACTGCCCAAATAGCCCAGACTTCCTTAAGAGGTGTTGCGGGAACCACGACTCTAGACGAGATTCTTTCTGAGCGTGCAAAAATTAACAGCCAGCTGCACAAGATAATAGATTCGGCCACAGACCCTTGGGGTATAAAAGTCACGGCTGTCGAAGTAAAACACGTTGAAATCCCGGAAGCTATGCAAAGGGCAATAGCCAAACAGGCAGAAGCAGAACGGGTCAGGCGAGCAAAAATTATTTTGGCGGAAGGTGAATTTCAGGCTTCGAAAAAACTTAGAGACGCCGGTAAAGTTTTATCCGCCACACCAATTACTCTGCGTTACCTGGAAACATTGTCAGAGGCTGCTAAAGAGCCCAACACCACTATCATATTTCCAGCCGAAATGCTTGGCCTCTTCAAAAAGCTTGGCGGAAAGTAAAAAGAGATTTTTGAGTAAGAGTCTATGGTATTCTAAATAAACTTCCTTTAAAAACCTTATGGAGACTCCTGTTCATCCAAAACGCCCCTTCATTATTAGAAATGGCCCAACCCCAAACAATTAAAATAACCGACAAAATAACAAGAAGTATGGAAGCCTACAGAAAAGTCAGGGACGAAGTATTGCTTCACAAAAACGTAGACCCGGATGACGAACCGATATCTTTTCTGGAATATGCAAAGTACGCGCTATTTAACGGAACAGTTCAGGAAAAAAGGGATATAATTCTCGCATTTAACAAACAACTTTATATCAGAAACAGAAGCATAGTTTCTTCACCAAGCTATTAAGAAATAATCCCTAAAAAAGCTCAACTGACGTGACTATCTTGCGACAGATAATACAGTAGGCAGTTGAGCTTGCTACTCGAGTTTCAGTCTCCAATTTCACTATATCATAGGGCCCCGGACAGCGAGGCTACGGTGAAACGCGTCCGTGTTCCATTGTCTCTCAGTTTGAGGGTAAAGTTAACTTTTTGCGGTTCCATACTTTTGTCTGGAAAAGTGGACGATTAGCAAGCCCCCTCAAGACGTTTGAGAGGACACGGTCGCTTTGGGGTGCCCGTGTTGGTGGGGGCACAGGGACTCGAACCCTGAACCAATCGCTTAAAAGGCGAGTGCTCTGCCGAATTGAGCTATACCCCCTCGTCGAAATAGACTCCGCTTATTATACTCAAATGAGCCCTCAGGCTTCAATAATATACTCGGTGCATTTTGTAAATCTAAATTCATAAATTATATAATGTCAATCTAAACCCTAAGCTCTAAACACTAAACTCTAAAATAATGAATTGGGTCGATTTAGTTATTTTACTTGTAATTTCGGTCTTTATTCTCGAAGGACAAAAGCGCGGTTTCTTTGCCCAAATTTTAGATATTTTAGGGTTTTTATTTTCGCTGATTTTGGCATTGATCTTCTATCCGCAGGCGGCAGAGCTTTTCATAAAGGTTTTTAATATCCCCAAAATTGCTGCAAATCCCATCGGATTTCTATCAATCTGGATTATTGCCGAAGCAATTTTTTTCAGCTTGCTTTCTATATTTGTCGGTAAAATAATTCACTTTTTGTCAAAAACTAAAATAAACCAATATCTTGGCTTTATCCCTGCTGTCGCTAACGGCCTGCTTTTTACAGCTTTTATCTTATTATTTGTTGTATCGCTGCCAGTAAGACCGGATATTAAAAAGGACATATTTGATTCCAAAATCGGATCAAACCTGGTTGAAAAAGCTCAGGTTTTGGAAACTCCTCTCAGTGGCGTCTTTGGTCCTATTGCTAAGCAAACATTAACCTTCCTGACAGTTAACCCCCATGAGACAGGTTCGATTCCCTTAGAATTCACTCAAAACCAGCTGACTGTTGATGCAGTTTCAGAACAAAGAATGTTTGAACTGGTAAATCAGGAAAGAGTTAAATTTGGCGTCAAACCATTGATCTGGGATGAGCGTCTGGCAGAAGTCGGCAGAGAACACTCAAAAGATATGTTTAAAAGGGGCTACTTTTCTCATTATTCTCCCGAGGGCAAGGATGTAGGAGACCGGCTCGAGGACTCCAGCATAAACTATTCTCTTGCCGGAGAAAATTTAGCTCTCGCGCCGGATGTTATCCGTGCCCACAACGGCTTGATGAATAGCGAAGGCCATCGGAGAAATATCCTGGACCCGGCATTTTCCAAGATTGGTATTGGCGCAATTGATGGGGGAGTCTACGGCAAAATGTTCACTCAGGTGTTTACTAATTGAACCCGGTACTAGAGAACAAAATTATTGCCCTTTAATTTATTATAAAGTTTATCATTAAGCATATTAGACTTACATGGTGTGATCGAAATTAGCGAATGTTGAATAGCACCAGCATCTGTATTGATTGGAAACTTAATTTCTTTAGGCTTTGATGAATAAGTAAAAGTGCTTGTTTCCCCATCAAGAAGAGGACTCAGGTAGAACTTTCCTTTATCAGCGAGAGGTTGTGTAAAAATAGCCTTATTTGTCGGTTTCTCAGGAAAGTTGATATTCAGAAGCTCTGAACCCCAAAAATTATTTTCTATAATTTTCTTAATAAGTTTGTGCATAGTTTCGCCAGGATAATTTATGTAGGGGGAGATGTCATCTTCTTCGCTGTGATTGCGGAACCAGTATTCTGTTGGCAAGTCCCAGCCAACAGACATAACGTTACTAGAAAGTCCCAAAGACAGAATTCGTGTAGCGGCGGCTACTGTACCGGAAGATATCATTGCCCCGCCTGAAACATTGGCCCCTAAATTGATACCTGATACGGCAAAGTCAAATTTTTTATTATAGTAGCATTTTGCAAATTCCACAGCGTCAACCGGTGTACTATCTACCCAGACCGCTTTTATTCCGTCTACTTTTGTTTCATGCCAGGCGATCTTTTCGTTCAAATTCATTTTTCCTCCAATACCGCTCTGCTGAGTCTTAGTAGCGCAAATTGTCAGTTCATACTCGTTTTTAAGGAAATGAATAAGAAGCCTTGTGCCTATTGAGTTATAACCGTCATCACCTGTTATTAATATATTTTTAACATCCATATAATCTCGTTAAATATTATATTACTATTTCCTCAAGCTCTTTTACGCCTCCGAAGGCAATTCGGTCAATAACTACATTGTCAGTCCCCAGCATTCCGCCGGGCGTAATCACAAAATTACCCCATCTTTCGTTTATCAGATCAATCGCGTTAACCAATTTCTGCTTCTTGTCAAAATCCTCCAAAAAGGAAAGTTGCATATTTTTGACTCTTTCTAAATTGAAACAAGAAACAGCCAAATTTCTGTCTGGACTTCTGTAGGGGCTCATATTTAAAAGCTTAAAAGCTACTTTGTAAATATCGCGGGAATCAAAAATATAGTCCGGTAAGCTTACCCCTTTATGCCAAAAACTGTTGTCCCTGTAAGCAATTGCCAGATGGACTCCCCTGGCAACGTACCCTGCTTTTCTCATCCTCATACCTGTTTTTTCCGTTAACTTTTGCAAGATCGGTGCAAGTTCCTCCACTCTCAGTAATGGCTTTGGGAGCGCAAATGAATTACCGTAGCTGCGTCTGCCGAAGGTAACGTTGTCTATTTCCCAACCGTGAAGTCTGACGTACCAGTAATAGGCGAGTATTGACCCAAATGCGGCTTTTAGTTTTTGTACAGATGCCTTGTAAAAATCCAGTACGGTATAAACGCCGGCATTGTTTAACCTGATTGCGTTTCTTGTTTTGATTCCGCAAAGATCTACCAAGCTTAATTTAGAATAAATATCTCTGAAATTATTTTTATCAATAACATCCAAACCATCGGGTTTATTAAGACCCGCTCCAACTTTGGCAAGAAATCTATTAGTTGAAATTCCGACCGATACTGTTAGCCAGCCGCCGATTTCTCTTTTTATTTTTTCTTTAATCTCCCGAGCAACATTTATCATACCTTTTCGGTAAGCAGGATAACCTTCAAGGTCCAAAACAAACTCGTCAATAGATCTTGGAATTGCCTTATCTGTATAGTTTTCCAGTAACTTCCTAAATTGCAGATGGACGTTGCGGTATTTGGCAGGATCTGGTGTCAGTACGATAAGATGCGGACATAACATTTTTCCGTCTCTTACCCTCATTCCGACTGTAACCCCATATTTTTTGGCTTCTATTGACGGTGCCACGATACAACCTGCCGGTGAGTCGTATGCCGCTACAGCAATGGGTTTTCCTCTAAGCCTCGGGTTTGCTTGTTGTTCAATTGTGGCAAAACATGAGTTAAGGTCAAGGTGCAAGAGTGTCGGCGACTTGGGATTAAAGGAAAAATCAATCAACTTCTCCATCTGAAATTTCCTCCAAAGTCCACCCCAGATTATTGGTATTAAGCCTAAGTCTAAAGAAAAGAGAAGAGGTATCGACTGAAAAAATATGGAAAAGAGTTCTTCCCTCGCGAAAAGTGTGATGATAACCTACCCTGACTACAGGATAGTCTTGGTCGTCCCAATGAACCAATTTAGGTAACACCTTTCTGGATTTACTGTTGTATTCTAAAGTTACCGAAACAGGGACGCTGATTACTTGACGCATTTCGAGCTAATTATACCCAAATAAAACCCGAATAACAAGAAGCATTTTGAATCAAAAATTGATCTTAATGAAGTAATCAATTAGAATAACCGGATCATTTAAACAACCTAAAATGTTTCCGATACGCGATACACAAAATTCGCAAAAATTTCCCCTGGTAAATCTTGGCCTAATTGCCTTTACAATCTATGTTTTTATACAGGAGCTATTCACGCCCAATATAGATTTGTTTATTGCAGAATACGCGCTTATCCCTGCGAAAATTAATTTTTTCCAATTTGAAACTCTAACACCATTTATAACTTCAATATTTCTGCATGCCGGATTTTTGCATATTCTTTCAAACATGTGGTTTCTATGGATTTTCGGCGATAATGTCGAGGCGGCAATGGGACATGTCAAGTATTTAATCTTTTATCTATTTTGCGGAGTAGCAGCCAGTTTTATTCAATACTTATTTATCCAGAATTCATTTCTACCGATGCTGGGAGCCTCTGGCGCAATTGCTGGAATTCTCGGAGCATACCTGAAATTCTTCCCTCACAACACAATCGACACAATTATACCTATTTTTGGCCTACCTTTAATTATTGCCCTGCCTGCCGGACTTATGCTTGTTTATTGGTTCTTTACGCAGGCGTTTAATGGAGTAGCGGCAGTCTTTACCGCTACTGCCTCCATTGGCGGGATTGCTTACCTTGCTCATGCCGGCGGTTTTGCCTCAGGCTACATTACTTCAATCATTACCCGCAAGGGCTAGCATTGGACGTTCCCTGTCAAAACGAGCTAGAATAAAAACAGATTATTCGCATACCAGAATGCTCGCTGAATCATATAAAGATTACTTACGTTTTCTGGAAAAGTCACCGCGCCTCCAAATTTTCCAAAAGGTTCTGGTAATTATCATAGGTCTAATGCTAATAGCAGGAGGAGGTTCTACCGCCCTTTTCTACTGGCGTTATCAGAAAGAACAACCAATACGACTCGAAAATAGCTATTTAGAGATAGCCGGCAGCGGATTCTTTTCTGCACAACAATCGGTTAATGATTTACTTGCTGGATTTCAAGTAGCGGGCACAAAAACAGATATTGTGAATGATTTAAAGGAGGCCTCAGCGTCTTCATCTGGATTCTTTGTGCTGGCCGACCAGCTAGATAGAACTATTGCCAGTATTGAAAGTGCCGGGGAAAACGTCTCCTTTCAAAAAAACCAACTCCGGCAAACACAAACTCCGTCAAGATTTACTGATTTAAATAACCGATTGCTTTCTTTTTATGACAAAAGCATAGGAGTTTTTGATAGCTTAAAAAGCCGCCATCAATTTGCCAAAGAGTTCCTCCTGTCAGCAGGTCCGAATTTTTACCTGCAGGTATTATCCGACGAAGCGTTGTGGCAAACAGGTAAAAATGAAGAAATTATTGCTTACTTTGAAAATATCAAAACAGAGGCCAATGATTCTTTGAGGAAGCTATCAGAATTGGAACCGCCTGAAGATTTTAAAGGGCAGTTTCAAACTCAAGTGTCATATATGGAGCTTCTGGTTAAGATGGCTGACAATATAATAAGTATTCTTTCGCAGCAAGAGGATCTAAATGTGGAGAATGCCACGCAACTTGAAAAAGCCTATCAAGTATTAATTGGGGCAAGAAGAGAAAATGAAATATTTAGGGAAGAACTTATTAGTGCAAGATCAGAACTTTTCTCACCCGAAGGAAATTTATTGCAATTTGGACCCTTAAGGATCGATGAGAATACACTAACTTCAGATTTAGAAAATATCAACATACAAAGAAAACAGGTAAAAACATATAAATTACCTGTATTTTTACAAAAGTTGACCACCCATTAGTTTTGGGGGTTTACAAAACACTAAACATTTTTGGTAAAATTTAACCAAAGGAGGAAAATTGATGGACCCAAACGATCAAAATCCAACGGCACCTTCTGGTGATCCAGGTACGATAACACCGCCGCAAGATCAAGGTGTACCTGCGCCGGATGCGGGACAAGAACCGCCGGCACCTGAAGCACCTCCAGAAGCAGGAGCAGGAGAAGTTTCTCCTCCTCCTCCGGTGGTTCCTGGCGAAGATGGCCCCGAGTCATCAGGCGGACAGGAGCCTTCTGGTGGCGCGCCAGCCGTTTAAATTTATTCCCCCAGATTTTAATTGACAAAGGGTAGAAGTAATTTCTATTCTTAAAGAAGAGCATTATTAAAATAATTATTTGGGGAAATAAATTGACGCTTACCAGCCTAAAGTCTAAAGCAAAAGTTTATACAATCATCATCCTTCTCATAATATATGGAGCGGGAGCTTACTTTGTGGGAAGGTCTTCTGCTTTTGGCCAGATTCTCAAGATCAGAAAAGAAGTACCCCAAAGAGCGATTGTAGCCCCCATTGAATCTCCCATGCCGTATGCGGATACGCAGTCAGGTTCAGTTATATCAGCTCATGTTAAGTTATGCTCTAATACGGTCTACGGCTTTGAGATAGCCTATCCGAATAATTGGTTCACCACATTTCTCACAGACGAACAAAAGTGTAATTTCTTCGCACCTTACTCGTTTGTTATACCTAAAGATACAAACGAAAATTTTGTGCCAATCAAAATCGAAATCATGAATGTTGACCAGTGGCCGGGTATGGTCAAATTTTACGAGAACCCAAATGACTTTCGAAACATAATTAGCGTGCAAAATATAAATATTGGTGAAAAAATTATTCATAAAGTAAAAGCGAGCACAACAGATGAAGGTCTGTTACCCAGAGATTACGATATACTGAATTACTTAGTGTTTGATTCTAAAACACCTATCATAATTTCGTATCAGCAACTTTCAGAGGAAGATGATTTCGCTTCCTTCGAAAAGGCAATTGAGGAAATTGTTAATAGTTTGAGGTTTTTTTAACAAAAAAGACAGGTGCCGTACGGTACCTGTAAAAGAAAAGGCCTCTCTTGCGAGAAGCCCTTTCAAGTTGCCTATCTTGCGATAAGCAAAAGTATTTATACATCGGGAAAAAAATCTTGTCAACCCCCCAAAATATAGCTAAAATGCATTTGATTAGCAAAAGATACTCCAGACATTATGAAAAACATTGCCGGTAAAAATGTTTATACGGTTTCAGAAGTCAATTCTCTGGCACGTCAGACTCTAGAAGGATTGACTTTTTGGGTAGAGGGCGAGATTTCTTCTTTTAGGGGTTTAAATAACCATTATCGATATCTCTATTTTGATTTAAAAGACCCAGGGACAGGATACAAACTGCCGTGTATTTTAGAGCCTGAAATTTTTACGTCTCTAGGATTTCAATTGGCAGACGGAGGAAAGATCCTTGCCCTGGGAAACCTAACTTTATGGGAAAAAGAAGCAAAATTTCAAATGTACCTTTTCAAAATAGAAGATTTCGGAGAAGGATATTTGCTTGCTCAACTAGAGGAACTCAAAAGGAAGCTGGAAAGTAAGGGTTATTTCAACCTGGAAATAAAAAAAAGCCTGCCAGCATACCCTACCAATATAGCTGTAATTTCCTCAAAAGTTTCTGACGCATGGCAGGATTTCAAAAAACATACCATCGATAAGTTTGGTGTTATTAATGTGACCTTTTTTGATGTGATGGTCCAAGGCCAGAAGTGTGTAACTTTACTTTGTCAGGCAATAAAAAAAGCCGACCCTTTGAATTTTGACGTGATAGTTTTGATTCGCGGAGGCGGATCGATTGAGGATTTGGCAGCGTATAACGACGAACAAGTTGCCGAGACGATTTATCGGGCAAAAACCCCGATCTTAGTAGGTGTGGGCCATGAAAAGGACGTGACTATTGCCCAGTTGGTTGCCGATATAGCCGCCTCGACACCCACAGACGCGGCTAAAATCATAAGCTCCGATTTTTTACTTTTAGATGAAAAATTATCCTCAATTGCCCAAAAAATGGCTCTTGCAGTTACAAATCGCCTAACTGGCAGTGCCCAACAACTAGACCTGCTTTTTCAAAAACTTTCTTATTTTGTAAAGAGGCATCGTGAGATACCAAAAGCGCTAGTTCACATACGACAGTCGCTAAGTCATTTGCAAAAAACAATAATTTTAGGAAAGAAACAAAGGCTTCTTGTCTTGCAATCGTCTTTGAAAAGTAAATGGGTCTTTATTCTTCAAGAGAATTCAAATAGCCTGAATAACCTTAGAACAAGACTGGATTTGCTTTCTCCCCAAAACATTCTAAAACGTGGATACAGTATTGCCTATTCACCCGCAGGCAAAATTATCAAAGACGCAGACCTAATTGCTATTGGCTCAAAACTTAAAGTAAAATTGGCGAGAGGGGAACTGTCGTCAAAGGTTTTAGGAAAAAAGATATAATGTCGAAAGATATTAACTTTACTAAAGCACTCAGCCGTCTTGAAGAAATCGTCAGCAAACTGGAAAGCCAGGAGCTGGATCTTGAGGAAAGCGTCCAACTTCTTGCAGAAGGATTAGCTCTTCACAAAAAATGCCAGGACAAACTTGGAGTTGCCCAAGATAAAATCGACAAATTGCTATCTGTCAAAGGGGGTGATTTAAAATAGCCAATCAAAAAATAGGGACAGTAACCCATTACTATGACAAAATAGGAGTTGCTGTGATCAAACTTGATAAAGGCGACCTGAAAGTTGGTGATTCGGTCAAAATAGTCGATAAAGCGGGTAATGAATCAACCCAAGAGGTAAGATCAATGCAGATTGAACACGCGGATATTGACATTGCCAAATCGAAAGACCAATTCGGTCTTAAAGTTACATCACCAGTCAAAGCCAACTCTGAAGTATTCAAAGTTAAATGATATTTATTCTACATGGTCAGGATCGAGAAGCCTCATATAATCGCTTGCTGCAAATTTTCAAAAATTATCCCAAATACCACAAGGTAAAGCTGACAAAAAATGACCGTCAAGAGGCGTTTTATCTGGCTGTATTCGCGCAAGATTTGATAGAAAAAGAAAAAATAGTCAGTTGTGAAAATTTCCTAAGTGACAAAAAAGTTAAATTTGCAACCGTCAAAACTATTCCAAGAGAAATAACTGTAATATTTTGGGAACATAAACAACTGGCACCTGCGCAAGTTGGGCAGTTTCAGAAAATTGCCACGGTTGAAAATTTTTCCTTATCACAAATTTTTCGATTTTTGGACTCTATATCTCCGAATGCCCATATCTCACTCGAACACCTTCATTCATCCAAGCTGGGATCAGAACAGAATCTAATCTGGCAACTAACCAATCGCCTGTTTTTATTAATTCTCGCGAAAAATAAAGCAAATTATGAAACGGCAAGTAAACTGGCTTCTTCAAAACTTCTAAATTGGCAGTGGCAAAAGGTTATCACGCAAGCACAAAAGTTTGACCTTAAAACTCTTTACGCAATCTATCATGGTGCCATAAAGCTGGATTTTATGTTAAAAACGGGCGCTGCCAATTTAGACAAAAACAGTCTCGTTTCCCTTCTACTAATTAAGTATTTAGCCCTTTGAAGCATCATTATTCTTCGAACAAAGTGAGAAGTCTGATATAGTTCTCGCTGCAGAAGAGTACCGTCCGGTACTCTTCTGCGCTCGAACAATAATAAATGCTACAATCAAATTAGACTCCGGCGGAGTTTACTGCCAATGAAAAACGTTGTTTGGTTTAAAGATGTAAACAAAGATGATGTTAACCTAGTCGGGGGGAAAGGTGCCAATCTTGGTGAGTTATATAATCTTAACGTCCCTATTCCAAATGGTTTTATTGTCACATCTGGTGTTTATTTTGAAAGTTTAAAAGCGTCAGGCGCACTCGATCGAATAAAAGCTGCTCTCTTCGGCCTCCCAATTGATGACCCCACCATACTTCAGTCAAAAGCCCTTATATGTCAAAAAGAGATTAAAAGTATTGTCATTGACAAAAAAATTGAGAATAGAATTTATAAATTCTACAAAAAACTCTCGGGTCCCAATGACGCGTATGTCGCTGTTAGGTCATCAGCGACCGCTGAAGACTTGCCCGAAGCATCATTTGCCGGACAACAGGCTACGTTTCTTAATGTCAGAGGAAAAAGTGAGCTTAAGGAAAAAATTCTTGAGGCATGGGCCTCGCTTTTTGAGGCTCGCGCAATTTTTTACAGGGCTCAGAAGAATTTTGATCACTTTAAGGTAGGAATAGCAGTTCCCGTCCAGAAAATGGTCCAATCGGAAGCATCCGGCGTAATGTTCACAGTAGACCCGGTTACCAATAAGAATGACAAAATCGTAATAGAAGCAATCTTTGGACTAGGAGAATTAATTGTTGGCGGCCAGGTCACTCCCGACCACTACGAGGTTAACAAAAAGGATTTTCAAATAGCGGATAAAATAATTGTTGCGCAAGAAAAACAATTGATAAGAGATAAAGTCGGTAATAAATTAGTATCGATCTCAAAACCTTATCGTCAAACTCAAAAACTTGAAGATCAAAAAATAGTCGAACTTGCTAAAATCGGAAGATCCGTAGAAAAGCATTATTTCTTCCCTCAAGATCTTGAATGGGCAATGGCCGAAAATTCACTTTTTATCGTTCAAACTAGGCCGGTTACTACATATACGAAAGCCCAAAAGAGTAAAACCCTTCAGGAAGAAAGAAAATATCCGTCAAATGAAGTTTTACTTCAAGGTTCTCCCGCATCGCCTATTATCGGAACGGGAAAAGTTGTTATCATCAAAAGTCCTAAGGAACTTTCAAAGATTCAAAGGGGAGATGTTTTGGTTTCTGAAATGACTAATCCTGATTATGTTCCTGGTATGAAAAAGGCTGTTGGTATTATTACCGACAAAGGAGGTAGAACTTCCCACGCCGCCATCGTTTCAAGAGAGCTTGGAATTGCTTGTGTTGTTGGAACGGGTAATGCAACTAAAAAACTTCATGACGGAATGGTAGTAACTGTTGATGGTACAAAAGGGCTAGTTTTCAAGGGTCAATTGGTCAAAAATAAAAAAAATCTGGAAAGTGGAAGCGAGACAAAGACTGCCAAATATACTAAAACTGCGACCAAACTATATGTGAACTTGGCAGAACCGGACTTGGCAGCGTCAGTCGCTTCTAAAAACGTGGATGGGGTAGGCTTACTTAGAGCAGAGTTTATGCTGGCTCAAATAGGAATTCACCCAAAATTATTTATTGAAAATAATAAGGAAGACAAGTTTGTTAATAAATTGACTGAAAAACTTATGATGTTTTGTAAGGCATTTGGTAAACGCCCGGTAATTTATAGGGCAAGTGATTTAAAGTCAAATGAGTATCGCAATCTTAAGGGTGGAGATAAATATGAACCTAAGGAATCAAACCCAATGTTGGGTTATAGAGGAGCCTTTCGTTTTGTAAAAGATCCGGATGTTTTTAAGTTAGAACTGGCAGCAATTGAGAAAGTAAGAAAAAAATACAAAAATCTAGATCTCATGATTCCCTTCGTACGCAATGTCCAGGAACTGAAAAGTGTCAGAAATATTGTTAGAGAGACGGGACTTTTTGAAGACGAGTCGTTTAAGTTTTGGATGATGGTAGAAATCCCAGCAAATGTTATTTTACTTGACAAATTTATTGAGGTAGGAATTGATGGGATTTCGATCGGGTCTAATGATTTAACGATGTTAATGCTGGCAACAGACAGGGACAATGAAGAAGTCGCAAGTGAATTTTATGAGCTTGATGATTCTGTACTCTGGGCCCTGGAAAGAGCTATAAAAGGCGCCATTAAAGCAAAAATCTCCTGTTCAATTTGCGGTCAGGCGCCATCAACATATCCTCAGCTAACGAGTAAACTAATTTCCTGGGGAATAACATCAATATCGGTAAATCCTGACGTGATTGATTCAACAAGAGAGATTATTAGGGAGTGTGAGAGCAAACTTGTTTCATAACAAAAGTCAATGGCAAAAATTAAAAAAATAATCGCAAGAGAAATACTGGATAGTCGGGGAAATCCGACAATCGAAGCTATTATTGAACTTAACGATTCATCCGTCGGCGTAGCCTCAGCGCCCTCGGGGGCTTCAACCAGCAAACATGAAGCGATCGAGTTAAGGGACAAAGATCCGAAAAGATATTTTGGCAGAGGCGTATTGACAAGTCTTAAGAAGATTTCGGCAATTATTGCCCCGCAACTTCTTGGTAAAGAAGCAAGTCAACAAAAACAACTGGATGAAGTAATGATTAAACTTGACAGTACACCTAATAAAGCAAATTTAGGTGGCAACACAATTTTAGCCCTTTCTTGCGCTATTACAAAAGCTCAGGCCTCTTCTCAAAAAATGCCGCTTTATCAATATATAGCTAATCTCGCAGGGGAAAATACCCACGAGTTTAATATTCCTACACCCATGTTCAATATTTTAAATGGGGGCAAGCATGGGGGGCGAAATGTTGATTTTCAGGAGTTTATGGTAGTATCGCCCCAAGCCAATAATTACTCAAAAAATCTTCAGGTCGGCGTCGAAATATATTATGCGCTCAGGGAAGTCATTCAAAGCCGCAGCTCAATCCCGCTAGTAGGTGATGAAGGGGGTTATGCACCGCTTCTGTATTCCAACCTTGACGCTCTCAAACTGATAGAGGATGCGATTGAAAAGGCAGGATATAAGCTCGGTCTAGATGCGTTTTTTAGTCTTGATATTGCAGCATCAACTATCATCAAGGGAAGTTCATATAAGTTGAAAGATAAACCTGTAGCCCTAGATGCAAATGATCTTTTGGATTATTTTGTTACCTTAAACGAACAATACCATCTTCTTTCTCTTGAAGACCCATTTTCGGACGACGATTGGGATCACTGGAAAAAGATTACAGAAAGACTTGGCAGAGACACGTTAATAGTGGGCGATGATTTAATAGCTACTAACAAAGAAAGACTTCTAAAGGCTATTGCGCAAAAAGCCTGTAATGCCACCGTAATTAAACCAAATCAAGTTGGAACAATAACTGAAACCCTGGAAGCGGTAAAGATAGCTAAATCAAACGGGTTAAAAATCGTCGTTTCACATCGCTCTGGTGAAACTAACGATGATTTTATTGTTGATTTTGCCGTAGCTGTTCAAGCAGATTACGTTAAATTTGGTGCTCCCGCAAGAGGAGAACGTGTTGCTAAGTACAATAGACTCTTGGAAATTGAGCATGAATTGTCCTAAATGTTAAAAGTTACCCACAAGATCAAGCCTCTGGTTCTTTGCATACTTGACGGTTGGGGGATTGCCCGGGATAGTCCGGGTAACGCGATAACTCGTGCCGGATGTAAAAACTTTGACGGTCTCTGGTTTTCCTTTCCGCATACATTTTTAATAACCTCCGGCCAGTCAGTCGGACTTCCTGAAGGTCACGTCGGAGATAGTGAGGTAGGACATATCAATCTGGGAGCCGGCAGAATCGTCCTGCAGGACCTAATGAGAATAAATACTGCTATCGCTGACGGGTCTTTCTTTGAAAATGAATCGCTCATTAAAGCTATTGAACATACTGACGCTAATAAATCAAATATCCATATTATTGGTCTTGTCGGCTTAGGCTCAGTCCATAGTGACGTTGAGCATCTATACGCGCTTTTGGCATTTTTAAAAAAAGAAGGCGTGTCGCCTAACCGAATAAAGCTGCATTTATTTACGGATGGCAGGGACAGTCCGCCAACCTCGGCAAAAATTTATCTCTCACAAATTCAAGATTGGATCATAAAAGGCCAATACGGTCAGATTGCAACGATTTCCGGCCGGTACTTCGCGATGGATAGAGATAACAGATGGGATAGAACAGCTAAAGTTTACTCTGCTCTGAGAGGAAAAAGTGAAAACAAATCAACAAGCGCTCTTGACGCGATAGAAGACTCTTATACAGAGGGGATAACTGACGAATTTATTAAGCCAACTGTAATTGTTGATAGTGGCGGGAATCCTCTAGGTACTATAGAAAATAATGACTGTGTAATTTTTTTCAATTACCGACCAGACCGTGCAAGACAACTAACAAAAGCTTTTGTTTACGATAATCTGGAAAATATCAAATCCTTCTCAGGGCAGAAAGTAAAAACATTCGCACGAGGATCAAAACCTGAGAATCTATTTTTTGTAACTTTGACAGAGTATGAAAAGAATTTGCCCGTATCCGCTGTCGCTTTCAAGCCGCAAAAAGTCGAGATGCCGCTTGCTCGGGTTTTATCCGAAAGAAATTTATATCAGCTCCATATAGCCGAGACTGAGAAATATGCGCACGTTACCTATTTTTTTAACGGCGGCCATGAAGCCCCGTATCATGGAGAGGACAGGATCCTTGTTGATTCCCCTAAAGTTGCCTCTTACGATCTGAAGCCGGAAATGTCAGCCACGCAAGTGACTAAACGACTCGTCGACAAAATAAACAGCCGGGTTTACGACTTCATCGTAGTAAATCTGGCAAACCCTGATATGGTAGCTCACACCGGTAATTTTGAAGCTACGGTTAAAGCTGTACAGGCTGTTGATTTCCATTTGGGGATAATTGTCCAAGCAGCGCTTGCAAAAAATGGTGCCGTCATAATTACTTCTGATCACGGCAATGCCGAAGAATTGATTAATCAAAGAACAGGTCAGATTGACACAGAGCACAATATTAACCCCGCTCCCTGCATTTTTGTCATACGGCAGTTTCAAGGACAAAATGTTCAATTACCTCAAGGTTTACTTGCAGATGTTGCGCCAACAATTCTGGAAATTTTAAATATCACTAAACCCTCCCAAATGACCGGCCGCAATCTACTAAAATAACCCTTTAAAGGAGACTGCTAAGAAAAGGTGGTGCTAGAAAAGAATTGTGAGTTCACCTTTTGGAGGGATTTTGGAAAAATGTTCAGTAGCCTCTGATACTTTCTCACGTCTGACCTCTTCGTGTATTTTCGTTAACTCCCGGCAGACAACTATGTCAACATCTCCAAATACTTCTTGTAGATCCTTTAACATGGTTAAAAGCCGGTACGGTGACTCATATATAATCACCGTCGGCTTCAGTTTTTTACCCATCATAGTCTGGAGTATAGTAAATAATGATCGAAGTGTTTCCTTTCTTTTCCCTTGTTTCTTAGACAGATAACCAAGAAAAAGGAATTTATCGGGAGGAAGTCCTGAAACTGTCAATGCGCTTATAGCTGCTGACGGACCGGGGATTGCTTCAACCTTAATTCCTTTTATGACACATTCCCGGACTAATTTATATCCGGGATCAGAAATAAGCGGAGAGCCGGCATCTGATATCAAAGCTACTGATTTTCCAGCGGCAATATCGCTGACTACATTCCCCGTCTTAAAATTCTCGCTGAATTCGTTAAAAGAGATGAGGCTTTGTTTAATGGCATAATGGCTTAAAAGTTTACCGGCGACTCTGGTGTCTTCACATAAAATATAATCGACACTTCCCAAAACCTCAATTGCCCTGTAAGTGATATCTTTTAAATTGCCAATCGGTGTGGCTACAATATACAAAGTACCCATTAGAGTAATTATACATGTGTATAATTCAATTTCTAATTTCTAATTTCTAAATCCTAAACAAATTCTAATGACCAAAATCCAAATATCAAAAACGTACGATAAATATATTGTTCGAGTGCAGGAGAGTACCGGACGGTACTCTCCTGCAGCGAGAACTCAAACTTCTCATTTTGTTCGAAGAATCAGGTTTCCAATAGACTATCATTTTTTGATCATTTGAACATTTGAATTTTGAAATTGTTTAGAGTTTAGAATTTAGAGTTTAGGATTTATTAGATCAATTAGATATTAGGTTAATTAAGTTAATTTTTTTATGGAACAATCCTTTCTGGAAACCATTGTCTTCTGGGTGATGGATATCATATCAAACCTGGGATACCCCGGAGTGTTTCTTCTGATGACAGCCGAATCCGCGCTTATTCCAATTCCCTCCGAAATCATCATGCCGTTTTCGGGCTTCCTGGTTTCGGAAGGCAGATTTGACTTTTGGTTGGTAGTCCTTATGGGTGCTTCAGGCAATCTTGCAGGTTCCTGGTTAGCGTACAGTCTTGGTTATTTTGGGGAGAAATCCTTGGTCAGAAAAATCATTGTCAAATACGGTAAATTTATTCTATTGACTGAAGAAGAATATGATCAGGCCCTCAGACTATTTTCTAAATACGGCCAGTGGCTGGCAGCGGCAGCCAGGGTCTTACCGGCGATAAGAACAGTTATCTCTTTGCCTGCGGGCGTGGCCAAACTTTCTTTTTGGCGATTTTCGGCGCTCACCTTTTTCGGATCTTTTGTCTGGTCAGCGTTTTTAGCTTATCTCGGTCTAATTTTGGGCGAAAATTGGGAAAGTATTAGGCCATACTTTCGAAAATTTGACATAGTCATAATTCTGGCGACTATAATTTTAGTTGGAGCTTACTTATACCACAAGCTTCATAAGAGTAAAGTAAGTGCGAAAAAAACTTAAAAAAATCTTCTCCAAATTCGGTCCTGGAATTATCACAGGCGCATCCGATGACGATCCCTCCGGCATAGCAACTTACTCTCAAGCAGGAGCTTCCCAAGGTTACGCGCTTCTTTGGACAGCTCTTCTAACTTTTCCACTAATGGCGGCAATTCAGGAAATGTGTGCCAGAATTGGTATAGTCACCGGCAAAGGTTTAGCAGGGAATATTAAAGCCCACTATAAGTCAAAAATACTTCTATATTTTTTAGCCCTTCTGTTAATAGTTTCCAATACGATAAATATCGGTGCGGACCTTGCAGGAATGGCCGCTGCTACCAGACTTTTAATTCCCATTAACCAGCTGTTAATAGCCGTTGTTATAACAGCTTTAATAATAATTCTGCTGTTGTATTTCCCATACAAAATCATTGCATCCAATCTGAAGTGGCTAACGTTTGCCCTCTTTGCTTATATCGCATCGGCCCTGGTTACGCAACAAGATTGGGTTAATATTCTTGTCAGTACAGTTGTTCCTTCAATAAGTCTCAATAAAGAATTGATAACTCTGGTTGTTGCTATTTTAGGAACCACAATTTCTCCTTACCTTTTCTTTTGGCAGACATCAGCAGAAGTTGAAGAAATCAAGGAGGAACAGAGAGAAAAACATATAAAAATAATAGTCACGAAACATGAACTCAAACAAGTAGCCGAAGATGTAGGTTTAGGCATGCTTTTTTCAAATTTAGTGATGTTTGCGATTATTGCGACAACTGCCTCAACTCTCTTTAGATTCGGCATTAATGAAATTACAACCGCCGATCAGGCGGCAAAAGCTCTTGAGCCGATAGCCGGCCGCCTGTCGTCATTTTTATTTACAATTGGGATAGTCGGAACCGGAATGTTGGCAATCCCGGTCTTAGCCGGATCCGCAGCATACGCGGTTTCTGAGGTTTTCGGGGCTAAAGAGGGTCTAACAAAATCATTCCGGCAGGCCAAGCTATTTTATGCTGTAATAATACTTTCGACATTTGTTGGCCTGTTGATAAACCTTCTAAACCTTAACCCGTTTAAAACTCTATTTTATACTGCAGTCATTTATGGTTTGATATCACCAATTCTTATCCTTTTTATCCTTCTTTTAGCTAATAATTCAAAAGTCATGGGTAAGTATAAAAATAACGCTGTAACTAATGTCTTAGGGGGATTTACACTGCTTTTAATGTCTGCTGCTGCTGTTACCTTCTTGATTTTGACGTTCTTCTGAGCTAGCTAGAAACCTATATTGTTCGATCGCAGGAGGGTACCGGCTGGTACTCTCCGCAGCGAGAACTATCAGACTTCTCACGTTGTTCGAAGAATAACAGAATTTTCAATGGATTAGTAGTTATAGCGCCTGATTACTCCGACGCATTTACCCTGAATAATTACGTTTTTGGCAAAAATTGGCTCCATTGAGGAGTTGGCCGGTTCCAGCCGGACACGATCTTTTTCTTTGAAAAATCGTTTTAAGGTTACAACTCCGTTATCAATCATTGCCACCACAATATCACCATCCCGTGCTTGATTTGCCTCCTCGACAACCACAAAATCCCCATCTAAAATTCCCTCCTCAATCATTGATTCGCCTTTGACCTGTAGAACATATGATTTCTTGCTTGGCGAAATCATATTGTCAGGAACAGTAAACCGGGAATTAGGGTCAGTATAAGGTTCAATAGGAGCTCCGGCTGCAATAAAGCCCAAGATCGGCAATTCTATACCTTTAACTAACTTCCCAATACCTTGATCAATTAGCTCAATTCCTCGGGAAATACCAGAAATTTTCTTTATCAAACCTTTCTTTTCAAGGACTTGGAGATGCTCATGTACCGTAGCCAAAGACCTAACTCCCAGATGTTTGGCGATTTCAACCAGAGTAGGTGCATGACCGAATTTTTCGATATAACGGTTTAGAAAATTAACTATTTGCTTTTGCCTTCTATACAAAACTGTAGCCATTTGTAATAATATACCAAACAAAACCCGAAGTTGTCAAGCCCTGAAACTAGAATGCAATTCTGTTCAGGGCGAAGACCGACCGAAAATCGCAGCATGAGCCGTATACGGATAGTATTGAAAAGACGAATGCTAAGATTAGGTGGGTCAATAACCAACTTCAAGATATCTCAGTAAGTCGATTTCTATTGCAGTGCGTGACAAGGCGACTTGCTGATATAATTGTAATTTCTATGAAATTTAAATTAACTTCCGTCTACAAACCAACTGGAGATCAACCGCAAGCCATCACAAGACTGGTGGAGGGGCTAAATAGAGGCTATCAGTATCAAACACTTCTGGGTGTTACCGGATCAGGAAAAACCTTCACTATGGCCAATGTCATCAACCAAATTCAAAGACCAACCCTGGTAATCTCCCATAATAAAACACTGGCAGCTCAACTTTATCAGGAATTCCGGGAATTTTTCCCCAACAATGCTGTTTGTTATTTCGTTTCTTATTACGATTATTACCAGCCGGAAGCTTATCTTCCTACAACAGATACATATATCGAAAAAGAAACAGAAGTCAATGAAGAAATTGACCGGTTAAGACTAGCCGCGACCACATCTTTGGCAACAAGAGAAGATGTGATAGTCGTAGCATCGGTCTCCGCAATATATAATCTTGGCTCTCCACAAGAGTACCAAAATGCGTGCCTTATTTTAAAAAAGAACCAGGTTTGGGTAAGAGATGAATTATTGCGAAACTTCGCCAAACTCCAGTACGAAAGAAATGATGTCGATTTCGCCAGAGGCACTTACAGAGTCAGGGGTGAAAACATTGAGATATTGCCTGCCTATGAAAACAATGGCTTAAGGTTAACATTTGCCGGCAAAACTATCAAAAAAATAGAGTGGATTCATCCAATAACCGGCCAGCCGATCACTTTAGCACACTCCCGGAGTGCGCATAGTCATGACCGGGCACACTCCGGGAGTGAAACAGGCCAAGACCTCGCCGCAATCTACCCTGCAAAACATTACATTGCCTCGGAGCAGTCAACCCAGACAGCGATCGGATCCATCAAGAAAGAGCTCGCCCAAAGGTTAAAAGTATTTCAAAAAGCTGGCAAAGAACTTGAAGCATACAGGCTTAAATCGCGCACGAAATACGATCTTGAAATGATCGAAACCTTTGGCTACTGCAAAGGAATCGAGAACTACTCCAGGTACTTTGACGGCCGCAAACCCGGAGAACCACCGTACAGCTTACTTGAACATTTCCCAAAAGACTATCTGATGATAATTGATGAATCACACATGACTGTTCCGCAAATCAACGGGATGTATAATGGCGACCGCTCCAGAAAGGAAATGCTTGTGGATTTCGGGTTCCGTCTGCCATCAGCTTACGATAATAGACCTTTAAAATTCGATGAGTTCTCACGAAAAATAAATCGGGTAATTTATACATCTGCTACCCCATCGCAATATGAAATAAGCATTTCAAGTCAAGTAGTACAACAGCTTATCAGGCCAACAGGTCTGCAAGATCCGCAAATATCGATAAAACCATCAGAGGGCCAAATCAAGGATTTAATTGCCGAAATCAAAAAAAGAGTAAAAAAAAGTCAAAGAGTGTTAGTTACAACATTAACTAAAAGAATGGCCGAAGAACTGTCGTTATACTTAGAAGAAAAGAGCATAAAAGTTCACTACCTCCATTCTGAAATTCAGACACTGGAAAGAACGGACCTTTTGGATGACTTAAGACTGGGTAACTATGATGTTCTTGTCGGAATAAATTTACTCAGAGAGGGTTTAGATCTGCCTGAGGTATCTCTTGTTGCTATTCTTGACGCGGACAAAGAAGGTTTTTTGAGATCTGAAACGTCTTTGATCCAGACAATGGGCCGGGCAGCCCGACATGTAAATGGACAAGTTATTCTTTACGCAGATACTATAACTGGGTCAATAGAGAGAGCTATTAAAGAAGTTGAGAGGAGACGTCAGATCCAGCTTGACTATAACAAAAAGTATAATATTTCTCCAAAGTCAATTGAAAAGCCTATTCGGGCAAAACTTGTTGAAAGAGAAAAAGTCTATGAGGAAAGTAAACAGATATACAGGGATACAGTAATACAGTTGGCCCTTGAAAGGGCAACTGAGGGTTCGCTTCTTGCGGAAGACAGGCAAAAATATATAAAAATTCTGACCCGGGAAATGAAAAACGCAGCACGGCTTTTAGACTTTGAACAAGCGGCGATTTTGCGCGATCAAATACAAAGCCTAAAATTCCCAAATCAAAATTCATAAAGTATGAAAGGTTTAAAATGGATAAAATAATTATTAAAGGCGCTCGAGTACACAACCTTAAAAACATCACTGTCGAAATTCCAAAAAATAAATTAGTTGTTTTTACCGGGATTTCAGGATCTGGAAAGTCCTCTTTGGCCTTTGACACAATTTACGCAGAAGGCCAAAGGCGGTATGTCGAGTCGTTAGCATCGTACGCCCGTCAGTTTCTGGGGGTAATGGATAAACCTGACGTTGATTCGATAGATGGTTTATCTCCGGCAATTTCAATTGATCAAAAATCAACCTCCCATAACCCAAGATCAACTGTCGGCACAATTACCGAAATCTACGACTACCTGCGGCTTTTATACGCCAGAATCGGCCATCCCCATTGTCCGATATGCGGACGGGAAATATCTCATCAATCGTTAGAGCAGATTGTCCAGGAAATTCAAAAACTTTCAGCAAATAGTCAAAAAGTCTCAACAAGAGTTCTGCTACTAGCACCGATAGTCAAAGACCGGAAGGGTGAATTTAACTCTCTTTTTGCCGATCTTGCCAAAAAGGGTTATCGATACGTCAGGGTAGACGGTCAAATCAGATCAATTGATGAAGAATTTGTACTCATTAAAACTAATAAGCACACAATTGATGCCGTCATCGACAGGCTAACTCTTCCCGCTGAAAAAAGCCGTCTAACTCAATCAGTTGAGCAAGGATTAAAACTGGGTGAAGGAACAGTAATTGCCGCCAAAATTTTGGATAAAACATTTGAAATCCCCCAATTCCCCAAATATCTGGAAGATCATCTTTTTTCTGAAAAGTTCGCCTGTCCAGTTGATAATATCTCCCTGCCGGAGATTGAGCCTAGAACATTCTCATTTAATTCTCCTCATGGGGCATGCCCGGTATGTAACGGCATTGGCTCAATACGCAAAGTCGACCCAGATTTGGTGATTAACCCCAACCTTTCAATACTGGAAGGCGCAATATTACCATGGTCAATGATTGTTGAATCAGATTCTTGGGCATGGAGATTAGTCGAAACGGTAGCTAGAGAAGAAAATATATCAATGGACTTACCCTTCGAAAGACTTCCAGAAGAATCAAAAAAGATTATTCTTTACGGTAATGGCACAAGAATTTATAGAGTCAAAGGACTAAACAGGCTCGGCAGGGGCACATTCTGGGACAGCGAGTTTGAGGGTGTAATCGCTAATCTCAAAAGGCGATATTCTCAGAGCGAGTCTGATTACGTTAGGGGAAAAATTGAGAAATTTATGCGAATAGACACCTGCGCCGCCTGTAAAGGGGCAAGACTTAAAGACGAAGCACTTTCAGTCACGATAGATAATAAGTCAATTGCTCAAGTCGCACAATACGCCGTTTCACACTTTTTTAGCTGGATATCGGAGCTTTTGAAAGACTCTGAAAAAATACTGTCCGAACGCGAAAGAATCATTACCAAACCAATCGTCAAAGAGCTAACCAGCCGTGTCCAATTTCTACTAGATGTAGGCCTTGAATATTTAACGATCAATAGAACAGCATCGACATTAGCAGGCGGTGAAGCCCAAAGGATAAGACTTGCTTCACAAATAGGTTCAGGATTATCCGGGGTACTTTACGTTTTAGATGAACCTTCAATTGGCCTGCATCAAAGGGATAATAACCGTCTTATTCATACCCTTAAGCGATTAAGAGACATCAATAATACGGTTATAGTCGTTGAACACGACAGAGAAATAATGATGGCATCGGATGAAATTCTGGATTTCGGCCCCGGCGCTGGCAAACAGGGAGGTGCAATTATTGCTCAAGGCAGTCCGCCTCAAATTATGAAATTACAGGCCTCATTAACAGGCAAGTATTTATCCGGGAGAAAGAATGTAACAGTCCCTAAAACAATACAGGCCGAGGATAACGGAAACCCAAATAATCAAGATTACCTAATAGTCACAGGAGCTCGCGAACACAATCTGAAAAATATAGAGGTAAGTTTTCCTCTTGGAAAATTTATTTGTGTTACCGGAGTATCCGGATCAGGTAAATCTACGCTTGTTCACGATATTTTATTTAAAGCGCTTGCAAGTGAACTTTACCTGTCAAGAATAAAGCCTGGTGACTTTGATCATATTAACGGAGGAGAAAAAATTGACAAGGTAATTCTCATTGATCAATCACCTATAGGCAGAACACCAAGAAGTAATCCGGCAACCTACACCGGGGTTTTTACCTTTATCAGGGATCTTTTCGCAAAAACTACCGATGCCCGCATCCGCGGGTATAAACCAGGCAGATTCTCTTTCAATGTTAAAGGAGGACGGTGCGAAGCATGTGAGGGAGAAGGACAGGTTAAAATCGAAATGCAGTTCTTACCCGATGTCTATATCGACTGCGAAGTTTGCGGCGGAAAAAGATACATCGAAGAGGTACTTGAAATACGTTACAAAGGTAAAAATATCGCTGATGTGCTAGCCATGACAGTTGAAGAAGCACTTACCTTCTTTGAAAATATACCCCAGATCAAACAAAAACTGGAAACCATCTATGACGTTGGATTAGGCTACATCCAGCTCGGACAACCTGCACCAACTCTCTCAGGTGGAGAAGCTCAGCGTGTTAAACTGGCGACAGAACTTTCCAAAAGAGCTACAGGTAAAACTCTATACATATTGGACGAGCCAACAACAGGACTTCATTTCGCCGATATAGAAAGATTATTATTAATTCTGAGACGACTTGTCGAACAAAATAATACAGTCATTATTATTGAGCACAATCTGGACGTTATCAGAAATGTTGACTGGGTTATCGATCTGGGTCCAGAGGGCGGCGATAAAGGGGGGTTTGTCGTAACTACCGGCACTCCTCATCAAGTAAGTCAGGAGAAAAAATCCTACACCGGCCAATTTCTCAAGAAAGTACTGGAAGCATAATATTGTTCGAGCGAAGGAGGGTACCGTCCGGTACTCTCCAAAGCGAGAACTTACAAGACTTCTCACTTCGTCGAGTCTGACTCGACTTCGTTCGAAGAATAAAAAAGTATTAGATAACCTGCTTGACAGAGGAAGCTCGGACATTGATACTTGACCATATGAGATTCCTTACCCGCTTTTTTCTTCTAGCGTTTTGTCTTTTCTCACTATTTACTATTCACTATTCACTATTCATCGCCCCCGCCTTTTCTCAAGGAGAATTTGAGACTGACTACGATGTTCTTTATACGGTCGGGCAAGACGGTAAAACTAACGTCACTCAAAAAATTGTACTTAAAAATAAAACCTCAAATTATTATGCCGAGAAATTCGAATTAAAAATAGGATCAACCAAAGTAGAAGATGTAAAAGCTACTGATAATATAGGGCCCCTGGAAACAAACGTTAAGTTTGACCAAAATACAACCTCAATCGAAGTAAAATTTAATCAAAAAGTAATAGGTATTGGTAAAACTCTGCCATGGGAACTTACCTACACTTCCTCAGAACTTGCCACAAAAAGCGGCCAAATATGGGAGATTTCAATACCAAGGCTTGCTAAAGCAGCAGATATTGGAGCATACAAAGCAAACATCTCTGTTCCTTCGTCATTCGGTCCAGTAGCTTTTACAATACCGCAACCAAAGACTACCAATAAGGCCTTAAACCGGCAAGAATTTAGCTTCGACAAGGAACAGTTAATTCAGACCGGCATTGCAATGTCATTCGGTCAAAAACAGGTATTTTCTTTTAAACTTAATTATTTTCTTCAAAATAACAACCTGACAAATCAATTCAGCCAAATAGCTCTGCCCCCTGATAATAATTACCAAAAAATTGTCATTGAAAAAATAGAGCCAAATCCAGTTAACATAGATGTTGACAAAGACGGCAATCTTCTCGCGAAATATAAATTAGCCCCCCATAGCGATTTGGATGTAGAGGTTTCCGGTTTTGTTGAGGTTTTTAGTAAGCCGTTTCGCAAAATTAATGCCGAATTATCGCAAGAAGAAAAAGAGCTTTATACTCAGCCTCAAAAATATTGGGATACAGCAAATGCCCAGATTAAAGAAACAGCCTCTACACTTAAAACTCCCGAACAAATCTATGACTTTGTCACAACTACTTTAAGTTACAGTAAAGAAAGATTAAGTCAGCCCAAAATCGAAAGGCTAGGTGCTGCCGGAGCGCTACAGTTTCCTAAAGATGCTGTTTGCATGGAATTTACGGATTTGTTTATTGCTCTTGCTAGGGCATCTCACTTACCTGCAAGAGAAGTTGAAGGCTTCGCATATACTCAAAATGAAAGGTTAAGACCTCTATCACTTACCCTTCCGGAGGGGGACATTTTACACGCGTGGCCAGAGTATTGGGACGATGAACTGGGCTGGGTGCAAGTCGATCCGACCTGGGGTTCAACCTCTGGGGGTTTAGATTATTTTAGCAAATTGGATTTTAACCATATAACATTTGTCCAAAGGGGAGTTTCGTCAACCTCTCCTTACCCAGCTGGGTCTTATAAACGTGAAGAAGATTCCCAAAAAAAAGGCGTATTTGTCTCATTCGCTCAAGATTTACCCACACTAACAGCAACCCCGCAGTTATTACTCCTGTCGCCGCAAAAAATAATATCGGCATTTCCCGTAAAGGTACAGGCTAAAGTTTCTAATGTGGGGTCAACCTCTTTAATTGGACAGAAAATTTCCCTAAGTACCGGAAAACTCAAAAATTTGTCGTCAGGAGATACTGAAATTCCGATCCTGCCTCCTTTTTCCACCCGCGAGTTCGAATTTAATCTTCAGGCAAACGCTTTATTTTTAAATACAGAAGATACGTTAATTTTAAGCTATGCGGATAGTCAGATATCAAAGCCAATAAGAATTCTTCCTATTTACCAAATTTTCTTCTTTAAATCTTTTTCCCTTTCAATACTTATTGCAATAATTATCTGCGCAACAAGTTACTTCATCTACAAGAAGATCAAAAAGAGCAAGGTGAAACTCCCCGCGTATTAGTGACAAATTTAAAAAAGAAACTTACCAATCTCCCAGATTCACCGGGTGTATACCGATTTTACGACGAAAAGAAAAATATTATTTACGTGGGTAAATCCTTATCGATCAGAAAACGCGTAAGTACGTATTTTCAGACCAGAATTTTGGGACCAAAAACCAGATTAATGGTATCAAAAATAGCCAACCTTGATTTCATCAAAGTCTTTTCGGAATTTGAAGCTTTACTTCTCGAAGCAAAATTAATCAAAGTTAATCAACCTTTTTTTAATACCGTAGCAAAGGATGATAAAAGCCCTCTGTACATAAAAATTACGCAGGATAAGGTACCCTTAATTACAGTTACCAGAAGAGAAAAGCCCAGAAGGGGTGTTTTTCTGAAAGGTCCTTTTCCTTCTGCAAAAACCACTCGTGAAGTCCTAAAAATAATTAGAAAAATTTTCCCTTACTGCCATCATAAAAATCCCAGAAAACCTTGCCTTTATGTTCACTTGGGTCTTTGCCCATACCCTTACCAGTCACAGCAATCGTTAGTCCTATATCTTGATAATGTCAAAAAGATTAAAAAGCTTCTCATGGGCAAAAGTCAGATTCTTATTCGCGATTTAACTCGCGAAATGGCCAGACTTAGCAGCATCCAAAAATATGAGCAAGCGCAAGAAGTTAAAGAACAAATCAGAAAAATAGAAGCTATCGTAACTTCTTATCACTCCCCGTCTGAATTTTTAGAACATCCCGGCCTGGTAGATGATCTGTCAATATCAAGACTGAACGAACTTAAGGAAATCCTTAACCTCAAAAAAAAACTCGGAAGGATCGAATGCTATGACATTTCAAATATTGGTGGAAATCTTGCTACGGGTTCAATGGCAGTTTTTACCAGCGGGCAACCCGACAAGGATCAATACCGCAAGTTCAGAATTAAATTTACTCATACACCGGACGATTACCAGATGATTGGGGAAATTTTAACAAGGAGATTTCATAATGATTGGCCGGTACCTGATCTTGTCATTATTGATGGAGGCAGGGGCCAGCTAAATACCGCGCTTACTGTAATCAATAAGCTTAAACTTAAAGTTGTCCCTATCGCGATTGCTAAAAGATTCGAATATATATTCCACCCTGATAAACCCAGTCCAATCTCTCTCCCTAAGGATAACCCAGCCAGGCAGTTGGTTGCCCAAATTCGTGATGAGGCACATAGATTTGCTCTTTCTTACCACAGATTATTGCGTTCAAAAGCTATGTTGACTGAAAAAATTTGATAAGATAGATTATAGAAGTCAATAGGTCAGCGTTTAGCGTCTATTTTTCTATACGCTAGACGCTAATTTACTAGACACTAATTTTATGCGTCATTACCTAAAATCTTTAATAATCGCAACAGCCTCATTTTATCTTGCCTACACAATGGTTCCAACAATTAGCTTCGGCGGTAACCCAAAAAATCTGGCATTTATAATCGGCGGTCTTTTTTTAATTTCTTTAATTATCAACCCAATTTTTTCATTTATCCTTCTTCCAATAAACTTTTTAACATTTGGGTCTGTTTCGCTGATTTTAAATGGAATTTATTTCTTTTTTCTCCCGAGGTTTGTAGATTTTTCAATTGGGGCATACAATTTTCCAGGTGCCACTATTGAAGGAATTATTATGCCGGCAGTTAATTTTAACGCGGTTGCGGCTATTATTTTGGTTACATCAATAGTAACCTTATCGCAAAAAATTCTCCATTTTATTTTTGAGTAATAGCTTGCTCTCAGAACACTAAGGGGTTATATTACCATCATGTTGAAATCGTTTTTCAGACACTACCTGGAATTACCCACAAGGCCTAAAAACATTGTCTGTCTGGGCGGAGGAATTGGTACTTCCCAAATCCTCAAAGGCCTAAGAGACTTCCCGTGTGATTTGGCAGCCATAGTTTCAATGGCCGACGATGGTGGTTCAGCCGGAAGACTTAGACGCGCGTTTTCCGTTCCGCCTCCTGGCGATTTGGTGAATTGCTTAGCGGCCCTTTCAGACGAAGAGTCAATCCTTAAAAAACTTTTTGTCTATAGATTTGAAGGTAAGCGCTATGGTAAGGATACCGATCTCGGAGGACAAAAATTGGGTAATCTAATTTTTGTAGCTCTCACTAATATTTATAACGGGGACACAAGCCGTGCGCTTGAAGAATTTTCAAAAATTATTTCTTCGAAAGGCAGGGTATTGCCAGCAACTATTGGGAACGTTAACATTTGGGCTTTAACAAAAACAGACCAAAAGGTGTACGGGGAAGAAAAAATTGACTTGGGTAAATATTCCGGCGGCCGATCCCTAAAAGAAGTTTTTTTAGATCCCCCTAATATTAGGGCGTACGAGAAAACCATGGAAGCTCTTAAAAAAGCCGACATTGTCATTGTCGGTCCTGGAGATCTTTTTAGCACCATTTTACCAGTACTTATCGTACCTCAAATTAAACGTTTAATTAAAAGACTTACCAAGCAAAAAATATTTATCGTAAACATTGCCAATAAACCTTTCGAAACTTTCGGTTTTAAGGTTTCTGATTACCTTCACGCTTTAAAAAAACACCTGGGTGGAGATGTTTTTGATACAATATTAGTCAACACGAACCAGAAACCTAAAATACCGAAAAATCTAAACTATAAATATGTTTTGTACGATAAAAATAATTTAGAGCAGTATCAGGCAAACATTGTTACTGGTGATCTTGTCAATCAAGAGTACCCTTTATATCATGATAGCGACAAGATCGCCAAAGAAATAATTAATTTCATAAAGTGAAAATTTTTCTTCTTGTTATTCAAATTGCAGTATCTGTGGCGCTGGTAATCGTTATACTGATGCAGTCTAAAGGATCAGGTATCGGAACTGTTTTTGGCGGATCGGATAGTTTTTACAGGTCAAAACGGGGAGTGGAAAAGCTTTTTTTGTATTTAACAGTATTCCTGGCTGCAGTTTTCGCAATTACTTCCATAATACTTGTAGTTATATAAATTTAGAGTGTTAGCAGAAAGAACCAGGGCTCGAAGAGTCAAATTTTGGTGGAATTTATCCTTAGCCTATATAGACAGATATAAGCAACGCTTTATATTAACGGCCGTTTTTTGTTTTCTTCTTGTATTTGCGGGCTATAAAATACTTCCTCTGGTATTTCGGGCAAATGTTGTAAGCCTAGGCTATGTTGGGACATATACACTTGATTCGATTCCAACACAAATTCTTTCATTGGCGACTCAATCTTTAATTTCTACCGGGGACGACGGAAAACCGAAAGCGAACTTGGCCTCCCATTGGACCATCTCCGATGATGGAAAGACATATATTGTCTATCTCAAAGATAATTTAAAATGGCATGACGATTCTCCTGTAAGCGCCCAGGATATCTCAATTGCCATTTCCGATGTTCAAATTCAGGCTATAAACAATAAAACGCTCGAATTCAAGCTTCCAAACCCTATTTCCTTTTTCCCTTTAGCTTTAGACAGGCCGGTATTTAAATCAAAAAGTTTTTACGGAACGGGCATGTTCAGAATTGTTGATATAGACCAGGTTGCAAATGTCGTTAAGAAAATTAGTCTCTTACCGAAGGATAAAAAATTACCAAAAGTTGATATCAAGTTTTACCAGACGGAACAACAGGCAGTAAATGCTTTAAAAATAGGGGAGATAAAAAGTGTCAACCTACCAAACGCAGAGTCATTTGTAGGCTGGCCCAACTTCAACGTCCAAAGGAAAGCTGACCGCTCTGAAATAGTCACCATTTTTTATAATAATGGCGATCCCTTGCTGGCATCCAGAGAAACCAGACAAGCGTTAAGTTACGCAATCAATAAATCAGAATTTGATGGAGAATTGGCAGGCGGTCCTATATCTCCCGACAACTGGACTTATAACAACAACGTCAAAAGATACGAATACAATACTTCAAAAGCTAAAGAGCTTTTATCAAAATCAACTCCCGCAGGTCCTAAAATAATATTAACCGTTTTGCCCGGACTAGAAAATCTTGCTCAAAAAATTAAAGACGATTGGCGGGAAGTAGGGATTGAGGTTACTCTAAAGCTGGAAAAATCAGTACCTGAAAATTATCAGGCGCTTTTAGCCTTTAATAAGGCGACTGCGACGCTGGACCAATATTCCTTGTGGCATTCAACTCAAAAATCAAATATTACCAGATATAAGGATGTTAAGATCGATAAACTTCTTGAAGACGCAAGAACTACCCAAGATGAGTCACAAATAAAAGATCTCAGAACCGATTTTCAGAAGTTTTTGGTTGAAGATGCCCCCGCAACATTCCTCTATTTCCCATATCGTTACAATATTACCTATAAAAATATAGAGCCTTTAATTGCCAAACTGCCAAAATAAACTCCTGAAATATAAATCGTTGATATTTTCAGTCCTATAGTTTAATATAAAACATTATGTCGCCAGAACGAGCTACAAAAACGCCTTTTCAGTTAATCGATTTGCTGGAAGCTAGCGAGGAAGAATTAAGAACGCTTGCAGACAAGATTCAGGCAAAATCAGGGTTTTTGCAGGTATTAGTCCACCCCTTTTATGACGACGGCGTAAGATTTTCAACCCAATACGAAAACTATAAAATCAGACGTGACAGATTTATATCGGCCTGCTTAAATCACAATATACCATTGGTCATTTTTGAAGAAGAAGATAAACTTGATACTCTGAAAGATAGACTCCCTAAAGATATTTCTTGTCCGATTTTTGTTGTGATGACGGAAAGCACAACGCCTGTGCCATATGGGAACCATGATATGAACTCCGTGATCCAGTTACTTAGGAAAATTAGAGCAAAGAAAGTATGTGTCGGAGGTCAATATATGTATGTTGGCAGAATGGTTAATTCAAAAGAACCGTATCCAGGTCTGTACGATAAGCTACGCTGGACTAGAGAAGCTAACAAGGTACCGTGTAGATGGATTGACGCGAGCATATCACCATATGGCTGTGCAGGAGGCGTAGCGGTCGATTTGTATTTGGAGCGCTTCCAGGTAGTACTATCTTTCACAAGCTATCCCGAAAATATGAGCAGGTTCGTGAAGTAAGCCGATTGCGAATAAAAAAATGGGAGGTCGAGGGGACTTGAACCCCCAACCATTCGCTCCACAAGCGAACGCTCTAACCAATTGAGCTACGACCTCCACGAGTACCCCAGGAGGGATTCGAACCCCCAACCAATCGCTTAGAACGCGACTGCTCTATCCGTTGAGCTACTGGGGCCCAGAGCGGGTGAGGGGATTCGAACCCCTGACGTTCAGCTTGGAAAGCTGACATTCTAGCCGCTGAATTACACCCGCAAAGTCATACTTTCTATTTAGGTATTTTACCAAAATTGGGGTGTCATCGCGAGTCCCGATGAAATCGGGACGTGGCGATCTATTTTAAGATTGCTTCGTCGCAATGACGGGGAGAAGTTCTGCCACAACCGGCAAATGGTCGGAAACCGTAACCTCGGGGACATCCAAAGATAAGACTTTAAAATGCTCGGAAGTAAAAATATAGTCAACTAAGTAATTCTTTGGTGCAATTGAATGAACCTTTGGATTTAAGCTGTAAGTAAAACCAGACCCGTGCATCAAATTATTACTGACACTTCCAATCATCTCAATAACTTTTGTACCAGGCGGCATATTTAGATCTCCGCCCAAAATAAACGGTTCCCCGTTTTTATTTAACTGGCCTAAATAATCTTTTATTAATTTTGCCTGCCTAAGATTCTCTTTTGTATCGGCCGGCGGCGCCGTCCAGGCGCCGTGGACAGAAATTGCGTGAAGTTCTCCCAGAGGTGCATCAACTAGCACATCCAGCATATGCCTTGGAATCTGCGGTCTTATCTCATTAGCACTGCGTCCGTCTAATTCGTCAAGAGTAACGGATTTAAATTTTTTTAAGGTAACAACCCTGCTTTTTTTAATTTTGGATTTTGTAAAAACTGCGTTCCCAAACGTCGATCCGGGTGATCCGGTTAATTCCAAATCGCCGTGATAAACCCCATTTAGCTTTAGCTTATCCTTCAATATCTCAAATAAATTAGCTGACAAGTCCCCTGTCAGATTAAATCCGCCAACAGTAACCTCCTGCATAGTAATGACGTCCGGCGATTCTTTGTTTAAAAAATCAATAAGCTGCGCAAGATATTTGCCTTTGTAAATATTAATCTGGATGACTTTGAGTTTTAGCATTACTATGAAGTATAACTGATGCTCGAGCCTGTTGAAAACTTAATCCCGCTTCTCACATCAAAAATCTACATATCCCATTTCTCACTTCTCACCTCCAATTTGAAACATATATCGCCATAGGATAAAATCAAACCTGCATAAATTTGTATGCCTGAAAGACTCCAAACTATTGATCCCGATCATATGAATATAGGATTCCTTTCGTCATACGCGATGACTGAAGGTGGGGTTCAAGACCACATCCGTAACTTAGCAGTCAACTTTGAAAGAGAAGGTCATCATGTTTATATTTTTGCTCCAAGTTTCGATGAGGCTCCAACGGATGAGGGTGTTATTCATCTTGGAAAGGCACGGCAGAGACAACTAGAAGGGACAAGTGCTAATGTAGCATTGGCTTTTGAAAATAGGTCAAAAATTAGGGCAATAAGACGCAAATACCCGCTCGATATTGCTCTATTGAATGATCCTCAGGTATCGCCTCCGAATTTGCAATATCTCTGGGGCTCTGAAGCGGCCTTAAATGTAGTCACTTTCCATGTAGTTAAAGAGAGAGTTCTACCATATACCCCTTTTGTCGCTCTTGCTTTTGCTTTCCGAAATAAAATTGATCTTCGTATAGCTGTTTCGTCCGCATCGTATCAAGTAGTGCGGAAATTCTTCCCGGGAAAATATAAAATTATTCCAAACGGGGTAGATACTGAACGGTTTAACCCTTCAGTTCCAAAAATTGAAAGATTTCAAGACGGCGCGCTAAATATTCTCTTTGTAGGACGGCTTGAGAAAAGAAAAGGGGTCAACTACTTACTTGACGCATATGCCAGAGTAAAAAACCAGCTCGAAAATTCAAGATTAATAATTGTTGGAGATGGAACCGAGAGAAAAAACCTTCAAACTCAAGTAGTAACTCAAGGAATTAGAGATGTGCATTTCGAAGGTAGAATACCAGATGATATGCGACCATTCTATTACGCGAGCGCCGATATCTTTTGCTCTCCCGCTATGTATGGAGAAAGTTTTGGAATCGTGCTTCTCGAAGCTATGGCGTCGGGGGTTCCAATTATTGCTGGGGATAATTGTGGTTACAGCAGTCTTATCAGGGAAGGTGAAAACGGTTTTTGTATAGACTCCACTCAAACTGACGAATTTGTCAATTACCTTTTGATACTCGCGCAGCATCCTCACCTCAGGGGACAAATGGGGGAGAATGGACGAAAATTAGCAAGAACCTATGATTGGAAGTACATTGCACCAACCCACTTAAGAGTTTACCGCGAAAAACTTAGGGAAAAAGGAGCTATTTTGGTATAGCTGCACCCGATCTCTGAGCTGATTGTGCTATTTTTTCTAATTCAGCTTGATCTAGAATTTTGTAATGAATTGTTTCGCCATCTATGCCAGGTTTTGGTACTTCAGATTTCTCAAGAACTCCATCGTTCCATAAATCATCTAGGGCATCTTCCGTTCTTTGACTTTCGTCAGGAAATCTTCGCCTATAGTCAGCGCCCTTGGGTAGAACGCCGTAACCCAAGCCTCGAATTACATTAGCAAAAGTAAAATATCTTGGGTTTATGGTGGCTTTACCCCTAATGTGAGAAGTAATGTGTTTCTGGATCGTAACCGCAACAGAACTATCGTCAATTCCCTCAAGCGGCACACGACCGGGTTCAGAATTTATTTGAGGCTTTAAAATCGTTACAATTTCTTTTCCAAATCTTCTCATTCTACCGCTAAAACCCTTGACGCCCACATCTCCTTCTCTACTTTCCATGCCTCTATTTTATCATTTACTCGAAAAAATAGTTGCCTCCTTTATAATTCTGGCCGATTCGGTCTGAGCTCTTAGAGTCCCAGTCTCAGAGCCGGGGACCTCGCGGTCGAAGACTTGACCAAGATATCTCGCTTGTTTCCAGTTTTCTCCACCCAAATCGTCATTGCGAGTACTTTGATGTCATTGCGAGCGAAGCGAAGCAATCTTTTTTAGATCACCACGTCCTGAGCTTGTCGAACGGACTCGCGATGACATATTCATTGGGAAAAGATGAATAGTTACAATCTGTTATATCCGCAAAACATAATTTTTTGTTATAGTAGGATTCATGGCAATAAAACAAAATTTTAATTTCACCAAAGAGGGTTTTGAAAACCTCGGAAAAGAGCTTCAGCAGTTAACAAATAGAAGACCAATTGTCGTAAAGCATCTTACTGAGGCAAGAGAGCAGGGCGATCTTTCCGAAAACGCGGGTTATCATGCCGCCAAAGACGAACTTTCCCAATTAGACTCGAGAGTAAGAGAAATAAAGTATCTTTTAAGAATTGGGAAGGTTGTTGAGTCAAACGGTCAAGAACAAGTAGGTTTCGGTTCAAAGGTAACTGTCGAGGCAGAAAATTCAAGTAAGCAATTTACGATAGTTGAGCAGTTGGAAGCAGACCCAGCCGGAGGTAAAATTTCCACCAGTTCCCCAATAGGCAGCGCGCTTCTTGGCAGAAAACTTGGCGAAACTGTCGAAATCGAAACCCCCCAAGGCAAAACCATCTTTAAGATTATAGAAATCACCTAACATTAGCTTCCATTCTTTTTGCCCGGCCACCTGTCGTGTAATTTTAAATAAGCTGCCCGCGCTGCTAGTTGATAGCAATTTCTGGTATCAAATTTGTCGTGAATACTACGCATATGCGCATCTACTGTTCGAGTACTAATAGACAAAACACCCGCCATCTCAGGATTCGTTCTTCCTGTATCCAGCAACAGATCGACTATTTCAACTTCACGTTCGGATAAAGGACTAATTACAGTGTCAGATAAATCATGGCTCAAATAACCATAATAAACACCGTCCCGGATAAGTCCAATAGTAGTAATTCTCTGCTGGTTAGCATAACCATAATTCTCACTAATTGAGTAGACGTCCCCAATTGCTATAAGGCTAATTCCATGTATGTGCTTTTCAACAGTTCTGTACGAAATTCCCATCACACTGGCAATCTCGCAAGATGATAAACCATCAGCCCGATATTGTAAAACCTCGCGTTGGCGCTCAGTAAGCAAATAAAAAGGAACACACTCAGAAGGGACAGAATCCAAACCTGCATTTCTTTCTAACATTGTTGACATAGTTCTAAGATTATAAACTTCCGAGGACTGAAAGTCCTCGGTATTGTTCTTTAAGTTTACATGAGCGAACAAGAATAAGCATCAGTCCTCGAAGTATGTATTCTTCTGCCTCTCGTCCGTCGAGTCAGGCTCGATGGAATTCTTGCGAGCGAATATAAACGTGTACGCGAGGATATTCAATTATAGGGTACTGGCAGGCAATTTTTTGCCTTGTATAAGGCCCCATAGTTGAGTTATAATATGTGCAAACGGTACCTGCCAACTAGCCGCCAAAATGGCGGTTTTTTGTACCTCTAAAATTATGAAAAACATAAGAAACATTGCAATCATTGCCCACGTTGACCATGGCAAAACCACCCTGGTGGACGCCCTGCTTCGCCAGTCCAATACCCAAATGAAAAAGGAATTTGACCAAAAAAACTTGATTATGGACACTAACGAACTGGAAAAAGAACGGGGCATTACGATTTTTTCCAAAAACGCATCCGTTGTTTATAAAGGCACCAAAATTAACATTATAGACACGCCTGGCCATGCCGATTTTGGTGGCGAAGTGGAAAGGGTACTCTCGATGGTAGACGGCTGCCTGCTTCTGGTAGATGCACAAGATGGCCCTATGCCACAAACACGCTTTGTTCTGAAACAGGCCTTAAAGATGAAACACAAGATTATCGTTGTTATAAACAAGGTGGATAAAACAAACGCCAGGGTAAGCTTCGCGTTAAACAGGATATTTGATTTGTTCGTGGAACTCGGGGCAGATGAAGACACAGCTTTTTTCCCGGTTATTTATGCTGTCGCAAAGGAAGGCAAAGCCAGTTTAACTCCCGAATTATCATCCATGCATAACATTGCGCCTATTTTTAACTCCATCATTGAACATATACCCGAACCTGCAGGCGACTCAAACAAGCCATTACAGCTACTGGTCTCCAATATCACCTATGACAACCATAAGGGAAGAATCGCTATTGGTAAAGTATATAACGGAACCTTAAATGTAGGAGAGCAAGTGGCCAGAATAAGCCGCGCAGGGGAAATTACCAAGACGACAATTTCTACGCTCGGCACATTCGAAGGCCTTGAAAAAATTGACGTAAAAACGGCAGAGGCGGGGGATATCGTAGCGGTATCCGGAAATGCCGAAATTACGATAGGCGAAACTCTGACAGACGCCCAAAATCCCGTTGCGCTATCAGTCTTGAAGATAGAAGAGCCAACCATACGCATGACCTTTAGCGTAAACACTTCTCCCTTTGCTGGCCGTGAGGGAAAATTAACTACATCCCGCCATATAAGCGAGCGCCTTTACAAAGAGCTGGAAACGGATGTTGCATTAAGAGTCGAAGACGGGCCAAAAGGCGATTGGATTGTTTCCGGCCGGGGAGAACTTCACCTGGCAATTTTAATAGAAAGACTTAGGCGTGAAGGTTATGAGTTTCAGGTGGCAAGGCCTCAAGTCATAACAAAACTTATAGACGGAAAAAGACTGACACCCTACGAGCAGGTGTTTATCGAGGTTCCGGAAGAATACTCTGGTACGGTTATGCAAAAGATGGGTGCAAGGCACGGTCAGTTAGTAGATATGAAGACAGAAGAGAAAGTAGCCTTTTTCGAATTTATAATTTCTACCCGGGAATTATTTGGCTACAGAAGCGAATTCATCGCGGACACAAAAGGCCTTGGCATACTTAACACCCTCTTTTATGAATACAAAGCCGAGACCAGTAGTCGTTATACACGCGGCCACGGGTCCCTTGTCGCGCACGAAAGCGGAACCACCAAAACTTACGGGCTCATTAATGCCCAAGATAGGGGAATAATCTTTGTCAGCGCGGGTGAAATGGTCTATAAAGGGCAGGTTATTGGGAAAAACCCAAGAGAGGAAGATATCAAAATTAATGTTTGCCGCGAAAAAAATTTAACCAACATGCGAAGCAAAGGGGAAGATGTAGCCGCCCGGCTTAAAACACCGGTTAAAATGGGTCTTGAGGAGGCACTGGAATATATAGATGATACGGAACTGGTAGAAGTTACCCCTAAAAACATCCGCATCCGCAAAATCATTTTAGATGAGGTAGAACAACGCAGAAGCAGAATGCTAAATAGAAATTAGGCAAAAATCTACTCAAAAATCATATGTTATACTCAATTCATTATGACTCAAAAGAAGACTAATACTAACATTCTTATTCATATACCCATAGAGGGAAACGAATTATTGGAAAAAGCTTTAACATCAATAAATAATAATATTGAGATTGTGACTTTATGGAAAGTTATTAATGTAAATGCGATAAAACGTTTAGGAATAGCAGACCATGGCCCTATCCATTCTCAAATAGTTTCAAATATCGCAGTAAAGTTTACTAGAATGCTGGTAAATAAAGGAATCAAAATGTCGGTAACAGAAAATTTTGATTTGCCCGATAAATATGCCCAGCTGATAGTTTTACTCGCGAGCCTCTTCCATGATTTAGGATTGTCTGTTAACAGAGGTGAACATGAAGAATTTGGTCTGTTTTTAGCAAATAACTTAATGCACCAGATTCTCAATTTCCTGCCGACGGATGAAAAAACAATCGTCACCTCAGAAGTTCTGCATGCAATAATAAGCCACAGAAGTGACGGAAAACCTGTTACTATCGAAGCAGGAATTGTCCGTGTTTCTGATGCCTTGGATATGAGTAAAGGCAGATCAAGAATTCCCTACGAATCAGGAAAAATAAATATTCATTCTGTTTCTGCTGCAGCCATTGAAAATGTGGAAATTACAGAAGGGAAAGAAAAACCCATACAGCTAAATATTACAATGAATAATTCTGCAGGACTTTTTCAACTGGACGAACTTTTAAAAAAGAAGATAATAGGCTCAGGAATTGAGAAATATATCAGTGTGAGGGCTTTTATAAATCAAAAAACCGAAAAGAGGCTATTGGACGAATACATATTTTAAAAAACTACCCTCTTTAACCGCTAATACAGTATAATTTTCCCCATGTCTGGAGAAAGAACAGGCACAACCTTGAAATATTTCCTGGCAGGCACAGTGGTAGGCGGAGCAGCTGTTGTTGCGGCAGGAAGATTCGACGTTGACGAATTATTCGTTGCAAATTTCCGGCACGGTCCAAATAGCACCGGAAGTGTTTCTGTTGAACCAATACCTAGTCGGGAGCCGACACCCCAGCTTATTCTAAGATTACCTCTTACCGAAAAACCATTAGATTCAGAAATAATTGAAAGAATAAGCCAAAACCTAGTTAGTGTAACTCGAGTCACTCGTCCAGAATATAAACATCTTGGTCCCACACGTGTAACCTGCTCCGGATTTATTACTCGCAGTTTTTTTGGGAATTATCCCTATGTTATAACTGCACATCATTGCGTGCCATCTACAGTCGTTTCCGAAGCTGATGGAAAAATATATGACTCAACAGATGAAGAAGGTGACAGTATTTTTGATCTACACATCACAGATATTACTGGCAATACCTACATCGCAGAACCAGGGTTTTACTACAATGATCCTCTTAGCCGTATCAGTAATGATGTCCTTACAGTCAGACTGGAAAATGAAAGTGAAATAACCGTACCCCCGTTAGCATTAAATATATCCCAACCAAATCAGTGGGAAACATATTATATTGTCAGAAGATCTCCCGATAATCAAGTCTCTGCTACACCAATACGTTTCTTAGGTCCATCTGACGAAACCGGGGAATTTTCGGGTCCACTAGATGAATATCGATTTATTTCTATAGGTTCAGCTAACAATGCATGCATTCCAGGGGTCAGCGGAAGCGTTGTTGTCAATTCGGCTGGCGAGGTCGTATCTATAATTACCAGTATAAGCACTCATATCATCAATCAATGGGATGTGCAGGAATTAAATCTTGACCCTGTTCATGACGGCCGTGTAGTTAATCTATGCCTGGGACCTTCTTCAAGACGAATAATGAATCTAAGATCAGAATAGTAGTTTTTTATGAGCATTGAACGACAAGCACTGGTTTTTCCGGGCCAAAACAGTGTAGAACTGGAAATGGGGAAACTTTTGTATGACTTTGAGCCAGCAAAAGCTGTTTACAAAGTAGCAGCGGAAACGCTTGGAGCAAGAATCACCGAAGTCTGCATGGACGGAAATGCACAAGATCTTCAAGCGTGTGATATAGCACAACCGGCTCTTGTGGCAACTGAAATCGCATGGTTTGGAGTTCTAATGGCAGAGGGTAGGATAGTAGGTAAGCAAAGAGTAATTCTTGGTCACAGTACAGGAGAATATTCGGCCCATGTGGCAGCAGGCTCTCTCAGTCTTGAAGATGCTTTAAAAATTTCTCACCAAAGAGGCCTGTGGTTAGAAAAAGAGGCAAAAGCAAATCCTGCTTCGATGGTTGCTGTTTTGGGCTTATGTCAGCAGGATGTTGAAGAAAAAATTTGCAAGCCTTCAGGGGCGGAAATAGCCAATGTCAATTCAGATAGCCAAATTGTCCTTGCAGGCACAGCACAGGCTATTTCTCAGGCAGAAGAAATTGCAAAGGAATTACGAGGAAAAGTCAGACAATTAAATATTAATGTCGGTTCCCACTTCTCAGGTGCACAACCGGTTGCCGACAAATTGGCCCAGTTGTTAGAAAAAGTTCATATTGAGCCACCGAAAATTCCCCTAATAGCAAACGCTACTACTGATTATGTTTCTACAGCTGACCAGGTAAGAAAATCCCTCGTTGATCAACTTACTCACACAGTACATTGGCTGAATATGGTACTCAAAGCTAATCATGACGGAGTGGTGGAATTTTGTGAGATAGGACCAAAAGCCACATTGACAGGTCTAATTAAAAGAATTGCAAAAGACAGTGGGCTGGAGGTTAGCGCGCACAGCTCGGAAGAGCTTTTGTGGCAGCAAGAGATAAAGTAATAATACGCCTTAACAATTGGAGAATTATTTAGCCTCTCATTAAGAAAGTCTATGCTATCGGACGAACTTCAGACAATTTGATAAAAGCTGCACTAGCTACAAAACAGCATTAAATGATAAAATTTATACACGCCACATTAGGCCCGGTGGTGAAATTGGTATACACGCAAGACTTAAAATCTTGTGACAGCAATGTCGTGTGGGTTCGAGTCCCACCCGGGCCACTCGTAGATTGTAGGTGTGATATTGGAAAAACTATTATGCCAGAAAAATGCATTCATCCATATAGAGAGCAGGCGTCTGGTGGAAAAGCTACATGTCCGTCTGCATTTAAAAAAACATATAAAGACGTTGGTACTTGTGGAGGCTGCCCGAAAATAACTCAGGAAAGAGTTGTTGCCAGTGATTTCATGTCGGGTCTAGAGCGAATCAACAGCGATACAGCGTCTGACTTATACCGTAAAAGAGTTAGGCCCAAGCTACAAAGGCGACATGGATATTTGTTTGAAGAATAAAAATTTAGATGACAGAATTTTAAAACAAACCGGGGAGTAGCTCAGTTGGCTAGAGCGCTGCGTTTGGGACGCAGAGGTCGGAGGTTCAAGTCCTCTCTCCCCGACAATTCAATTATTTAGAAAGAATATTTCAACTAAAAAGAGGGTATGACAAGCCCATTCAGCTTACACGACAAACCATGTTAGAAACAGAAGTTAGAAGACCACCAACGACTGTTCTTCCGTTTGACAATAGATCGTGGTTTGAGGTGGTTTTCTCTAGAATCGAGCACGCAAATCTGGATTATCGAGTGGTAGGCAGTACAGCGATCGCGGCATATCTTGGAGAACATGCAAACGTAAGAATGAGAGACATAGATGTAATTTGTTTTACAAGAAACGCTGCTATTGTACGAATGTTACAAGTAGAGTTTGACAGAAAGCACGCACAATTAGGTAACGGGTCACTACGGGTTGATTTGAGTGCGTCTATCTTCCAGGGGGACGGATTTGGCGTAGAAAGAGTCGCCCACCCTATCACCTTACCAAAGCTTTTAGTAAACATTGGAAAAGACAACAACGGGTATTGTGTTAACTATAATGACTTAAGAGAGCCTATAAACGAAAAAGTAATGCAACCGGTCCAACTACCTTTCGCAGAAACTACCATTACAACGATTCCCCCAGAAACACTACTCCATCTTTATATAGCTAGGGGAGGATCTTTGAAACCCAAAGATATGCCTAAGCTAAGGAAACTAGCTAGATTCTGTGCAAATCATCCAACAAAGGGACTAGTACATTCCGATTTTGAAGTATTTCATAGATTTGCCGCTAGAATGCGATCAGACTACTCTTGGCAAACCTCACTTTATAGATTCTTGGCGCAGGCCGATTATATATCTGGGGGAAAAATTTCAAAAAATCATCTAGTAGCAAAAGCAATAAGACACTTTTCTAGCTAATTTTACAATTCCTTTTTTGTCCCTTTTAGGCCTTGAAGCTCAAACTCTAGGCTAACTTGACACAGTTGTTACAATAGTAAGGAACCTTTTAAAAAAACTTCTGTATTTTTAAACCGTGAAGATATCCCCCTACCTGCCATCACACTTTTCTCTACCTGTCCTTTCAGTTAGCTCAGAGCCAGCATGGCTCTGATGCTATCCGTGACTGACTACATTGACAAAAAAGCATTTTGGTAATTTTATGAAACACTTCGTCTTCCCAAATATACTTATTATTGTTATTGCGCTGGTTGCGATGTTGGGCAGTGCAGTATGGAAAATTGCTTCCGCCTCTAATTCTGACACCCTTACCTTCGGAATGTATATCAACACGGGAACATTGGGCTTTGAGGCAAATCTTGTGCCTGCAAAATACAAACTTCCCTATGCTGCAGGTTATGTCCTGCGCCAGAAGTGGTCAAGGATCGAAACATCAGACGATGTTTTTAATTGGTCATATCTTGACAGTGCCATAAATGAACTTAAAAATGCCGGTAAAAAAGCCAGCATCAGAATCGGCGCCGGTCCTTTTTCTCCGGATTGGTTAAGAACCCAAAAAGGGGTGAAGACGGTTTGCTGGTTCAATGATACCGGCCCTAATACGCCGGAAGGTAACACCTGGAACTGTTTCCCTTGGGTTCTTGATACAACCTATCAAGCTCAAAGAAAAGAACTATTGCAAGCACTTTACGATCATTACCACAACCCCGGTTTAGGTCACAGGCCAGATTTAGAGTCTGCAATAAGCTTTGTCTCTATTCCGCCTCCTGTTAATGGCTTATCTGAAGAATTCGTCAGAGTTCAGTACCCCAACCACACAGTATATTTGGATTCAAATTCCGACCCCAGAACCCATGTGCCAATTGGCGCCTATAATGAGAGTTCACCTGAACAAGCACAGATTCAGGCTTTAACCTTCTCAACCTATACAAAACAAGGTTACACGCAGGATCTTATGAAAGCCCAGCACACAAACTCGATTATAGATGCGGCCGATGCAATGCCTACTTGGAAAATTGCGGTTATGCATGCCAAAAAAGGCCCTGACCCCTTAGATTTTGTGCAGAGTCACTACAATACGATAATTGACAATAATTTACTGGACAGGGCAATGATGGGATTTACCTGGCTGATGCCACATGACGATATGGTCGCGGAAGAAAAAGCTATTTATGATGACGTAATGGATAATTTTTATTTAAAAAACGGCGGAATGACTGGCTGGCAGTATGATCCCGAAGATACAGACGTGAAGGTGGAAGAGCTACTAGCCTGGTGTACAATGGGCGCTCCAATCCATGGTCTGTGGGGAGAAGCAGGCGGCGGAAGATGGCCAAACGATCTTCTTAATCAGGTTTTTCAGGATCCATATTGCGGTCTGGCACCTACTCCTACTCCCACACCGACACCCTTATCTTCACCGTCGCCTTCCTCCTCACCAACTCCGACATCTACACCAACACCAATAGTTTCACCTTCGCCGACGCCAACGCCAATAGCTACTCCCACTCCTACTCCAACACCCTCACCAACACCAACCTCAACCCCGACAACATCACCTTCACCGACACCATCACCAACGCCCTCGCCATCGCCAACTCCTACACCATCACCTACACTCTCACCAACACCTTCGGTCTCGCCCTCACCAATACCAACTCCGACGGTAAGTCCGCCGGAACTCACTCGTAGATCATCTTTTTTTAAGTACCTTAAATCATTTTCGCTTTGGGCAAAGCAACAATTCTCCTTTCTTGTACCAAGAAGAATTTCCCGGTAAAATTGAAAGGCATGGCAATCTTTGATCCGCAAAATCCATCCGATCAAGACGATACTACTTATTCGCCAATGGATGATGATCTGAAGCATCAGCAGTCAAAACCCCCTTCAGTATTAGGGGAAGAGGATATTTCCGGAGATACACCTGCTGAGTCTCCCGATATTGATGAAGAGTTGGGAAAAGTCGGCCTAACAGGCGACGATGATGGCGTCAAACCCCTTGGCGGCCACGACGATTTAGACTAAAACCTTGCTTTGTGGCCAAAAAAAATCTCCCGCCAGGTCTAAAAAGTGGGGGCACCGCCTCTTAGCTTGAACCATTATCCTGAAACTTTCAACAATAAGAAAGCTCCACGCCCAATTTTGGCCAGTCAATACATATAAACATGACACAAAGCGAAGCGTTGAACCTTTTAATGATGGGAAACAATATCTACCTGACAGGCCAGGCCGGCAGCGGCAAAACTTACCTCTTGAATGAGTATGTAAAGTTTTTGAAGAAGAATAAGGTTTGCGTGGCAGTTACCGCCTCAACGGGAATTGCTGCAACACACTTGAACGGGATTACTATCCACTCTTGGTCCGGTATCAAAGTAAAAAAGGAAATGACAGACCATGATATAGCCAGGCTAAATGCCAACCCGGTAACAAGGAGGCGGATACAGGCGCCCAAAGTGCTGGTAATTGATGAGGTTTCGATGTTCCACTCATACCGGCTTGACGCCGTTAACAAGCTATGCAAAATCATAAGAAATAATGCGCAGCCCTTTGGAGGATTGCAGGTGATACTTTGCGGGGACTTCTTCCAGCTGCCGCCCGTTGCCGATGAGGGCTATCCGGCGGCCAGCTTTGCTTACAAATCCGACGCGTGGACTGAACTTGATCTTAAAGTGTGCTATCTGGATGAGCAACACAGGCAGTGGGATGAAGAGTTCTTGCGGGTGCTTAATGATATTAGGTCACGGGAGGTAAACGAGGGAACGTTTGAGAAATTGGCCAAAAGGCTAAACGGGGTTTTGCCAAATGATGTTTATCCGACAAAGCTTTATTCGCATAACGCGGATGTTGACGCGATCAATAACTTTGAGTTGGAGAAAATAGACAAGCCGGAATTTACCTACCAAATGGTAGTTAGGGGTAAAAAGAAATTGGTTGAGGCATTAAAAAAAGGTTGCCTTGCGCCAGAAAATTTAGTCTTGAAAGAAGGGGCTGTTGTCATGTTTGTTAAGAATAATCCGGGTAAGGGTTATATAAACGGGACATTGGGGAAGGTTGTTGGATTTGATTCTGACAATTACCCGATTGTTAAACTCCATTCCGGCAAAGAGATAGTTGTGGTTCCAGGCAGTTGGATTTTAGAGGAGAATGACAAAATTCTGGCAGAGATTAGCCAGATTCCACTGCGCTTAGCGTGGGCAATCACCGTTCATAAAAGCCAGGGGATGAGCTTGGACGTTGCGGAGATGGACTTGTCCAAGGCTTTTGATTACGGCATGGGGTATGTTGCCCTGTCCCGGCTGAGGTCACTTGAAGGATTGAGGCTTTTGGGGATAAACGAGATGGCTTTCCGGGTTAATGACGAAATTGGCGAAATGGACATGGTATTCAAAAAATTATCAAAAGAGGTTGCCTCAGAACTTGGGCAAATAGGCACAGAAGAGCTAAAATTAAGACATAGCACTTTCTTAAAGGGGATTATTTCAAAAGAGTCTGGAATAAAAAGCGCGGATACGTTAAAGGATCTATACAATAAGTTTTTTGGTAAAAAATAATATCAATACATCAACAAAAGTAATCATCTTATTCTTCAAATTCTCTTACTGCGTTGCGGTATTTGCAAAAATCACAGTCGTCACCAGATTTCGGCATTTTGTCACTCTTTAGACATTCAATTGCGTCCAGAATTGTCTTTTCTACCCAGGAAGTGTTGCCTTTGTAAGGAATTATTTTGATTTCAAATTCCAGCTTTGCATCAAAAGCTTCCTTGTCTGTATTACCGTTGCAATAAACAAAGTACCCGGTATTTGAAACCTTGTGGCCGTTCTTTCTAAACAACCACTGGTAAATTTCCATCTGGCGTTTGTATCCAATTTGCCAGTCTGCATCCAGGGTTACTTCTTCCTCTTTGGAAGTAGCTTTGTAGTCGACAATGGCAAATTCACCGTCCGGCTTTACCCAAACGTCATCAACGCCGCCGGTGATAACAACATTCGTGCCATCCATTTTGAATGTAATTCCTCCCCGCAGCGAGTCACGCCATTCGTTAATTTTTTCATGGGCAAGCGGAATGGCGTCAATTCCGTAATGTTTCATAAGCGGATGAGCTCTTCCTTTTGCACGGTGAGTATCGAATTCTTTTTTGAGAAGTTTATCAACGGCAGAGTTTAGGGAAAATGGATATCCAGGCGGTTGAGCGACACCGAGTCTGCGGTCGAGATAAAAACATCGTGGGCAATTCAAATACAAATCAATTTTTGAACGGCTCAAACGAAACAAGTCACTCGATTTTGGGTCGTAAAGGTAACGTTTTCGGTTTGGGTTGTAATATTGGGACATTTAACTATGAGCAAATTTGGGTTGCAATATCTTTGATAAAGCAGAACTACTTTTGTAGTTTGGGAATGATAATCCAATTCTGGAAGTATTAGGCTTATTACGCCATAAGATACCTACGATATTCGGGCTCTTAGATTTTTTCAATAAATTTTTCTCGATAAATTCTGCCATTATAGTTAACAAACTATCTCCACCAGATTTAAGTTTAGGAAGTATTCTTTTTGCTTCAGCATCATATTTCGTAATAAAGTATGACAACCAGAGAATTTCAAATTCATCAGAACGTTTGTAAGCTTTTTCAAAGTGTTCCATCAAGAACCTTTTAAAAAAATTCATACAGTCGTCATTCTCATCAGCAAGTTTAGACATAATTGAAAGTGTTTTAGGTATAGCTTGAGTTCTACTCTTATACATACGACAAATCAAACTAATGTACCTCAAATAGTCTTGTTTCCGAACCGGCCTTAAGATTTGTAACAAGGATAATGCTTTTTCAAAAACGGCACGTTCGTGCTCAATAGAACTGGAAAGTCTCAAAATTGATGAAACAAAAGCTTCGAGTCTTTTTCTGCTTATTCTTTGTATTTTACTCAGGTCTTTAAAATTTAAACTCAACTGATGGATTAGTAAATCATAGTCAATTTGCCAGAAACTACCGAAATATTTTTCTGTCTCAAGAATTTTAGTTTTTTCAGAATTTACCGTTTGATTTTTTGATCTTAAACACCTTGTTATATTTTTTAGTAGATCTTCTGCTTGTGTCTTAGAATTACAAAGTAGGAAATAATTATCCCTATATCTTCCCCCAATGAATTTTTTGTTTTTAAAAGTCTTTTCGATATCTCTATCAATTGAGCAAAGTACTAATTCCGCAATGTAATCGGTTATTCTTGGACCGACAGGTAGTCCATGCGTTCGGTTCTTCATACCTCTTCGTACACAAGTGTCGAGTTCGCTGCCATAACGCTTGTATCCCACACTTTCACAAGCCCACTCAATCGAATGTGTGTACATAGTGTGATAGCAATTGCTAAGATCTAAAATCAGTATGTACGGATATTGTGAAGCATGAAACATTAAGTCTTCTTGTAATTCACTCCATTGGAGTATTTGCTTAGCACTTCTCTCGTCAGGTCTATGATAATTAACCGGCAATGAATAACTGTAAATATTTTTTCCTTGCGATATTTTTTTCAGAATAATTTGGAATTCTTGTTTGCAAAGTTGTTCACAAATAATTTGGTAGTTATTCGGATGCAAAAAACTAAATTCTCTCCATTTTAAATCAGTTTTAGGAGCAAAAAGTACTACAGGATTTCTTACATTCTTGTCACCTTGCCCAACTTTCTTTGAAAGTTTAATTTCCAGGACTGGTGGCAGCACCCAGGATTCCGGGAGGTATCCATCTTCAGTTAGATGCTTAAAAAGTAAACTGCCTTTAGGAATTTGCTTAAAATATTCTTTTGATCTTCTCTGAAAATTATTCATATTTTAAATAGTTGCTATTTATCAAATTAGTCGTAATTATATCACCCTAGTGTATAATAAAGTCTAATTGAATGGCTAAAGGTAAAATCAAGCTCATAAAAATACGGGAAGCGGCAGAAATGCTTAGTGTTAATCCGGAAACTTTAAGGCGTTGGGACAGAAGCGGTAAATTAAAAGCAATCATAATAAGCAAACGCGGAGATAGACGTTACAGAAAAGAAGATATTGAAAAAATAGTAAAAATTTAAAGAATGCATTATTCGGACTATTCGGACAAGAAATCTTAGGACCGTCCCTACTTGTCATTATCAAAAAATAATTGTTGCTCTGGTGGAGACTGAGCGGATCATGAAGAAATTGATGGTGTAATTAGTTTATAAACTCTACGGCCTCACGCTGGAAGAAATAGCAGTTGTGGAAGATCAAAGATGAAAGCTCAAGAAAAACCAAAATATGTTCAAGAAGCACGAGAGTTATTAGATTCGATAAACATCGACAATCTAATAAAAAACCCTAACACTCTCCAAGAAATAAAGAAAATAAATCGTTTGATTGCCATTTTTACAAACTTCTCCTTTAACGACGGACAAGAATTAAGAAGATTATTTTTAGTTTTCCAAAAATGGGCTAGGTCTAGTACACGAACAGGCACCATCCAAAACAGAGCTGTAGACATGATGCAATTTATTGATCAAAAAATTGAGGAAATGGATGTTTATGTTATTGACGAGCCAATAGAAAGCAGTCGGGACAGAATAATCAAAAATCTTAAGAATGAAAAATTGTGGTTTCGCTCTAGTTTAGAAGGAAAAGACTTGCATATTCTTATTGGTGAAAGAGAAGATAAACATGGAGAACACGTACATTTGATTTCCGACTCGGATACCGGCGAGATTAGAGTTCATGCAGAGGACAAGTCTCCTAAAGACTTGATAGAGAGAGTTGCAGTCATAACTACAAAAAGTGGAGCAACAATTGGAGTAGCTCAATATGGAGTTAAAACAACGATGGAGTATATTGATAAAGCCTCCGATAACAGCAATGCCCCAATTCTTTATGCAACAGGTATTAGGCGAAGTGGTGGACCCTCAGGGCAATTTGAGTATATAACAATTAAAAACATCGGAAAGGAAATCGCACTGGATATTCATTGGGGTATCCGGGGATTTGCCTATGAGTGGCGACCTTCTGAAGAGCCATTTGAACTTGAACTCAACAAAGATAAAGAAGTAGTTTTCCCTATGCCCCAAGATGTCCTTTCGGAAGTAATTCCAGAGTTAAACGTAATAATGGAATATAAAGACGCCAATGGTAAAACATACTTCACTAGAAGAGAATTAATTCAAATAAAAGTACCTTCAGGAGCGTTTTATGAGTTAAAGGCAGGTACTTTCTATCCGCCCTCTATATTGGTAGATGACGGTTTGCGGTTAATTTCCGGACCCGCCGACAACAGCGATAGAGTTGAAGCAATCTTCAAAATTAACACAAAAGAAGGAGTAAAAAAAGTAATGATTGGCATAAGTAGAACGTTTCTCTCTGTTTGGGGGTTTGATGCTCCGGACGCGATAAAGCAGGCTTTATTAGAATTAGGTCATAGGAAAATTCGAAGGATGGTAAAAGAAAATAGTCTTAATGACTATGTCTTTGTAACCAGCGACTTTCCACTAGACTATCACGGAGGTTTTGGGGGTTATAAAAAAGTTAGGGATTCAATCTAATGATTAGCATATTTGAAGATATTGAAAGTGAAATTAGTAAAACATTTACTCAAAAGTTCTCTTCGCAAAAAGATATTGCGGTTAATTTATTAGGTGTATACGAATCATTTCTTAAGGCGACTTCAGGTAAAGTAAAAGACAATGATTATCCCAGATGGACTGTTTTGATTCTGCTTTCCCAAACCCTTCCACTAATGACTAATGCGCTAGATTTATTGGCCCGTGGGTATTTACGGTCATCAGAGATATTAATAAGGGTTGCTTCGGAGGGAATGATTTTGGCCGCCTACTTCACCGAGTTTCCAGAAGCCGAGCAAGAGTTTAGAGCACTAAACTACAGAGACTTTTTTCATAAACACAAAATTGACGATATGTTAAAGAGGGTGGAAAAAGAAGGAAAAATATTATTATCAAATAAAAAAAGGGCAAAACAGGTTAAGTGGCACAAGGTTGTTTTTAACAGTCTTTACCAAGAGTCATCTAGATTTTTACACCATAATTTAGATTTAATCTACAACATAGCACTGGATCAACTAGGGGCTGATAAAGATAAAGGAAACCTTATATTGGGGCCGCAGTTATACACCGACAATGTTTTGTCAATGGGGTTGAGAAGAATCTTGAATGCCACGTTATTTTCTCTCGTGGTATTGGGCGTTTCTTTAAAGATAATTCCTGATGATGACGAAAAGGGAGTAATGGAGAGATCTCAAAAGGTAATTGAGGATTTGAATAAACAGGATAAATGATATGCAAAATGATGATAATGTTAAAATAATCACAATCCTTGACTCCTATATAAGACGATACAGAAGGTTCCAAAAATGGAACACCCTCTATAAATTATATGGAAAGAGTTTACCAGACCTTTGAACGTCTTAAAATCCAAGTTCCTAATTATCAGATTGCCTAACTTTTTCCTGCTATTTGAGACCAAACTTTCAAAGTGCTTTAATTTAGACAGATGAAACTCAATAGATATAAAAAACTGTTAATTTTATTTGGTGCTTGGATTGCTACGGTAGGCATATTTTTAGCAATTCTATGGTTAGTGGAGCTAATAGTAGGTGTTACTGATTTTAGCCAAATTAAAGGAGGATTGAGAATTGTTCTTATCGGGACTTTTTTAATTGATATCATTATTGGCATTTTCGCATTTCTTTTTCTTTGTGCTGAACTATTGCACTTACTTGTTTTTAATCGAGAGAAAAAATCTCAAGATATTAGAAAACACCAGTTAAGCTTTGAGAATCCCTTAGAAAAAATTACTCTTGCTCGTTTTGTCTCAAGATTTTCCTTATCTGTACTGCTTGCCTTTATTTTTGGACTTGTCTCCCTACCTTTTTTGAAACAAGCAACGGATTTAAGTTTTGAAGAAAAAGCAAATATAGGAGCAGTGAACATTTGGAAAACTGCTCTTGTGTTTGGGTTACTTACTGGTTTGTTTTCTGCCTTTGCTTTTGCAAAAAAGAGATTTAGATTAACAGCTTCATTCCTCCTCACATTTTTAGTGCTGGGAATCTTCATGATAGGACTACTTGAGTATAATGACGCTTCAAAAAAGATAACTCCTTCTTCATCAATTACTAGCTCCAATGCTAGTTCAGTCTGTGATAGGTCAAATTGTTCTCCAGCAGGAGTTAATGATGCTAAGAGCTGTACGGTTCTGGTTCTGAGAGACGATGGAGGACATGGGAGCGGATTCTCAATAGCAAAAGGATATTTAGTTACAAACAAACACGTTATTGAAGATGCTAATAGGTTAAAAACTTTTATAAATGGAGAAAAAGATTTAACTCTATGGAATCATTCTCCTACTTTTGATGTCGCTGTTTTGAAATTGTCTGTAGAAATTCCAACGTGCAAATGGTTCGATTCGTCACAATTGACACTCGCTGAACAGCTTTTTGCTATTGGATGGCCAAATCAGCCTTTTGGCGATTCAACTGTAACAGCAGGAATATACTCAAGAACTAACAATTTTGAGGGAGGTTTGGAATTTGTTCAAACTGACGCACCGATTAACCCTGGAAATTCTGGTGGGCCTTTAGTCAATAAATATGGAATCGTTGGAATGAATACCTTGAAAGAAGTTTGGGTTGGGGAAGATATTCCACTTGAGGGTTTAGGTAATGCTTTGTCCTCAAAATTTTTAATGCCAGTTGTTGACCAGCTTATAAAAGGTGGCCAGACAACCCTGAACTATCCAAAAAGTTCAGTTTCTTATTCATCACAGAAAAACGTTCCAGCCCCAAAGGTTTCGCCCACGATTAATGTTAATCAGATAAATAAATACCTTTCAGAGCTAAGAGTCGTTCGAGAATCTTGGAGAAATTGTTCTAGATGTCCCAGAGACGAATTGGAGAGAATGATTGATTCATTCAATAGGCAAATTGATTTTTGCGAGACGTTAAGCAATAGGCTTAGCGAAGGTAAGACTCCAAGTCAGGATGACATTGCTCTTTGGGATCAAGTGGTAAAGATGAGCTATGAAAGTTCAGCACTTGCCCAAAAATTTAATCAGCTCTGATTTTTCCACATACTTTGTCAGATGTAGATCAGGGGACGGTCCTCAACTATCCTGCCGCAACAAGCCAAAATATGCGAATACGAAAAACAAATAGGCCAGTTAGTTTATAGTTCGATTTACTCACCATAGATAAACTCTACGGCCTCCCTCAAGAAGAAATTGAAATTGTAGAACGAGACTAATTAAGAAATTATTTTATGTAGGGTGTTATGTGCAAGAGTTGCTACTCATAGCAACTTATTCTAAAATCAAATAGAATGGATTTAGAAGAACGTTTCTTTAAGGTATATAATAGGCTGCCTTTAGGTTTACGAGATGACATCGTGTTGGTGATAAAAGATGAACCTATTACTTGGAAGATTGCAAGGTTAGAAATAGAAAACAAAACTCCTTTATCTAAACAAATTTTAGAGAAACTTGCAGCACTTGAAATAATATGAAAAAAGTAACAAGAAAAACAATCTCTGATTCAGATATAAGAAATCTTGTCATTGCAAGATTAAGAGTATTTTCTACTGGTAAAAAGATTTCTATTGGTGCAGATAGGGAATATAGCAAAGAAGAACTTATTCAGGGTGTTACTGAAAATAACGAGATTGGTAAAAAAATTGTTGAGATTCAACTGAAATATCTTAAATCTCTTAAAAAGGGTATTCTATTACCTGATGAGTAAAGTTATCGTTACTCGCCCTAATCATGATCTCACTACAAATTATCTTTTTTTTTGGACCCAGACTGCTTTGGACTTAACCCAGACGGTTGACTTAAAAGGCACAAGGGCAAACAAGCAGGTGTTTACCTCTGTTGTAAATAAAATTAAACCCACATTTATTCTTATTAATGGACACGGAAATTCTAATTCAGTTTTTGGTCATGATGATTCTGTTCTGATTGAAGTAGGCAGTAATGAGGCAATTTTAAAGGGAGCAATTACTTACTCGCGTTCGTGTAAATCAGCCGAAATACTTGGTCAAAAAGCGATAGAATCGGGGTGCAAAGCTTTCATCGGACGGCATTGCCGCCATTGTTAATTCATTGGCATTGGAAGTCCAATTATGCAATTTGTATGGAAATAGCCGCCCGGAAGAAGGCGGGGAACATTTCTTTACATATCTAATGGAAAATAAACTGAACGGCTTCCTGCACGGCGAAATGGTATCCTCCCGGTTTGATTGGAGGTCGGACAATCCAAATGATCTCTTCCTCTTTTCCTGCGCAAATATCTGCTTGCTGCAAAGAAAATCCCTTCCTATGGATAATTCCTGTCTCATCTGAAACAATGGTAGTAACACAAGAACCAATAGGCAGAGTCCAGTGTAATCTAGTATCAATTCCGAATCCAACCTGATCTTCTAAATTAAATCGTTTAACTGCTTCAAGAAAAAATTTGCCATAAGGAAGAAGTTGGTTCTTTATTTCTGCAAATGTACCAGAAGGTTCTTTTTCATTTTTAACCGTCACCATAACAGATTCATTATATATTAAAAAACACATTCGAAATGTATCATGCAGATTCCATGATTCAATAATTTCTTCACAAAAGCAGAGACAACTCAACTTTAATTCCGACTCTTGACAAGAGTAGTAAAATACTACTGCCTGAAGGAGGTGAACTAGATGAGAGAAATAAGATCCTCTTTACCATCATCAGAGTTTCCACCAGGAGAAGAACTTGATCCACAAAGGAGCAGAAAAACATATATCTCGCTAGACGGCAGCGGGAAACCATATTGGGATCTTGCTAAAATTTATCCTGACCCTGAAAAGCAAGCTCAATTTGGGGAGGACATGGAAAGTTTAGACGATTTCCATGCCTTGGCCTTGAGATACCCTAGATGGGCAGCATTAACCTCTACCCCTGCTGACGTTGCATATCTTGGCTTAGGTGGACACCCCAGTTGCGTTTAAGACAAAAAACTGTCATGGATTGTCCAAAATGCAAAAAGAAGTTGCGAGTTACAAAAAGAGGCTTTAGCTACAATTTGAGCGTCAAACCAAAGGTAAAATATAAAAGGTGTACTTATTGGTGTGAAAAAGACGACATTTGGTTGCTCTTAGAAGTACCAGCAATTGCTAAAAAATAAACCCTTAATTCTTATCATAAATTAATTTTTCTTCTATAAAGTCGCTTTTCAGGCTAATTTGAGGTAAAATATTCGCCTTATGATGTGTCCAGAAAGACAAAAAGGACAGCAAAGCTTCCTTCAGGATGAAGCTAACGAAAAACCTCAATTTGGACAACTAACTCAAGGCGAGTTTTATCTTGCAATGAGAGAAAGACCCGACTCGAATGGATTGGGGCTCCATGTAGGTCAGTAGGTCAGGGACGGTCCTCAACTATCCTGCCGCAACAAGCCAAAATATGCGAATACGAAAAACAAATAGGCCAGTTAGTTTACTTGTCCGCCGAAGCTTTTAGGCCCGCAGTCCTGAGTTCATCGAAGGACGAGAACCGCAAGCTCTGCTTATGCGAAGGTGGATAAAACTCGACGGCCACACGCCGGCTTGCCCTGAGCTTCGTTTACACTGAGTTTATCGAAGTGAAGGAAAGAAATTGCAATTGTAAAACAAAACAAACTAAATCCTATCCCCTTTATAATTTCTTGCTATAATTTTTGCAGAGAAGATAATGAGCTATATTTTTCTGGACGAGTCTGGCGATTTAGGTTTTAATTTCACTAAGAAGAAAACTTCAAAAGTTTTTGTGGTTACATGTTTATTTATTGAGAATAAAAGTTCAGTTGAGAAAATCGTAAAGAAAACGCACTCAGAACTAAAAAAGAAACTTAAAAGAAAATTTGGAGTCTTACATGCTGTAAAAGAAAGACCTATTACCCGTCGAAGGTTGCTAAAACGCTTGGCTGAAAAAGAATGCCATATAATGACAATTTATCTCAACAAAAAGAAGGTGTATACAAGACTCAAAGATGAAAAGCAAGTTCTTTATAACTATGTAACCAATATCCTTTTGGATAGAATTTACTCGAAAAGATTAATTCCTACTATTAGCAAAATAGAATTAGTAGCATCTCGAAGAGAAACGAATAAGTTTTTAAATAAAAATTTCAAAAACTATCTCAACTCACAGATAAAAAATCGTCATAAAACTAATATAAGTATTCAAATAAAGAACCCTTTTCAGGAAAAATCCCTGCAAGCAGTTGATTTTATCAGTTGGGCTATTTTTAGGAAGTATGAACAAGAAGACGATAGTTATTACAATCTAATCAAAAGCAAAATAATCGAAGAGAATCCACTATTTCCTTAAAAACACAAAACCCCGTACGTTATTTACGAGCAACCATCCGGAAGCCCACGCACGAGGATTTACTTGCAATTACATTATATATCATTTCGTCAATATTGATGACTTAAAAACCAAAGTGAGTCAAAGAGAATAATAACCACCCCTGAGTGTATTATGTTGACTCGTGGACAAGTAAAATTACGGAAGGGCAGGCCCTCAAAAAGAAATTGCAATCGCCGTTATTTCAAAATCATTCGCCGTTTTGGTTTAATTAATATATATGAAACCGAACATTGGAACAAAAGACAGAATAGCCAGACTTTTAATCGGAGTAGTTTTAATCTCACTTGCCCTAATAAATAAAAGTACATTTATGGCACTGGCAGGGCTTTTTAGCATATACGAAGCGCTTTCCAGTTGGTGCGTATTTTATCAATTACTAGGGAGAAATACCTGCCCGATAAAAAACCCAAAGAAATCTTTTGAATGGAAAGAAACTTTGATTGTGGGATTAAGAATCCTAATCGTTGCGATAGTTCTTAATATTTTTGCCCGCTTTATAGGGCTTTCTACCTGGTATGATTTTTTGAATGCACCGACCAAAGTCTTGTCTTGGGATAATTATATTTTCTTATTTGCCGTCTATCCCTTTTTATTGGGATTTGTAAGCAAATGGAAAAAATAGGTTTAAAACAGCCATCAACAAAACAAGAAAAAGTCGGCCTCTCAGGTGACGACGAAGGCGTCAAACCCCTTGTCGGCCACGACGATCTGGACTAAATCTCAACTGTAACTCATAAGAATTTGGCCATCACGATATAAGGACTTGAGAAGATACAATAGTCCGAAGTATAATTTATGCGTGAAACTATGCACCCATTGTCTACAAAACAAACCATTATCTGATTTCAACTTTAAAATTAAATCGAAAGGAATTTTACATTCACACTGTAAAAATTGTAGCCGAACATTCATTAGAAATCATTACTATAACAACAGGCAATATTATTTATTGAAAGCAAAAAGGAGAAACGAAGAAATAAGAACCTTTCTTAGAAGATACCTGTGGAACTATTTAAAAAAACACGCATGCGTTGATTGCGGAGAAACAGATCCAGTAGTTTTAGAATTTGATCATTTAAAAGATAAATTGATAGAAGTAACAAGATTGGTTAGAAATGGACCATCCATCGATAAAGTACGCAACGAAATTGAAAAATGTGAAATCAGGTGTGCCAATTGTCATCGACGCAAAACCGCGATACAATTTGGCTGGTATAAAAACCTGCCCCTGTAGCTCAACGGATAGAGTACTCGGCTTCGAACCGAGTGGTTGGGGGTTCAATTCCCTCCAGGGGCACCTCACATTCGTTCGGAGTAAACGCCAAAAGAGAAAATGGCTAATTGGTTTGTATATATGGTGTTATGCTCTGACAGCACAATCTATACGGGTATAAGTACAAACCCAAAAAGAAGAGAGGTTGAACATAACAACAAAAAGGGTGCAAGATCTTTATATGGTAAATTACCAGTTAAACTTGTATATATTGAGAAACACAAAGACAAAGTGAGTGCCGCAAAAAGGGAAAGAGAAATTAAAGGTTGGAATCATTTAAAGAAAACATCGTTGATCTCTAAGGGGTTTACCCCGAGGAGCGAAGCGACGAGGGGGTATAGCTCAACTGGCAGAGCAATCGCCTCTTAAGCGATCGGTTCAGGGTTCGAGTCCCTGTGCCCCCACCCTTCGACAAGTCTTCGACCGTGAGCTCAGACCGAATCGGCTCAGGGTAAAACTCTGAGTTTGGCAAAGGTAGGCACACGGGACGAGAAGTTTATCCTGAGTTCATCGAAGGAAGTCCCTGTGCCCCCACCAACACGGGCACCCCAAAGCGACCGTGTCCTCTCAAACGTCTTGAGGGGGCTTGCTAATCGTCCACTTTTCCAGACAAAAGTATGGAACCGCAAAAAGTTAACTTTACCCTCAAACTGAGAGACAATGGAACACGGACGCGTTTCACCGTAGCCTCGCTGTCCGGGGCCCTATGATATAGTGAAATTGGAGACTGAAACTCGAGTAGCAAGCTCAAGTGCCTACTGCATTATCTGTCGCAAGATAGTCACGTCAGTTGAGCTTTTTTAGGAATGTACTTAGTAGCTTTTTGAGGAAACTATGCTTCTGTCTCTGATATAAAGTTGTTTGTTAAAAGCGAGAATTATATCCCTTTTTTCCTGAACTGTTCCGTTAATTAGTGCGTACTTTGCATATTCCTGAAAGGATCTCGTCTAGAGTCGCGGTTCCCGCAATCCGCCAAACTCGTCACCCGTGGTTACTAGTTCCGCCTATTAAATTTAGGAATTTATAAACCTCTTTAGTATCTTTTAAGCTATATTTGGCTTTTGTTGAACTAATACATGTTCCGACCTTGATACAGATTGCCCCTTTAAGTTTTTCAAAAACATTTTCGTCGCTTTTATCATCTCCGATAAAAATAACGAGTGGTTTTGTTTTTGAAAGTGTTGTGTGCATTTTAACCACAAATTTTGCAAAATCACCTTTATGCCAGTTTATATTTGGGCATATATCATAGACCATTTTCCCCGGGGTGACAGAAACTGCAGAATTTTTAATATAAGGCTTGATTATTTTGTCAAATCGTATCAGTAGTTTAGGAATATTTCGCTTGTGAACCAACCTGTAATGCAGAGCCAATACAGAGCCTTTATCTTCAATAAAAGCCTTGTCAAATTTGGCAATAATTTTTCCAAGCTTTTTGGCAATTTCTGATATGGATGATTGTATTTTGTTTGATATAGGGAATGTATAAATTTTGCCATAAATTTCTGTTTCAATACCGTGGTTGCCGGCATAAATTATATTTGGAAGCTTGATTTTTGCTTTTAAGTCTTGCAATTTCCTGCCGCTTAAAATTGCAATATAGAATCCCCTTTTTTTACTAAGTTTCTGCAAAAGATTTCTTGTTTTTATGGTAATATTGGCTTTTTGCGGATGAGTTCTAATAGGGGCCAGTGTACCATCAAAATCAAGTATTAAAATTTTGGTAGCATGCTTTTTGACAAGCGCCAGGATTTTGTCTAAATCATTGTACAAATCCATCTTTAATTCAGCTCTGTAATCGTTTTTAAAAGTTCAGCAGACCAGCGGTAGACATTAAAATTTTTAACGACTTCTCTCATTGCCCCCATTCTTTTTTTCTGTTCTCCAGGCTCCATATCAAGTGCAGTTTTGATAGCTTGGGCAGTTTGTTCCCCATTATAAGGATTGACAATTATCGCGTCTTTAAGTTCCCTTGAGGCACCCGTGTACTGGCTTAAAATTAATACACCCTTTTTATCATCTCTGGCTGCTACGAACTCTTTTGCGACTAAATTCATGCCATCGTGCAGTGAGGTTACTAAGCAGACATTTGTCATTTTATAAAAAGTCTGAAGTTCTTCGTGACTGTGATGTTTTTTCAGAAGGACAATTGGTTCCCAACCTCTTATTTTAAAAAGATTATTAATGCGTTTTACTTCCTTTTCTACATCTTGGGTGAATTCTCGGTATTTTAATACTTCAGTTCGGGAAGGTGCCCCTATTTGGATAAAGGTTAAATTGCCTCTATAAGAAGGATATTTAATAAAGAAAATTTCAATCGCTTTTAAGCGTTCGAGGATTCCTTTGGTATAATCTAACCTATCGACACCAAGCCCAATATATTTTGTTTTAATACCCAAATTCTTTAGGAGTTTTTCGGCTTCATGCTTGTAATCTGTGGTTTTAAAGTCGCCATAACCATTTTGGAAAGCAATACTTATGGGAAAAGGCTTAACTTGCGAAACATGATTATTTCTAGTAATTGTAAATCTTTCAAAATCAATTAAAGATTCAAGTTCTCTGCCTACAGTTTCAATAAAGTTATTACAGTGTAGCTGAGTATGGAAACCAATTAAATCGGCACCCAACATTCCATCTAATATTTCTTTTTTCCATGGGCAAATACTGAATGATTCCGGATTTGGCCATGGAATGTGCCAGAATATAGCCAATATGGCATTAGGTTTTTGATTTTTGACCATTCGAGAGACTAATGAGAGATGGAAATCCTGAATTAGAATTATAGGTTTGATGTGGTTTTTTGTTTCGGTAACAATGACATTGGCAAACTTTTGATTTACGTTTTCATACTGTTCCCAGTCTTCTTTTCTAAAAATCGGGCGGTTATGGGCGATGTGACAAAGCGGCCATAAACCTTCGTTTGAAAAACCGTCGTAATAACCCTGTCGTTCCTTTTGGCTCAGCCAGATACGACGCAAAGTATATTTTGGCTCGTCTGGCGGTACCTTTATTTTGTTGTTTTTGTCAACGACAGTCTTATCCGCATCGCCGCTGCCAAAAGCAATCCAGGTTCCGCCACATGACTGCATAATAGGTTCGATTGCAGTTACCATACCGCTTGCCGGGAAATAATATCTAATTTTGCCCCCATTTTTTGTGTGGATATAAGGTTCACGGTTAGAAACCATAAAAATCGTTTTGTCTTTTATAATTTCTTTTATAAACTCCTTCAGCCTTTGGGCAGTCCAAGGAGAGTCTAATTTTTCCAGTCTGAGTCGTGCTTCTTCACTGGCCGAAGTTCTTGCTTCTAAAAGACTTCGCCGGATGTGCGAAATTTCAGTAATAAGAGGGCGGAAAAAAAGTGAATTAGTTAGGCCTTGAGAGTCTTGCTTAAGATTCCCGGCTCTTGCGAGGCGTAGCGTTTCAACAAGATTTTTTATCGGTGTATAAATAATCCAGCGAATTAAAAGGAGGGTCGCTAAGGATAATAAAGATGCCTGAACTAATAATCTGATAAAATTATTTTTCCATATTTCATTTAACCTGTCATCTATGTAACTAGCATTCTGGATGACTACCAAAGCACCGACTACGCTTTTATTATCATGGAGAGGTGCTGCTAAAAGATAGACTTTTTTGCTGCCTAATTTTGTATAGTCGCCAGTGGCTTTATCGGCATCCAGAGCATTATCTACCGTTTCTTGTCCTGCGGAAGTTGCTTCGGGAATTGTTGAGGAAACCGCAATAATATTTCCTTTGTTATCGTAAATTCCTAAGCCCGCAAATCTTTCCCGATTGGAAAATTTATCAAACACTTTTTGTAAGGAATCTGCTGATTTATTAGTGAAATCCGGTTCAATTGTTTCTTTCAAGCTTTCGGCAAGAATTGTGGAACGATATTCAAGATCACTTTTCAATCTTTGCTGCTCACGATTAACCTGGTTTACAGTAAAGGCACTAATTATCAGTGCTATGACGGTTACGATTATAAAAAGCGCGACAATAATCTGTTTCATCGGTATGTTACATTTTACTACTCTTGGAAAAATGAAGTTAAACCTTACAAAGATTCTTCGAATTTTGCAGACTTTTTGATGGTACTTTTCAATGTTTTAACCTTCAAAAGTGCCAGTGATAACAAAAATGCGACTGACGATAGAAAAACCATAACAAGAATCAATAATTTAAAGCCATAAGCAGAGGCTATTGAAGCGCCAATAAGTGCAGCACTTGCGGAGACTATATAAACAACAGCATTCCAATTGCCCCAAGCAACTGCCAAATGATTTGGTGTATTTCTTGAAAGTAGTGCATCATATGAGGGTACTCTAACGGCTGACGCGATACCTAAAAGTACCTGCGCAAAATATAAGTGCGTAACAGTGCTTAAAAACAAATAATTTAAGTATCCGGTCAATGCAAGCAAATAACCCAAAACTACAAATTGGCGGAAATTGCGATTGTGAGCGTCCTCGAATCTCGAAATAATTAATATTCCAATACCTGCGGTGAATGAAAATAATGCAGAAGCTATTCCCACTTCTATCAAACTTCCACCTATTCTTTCCACAAAGATCGCAAAAATGGGAACAATTAGACCAGCGCCTGCTATTAGAAAACCATCAGTTAGGTAAAGAATTACTCTAGTAAAAAAATTGGCGAGCAGTTGCTCAATCAGATTGATTTTTTTATAGAAAGACATATTCATAGTATACTCGACTTTAATTTTAATTATATAAAAAAAGGTCTTTGAAATCTTCTATAATTAATTCAGAAACACATGAATTGGTATCAAAAGACAACGAAATCTGTTCTTGAACAGTTATACGTAGATTACCCAAGAGGTTTCAAGACTCTATCTCTAGTTAATTAGGCAACTATATCAAACTATATCATTAGAATTTGAGACTCTCCTTTTTATGGTGTTTCATTTGTCTCATTTAGCCTCAGATGTGAGACACGACTATAGTGATATATTGGGTTCAGACCGTACTGCTCCACTATCCTTCACTAAAGTTTCGGATAGTAAACCATTTATTAATTAAATTATGTTCTACGTGTATGTTTTGTTCAGCAAAGAAACAAACAGATCCTACGTAGGTTATACTCCATATTTAAGAAAAAGGATTAAAAAAACATTATTCCGGCCAAGTTTTGTCAACAAAATCAAATCTCAACTACAAACTTGTATACTACTGTACATTTCTTACAAGGAGTGGGGCATTAACTTTCGAAAGATATTTAAAATCAGGATCAGGAGTTGCTTTTATGAACAAGCATTTTCTGAAATCTGTAAAGAAACCTGTTACTCGAAACTCTTTGTGAAGTGTAACTTTAGAGAATGATATTAGGGGAATACTGCTACTCGTAGCTCGAAAAACTATTTCGAGCGAAGTGCTGTGCCCCCACCATAGCCTTTTGACAAAGGGCAGGTTCACAGATCCAGCGCAGGGTGGTCTACTTTAATTCCATACTTCCCAAATCCAAAGTCCAGAAGTTCCTTCATTTCACCCCTCCGGTCATCGCTCCCTAAAATCACACCCAAAAGTTTTTTGCCATCATTCTCCGCATAAGTAACCAAACACAAACCGGCTTCCCAGGTAAACCCCGGTTTTATGCCTTTTACTCCAGGGTATGTCGTTAACAAATTCGTGTCATTATAAAGATCAAAAGCCTTATGATAGCTATTTGCCTCAATAAATTTATGCTCTGCCGAGGAAACTTCGCGAAACTCGGGGTAATTTTGCCAGATAAAATGGGCAATTGTCGCCATGTCATATGCAGTCGAGTACTGCATTCTGCCATCTTCGTCAAGTCCCGAGGCATTTATAAATTGCGTATCGAAAAGACCCAGGCTGTTGGTCTTCTCATTCATCATTGCCACAAAAGCCTCCTCACTGCCGGCGATTCCCTCAGCCAGTGCAACAGCCGCATCGTTGCCGGAAACCAGCATCAAACCGTATAAAAGTTCTTCTCGCGACAGCCTTTCACCCGTGGTAAGACCCATACTATTTTCACCAACTTTAGCAGCCTTTTCCGATACCACATAAATATCAGAAGGTTTCGTATTTTCAAGTGCCAAAAGAGCGGTCATAATTTTAACCGTGGAAGCAACCGGCAATTTTTGCTGCGGGTCTTTTTGAAAAATTACCTCTTGCGTATCAAAATCAACTAGAATCGCCGATTTTGCCGAAAGTGTAAGACCGCTGGTGGAAGCAAGAGTTAATGATTCGGTTTTTGGAAACCACTTATTAACTATTGGTGATTTGCTTATTCCGAACACCTTGGGAACAGGGGATTTAAGAGAAACATCCTCACTCCTTAAAAAAAAGAAGCCGCCGAAAGTCGTCCCGATTAATAATAAGGCCGCTATGAGCCTGCCCATAAATACATTATATTCGCAAAAAAGCTCCGAAGCTACCCTCGCCCTGTACAATTATTAACAAAAGAATGTAAACTAAATAGTATAGGCTCAAATGATAATGATTATAAGTAAAGTTTCCATCAGGCTAAAAAGATTTGTAAATCGATCAAAAGCTTTAGGAAAAACACTAAAACACTTGCTTTCCACGGTACAGGCATCAATTCTTATTGGTTCACTTTTAATCTCTTTATCTATTTTGGCAAGCGGAGGAATAATGAAAGAGAAAGGTTTTAACTCTTTTACCCCCAATCCGATTACTGGCTCGCAGACTAATCCTCGGCCCTCGCAACCTACCAGCCCTGGCGAGAAAGTTAATATCGGGATCGGCTATTTACCTATAAAAGGTAACAGTAGCGCCAAAGTGACCGTAGTGGAGTTTGCCGACTTCCGTTGTCCGTTCTGCGAAAGGTTTTTTAAGGGTGCTTCCCATTCCATCATGAAAGATTATGTTGATACAGGCAAAGTAAAATATGCCTACCGCCACTATGCCTTTCTAGGAGAGCAATCTGTCTGGGCAGCCGAAGCTTCCGAGTGCGCCAACGAACAAGGTAAGTTCTGGGAGTATCATGATTGGCTATATAACAACCAGGCTCCTGAATCTAACAAGGAGTATTATTCAAAAGATAATCTTGTTAAAGATGCCTCAAATGTGGGGGTCAATACAAATCAATTTGCCTCATGTTTGAATCCGGACAAATATGCAAAACAGGTAGAAGGTGATCTTTCCGAAGGTCAACTGGCTGGAGTCAAGGGGACGCCAACTATATTCATAAACGGCACTCCCATCGTCGGATCTCAGCCTTATGCCACCTTTAAGGCATTAATAGAACAAGAGCTTAGTAAGTAAAACTGTAATATAAATCGCTTCAACTTGCTGAATCAGTAGCTTGTGGAGGTGTGAGGACAGGTGTTACTTTGGGAATTTCGGTCACATTAAAAACCTCTACCTCAGCGATATCCATAACGCTTATTACCCCCGTATCCTTATTCTGTAATCCAGTAACCAGGACTTGCTTGTTCGTATATTTTGAAAGATTAATGCTTTCGGGTATTTCCAAAGGCACCAAAGTTCCATTTCTTAAGGAAAGAAGGTAACGCGTTTGACTTGAACCTTTGGCAACTTTTAAAGTCCCGGCCTTGCTTACTTCCAAACGAGGCGCCGGACTAGGAGAACCAGTGACAGTAGGGGAGGCCGAAGCAACAGGAGCCACAGATTGAAATCTTGTAAAGGTCAATCCTGACCATTTGCCCATCCCCACCAGGGCAAAAATAAAGACAGGCAGAGCAATCAGCGGTACAGAAACCTTAAATGCAAATGTAGTAGTTTGCTTTTTTCTGATCTGGTCAAGCCAATAAAGAATTTTTTTGAAAGGATTTGAGATGGAAAAAGAAACTAAGGGCTTTTCAAATTCCGGATTGATATCGCTTCCCGGAGTGGAGGATTTAATATTTACAGAAGCTCCTTTTATTTCGTTGCCGCCCTCATCTCTAATTTCGATTTTAGGCTTAATAAGCGCCATAATTTAATGTTAACAGATTTAACCACTCACCTGTCATCCAATAATGCTTATTTAAACCCTATATTGTTCGAGCGCAGGAGGGTACCGGCTGGTACTCTCCGCAGCGAGAACTATCAGAGACTTCTCACTTTGTTCGAAGAATAGCCCTCAATCTTTTTCTTCAGGTCTTCTGTGCTTGTAAACAAAACCCCACCGAGATCAAAAATTATCGCTTTTATCATCGTATTGAGCTAATCAGAGTTCCAAGACTAATCGCGCCGAGAATTACAAAATTAGGGTGAAGCACAAATGAACTATATCAGAATTTCAGCGGAAGGTTTACGGCCACCCAAATTGCGGTCAGTTTTTTCACTTGAATTTAAATTTGATAAGTGATATAAAAACGACTATGACTCCAGACAGGCAACATGAAACCAGATACAATTGGGACTGGTTATCTGACCATGCCAGATCCGCATTAATGTTTGCCAAAGGAGCAGCAGAAGCAACCGGTTCAGACAGGGTTGAGCCACAGCACTTGTTTTTTGGCCTGGATAGAGAAACACATGGTATTGCAGCCAGCATTTTGGAAAGAAATGGTTTGACAACTAAAATAGACGGGATGAATCTAGAGGGAGCAAATTCGCTAGAAGTTAACGAGTCTGATTTGGATGATGTTACAGGAATTATAATTCAAGAGGCTTTTAAGGAATCCGCGAGATTAGGTGATAGTGTTGCCGGCACAACTGAATTGCTTTTGGGATATCTAGCTTATATTCAGGCCGAGGCGAGATATCAACTAACGCATGAAATTGATCTTTATGGCCCATTTGCTAAAATTTTACAGGCCCAATCGCTAGGCGGAAAGGCCTAAAAATTTCCGGCCCCCAGCAAAAATCGAGGACTTATAAACACTTTTCCAAAATATCCAAGCCCGTCTTTAAGTGTTTTGTTGTCTTTGGGACATGCAGTCGCGTAATTCTACACTCGATATTTATGATACAAAAGCTTGTGGTTAATTAAGTGAAGTAACTGGTCAGGGTTTTCTATGAGGTTTACCACAATCCAGGAATCGTAATTGTCATGTTGCTTTAATGTATTCGCCTCAGAAGCAAAAATATCATCATCTAGCCAAAAAAATTTTCTGGTAAAATCTATGGCTTCAGTTTTATCGATTCGAAAATTCGTCGGCTTAATGTTCTTAAGTAAAGCAACTGTTTCGGGAAGTAAAAATTGGGACAGGTAATTAACCGTATACTGACAATCTCCATGGCAGCGTGAAGTTAGCCAAAAAACAGAATAGTTTCCCAAAATATAATTAAGGAATTTATCCAGATGTAATGCGGGCACTGCACCCCTAGTTAAAATTACTCCATCGATATCAATATAAATATTTGTTGGCAAAACTCTCATATTTTAACGCGTGTATACCTTATCCTACGAATGTTAAAGCGACGCCTTTTTTGTTTGCTCTGCCTGTCCTGCCTATTCTATGAATGTAATCATCATAAGACGCCGGTAAATCATAGTTAATAACATGACTTACATCTTCAATGTCAAGCCCTCGCGAAGCAAGATCTGTAGCCAACAGTATCTGGATTTGACTCCTGCGAAACATCCCGAGCATTTTCTGTCTTTGACTTTGGCTTTTGTTCCCATGAATCACTCCCGCCTTAAATCCCCGGCTAGTAAGCTCGTTTGTAAGTTTTTGGACACCGCGCTTTGTTCTTCCAAAGATAAGTACTTTATTAAATCCATCCTGAATAAGTAAATCGTGGAGTTTATCCACTTTATTCTGGCTGCGATCAACTTTAACCACATCTTGATTTATATTTTCAATAGCATCACTCTCTTTTACAGAAATGGTGACGGGGTTTTTTATAAATGTTTCTATAATTTCTTTCACCTTTGGCCCAACCGTTGCAGAAAAGAAAAGCGACTGGCGATTTACGGGAAGAAGAGAAATAAAATACTTAATATCATCAATAAAGCCGATATCGACCATTCTGTCTACTTCATCCAATACGACATTGCCAAATTGCGACAAATTTAAGCACCTTTGTCCAATCAGATCCTTTATTCTTCCCGGGGTACCTATTACAAAACTGGGATTTTGCGAAAGGTCTCTTTTCTGTCCAAGCAAACTTGTCCCACCAATACATAAAGCACTTCTAATTGCCAGTCCTTGCGAAAATTGTGCAAGCTCGTCATAAATTTGCAGCGCCAGTTCCCGCGTCGGTGTAATAATAAGTGTTTTTTGCGACCTATCCATGAAGACTTTATTGATTAAGGGAATTAAAAATGCAGCTGTTTTGCCCGTACCGGTATTTGCAACACCAATAATATCCTCACCGGCAAGAATTGTCGGAATTGCCCTATCCTGAATCGGGGTTGGAGAAGTATACTTTTTGCTTGCGATATTTCTTTTGATTTCGGGAACAATAGCAAAATCTTCAAACTTATGTTCGGGAATATAAGGATCTTTAACAGTTACATTGCTGGTCGCATTTAGCTGCCTGCCTGCTGTGATTGCCCACATAAGATCCTGGTTGTTGGATTTCACCGCAGGGTAAAAACGCCTTTTTGAATTGGTTCTCGGTCTAAATCTTCGCCACATAAAATTAATGATTGTTGCTTAAAAAAAGTTAAAGCAAGGAATCTACTTAATTAAGAAATTGTATATGAATAGGGGAAAAAGATACTTATGTGAGATCAATATAAAACAGACTATCTTTATCTTGTCTAATCAAAAACTATTCAAAGTTAAGCAGATTTACTGCTTTAACCCATTTATTTACAATTCAGTATAGCAAAAAGCACGGCTAAAGTCAATAAACTATAAGGTACTCCCAAAGAGTCAAGTCATCTCACAAGCACTCTTCCAAAATATCCAGTCCTTTTTTGAGCGTTTTGAGGTCTATATCCAGTGCCGGGAACATGACAAGCTTAGTTGGACCAGTGTCTGCCAGAAGAAGTCCTTTTTGAAGTGCCTTCAGGATAATCCCTTTTACATATCTCTCATTTTTAATTTCCACGCCGATCGCCAAGCCTTTTGCCCGAATTGTCGCGGGATAACGGAATTTCACACTGTTTAGCCTTTTCTGTATATACCGACTTGATTTATCAGCATTGGCAAGCAGCTTCTTTTTGTTTTTAAGAAGATATTTGATGTTTGCAATTGCAGCCTGGACATTCAAAGGATGCCAGCCAAAGGTCGAATAAAAGCTAAAGCTAAACTCAAATGATTTGGCCACCTCCTCAGTCATAATTGTTGCGCCTATCGCCCCATAACCACCCGATAGCCCTTTGGCCAAACACATAATATCCGGCTCCAGACTATAATGTTCACAGGCAAACATTTTTCCGGTCCTCCCAAAACCAGTCGCTACTTCATCAGCAACAAACAGTGTGCCATATTTTTTACATGCCTTTTGGACAATTCCGTAATAAATTTTGTCTGGAATTTCTACGCCGATATTACAAACGATGGGTTCAGATATGTATGCTGCAATATCTCTTTTACTTAACAGTTGTTCTACTTTCACTGCAGCTTGTTCATTCAAAGGAGGCGTAATCTTATTGCAGTGAAAAAGCAAATTTTTGTACCAACTTCTAAAATCTGAAGAGCCAATGCTCATTGCCCCGATTGAGTGTCCGTGATAGCTTCCCTCGATGGAGATAAATTTTTGGCGCTTTGTATGGCTCATTGCGGCCTGAAGTGCGATTTCGACAGCTTCTGTACCTCCGGTTGCTCGAAAGCTTTTTACAAGACCTTTCGGAGTGACCTTGGCAAGCAGTTCTGCAAGCTGCGACCACCCCTCATAATAATAACTGGGAGCTACATAAGTCGGCCCCTTAAATTTTCTAATTTCTTTATCGATTTCGGGAATATTCCAACCAACTTCTCCCACACACCAACCCATGAAAAAATCAATATACCTTTTGCCTTTATCATCGTAAACATAAAAACCATCGGTCTTTTTTACCACCAGAGGACGCGGCGTTCCTCCCCGCCCCAAATACTTTTCATCTTTTTGCACAGTGTTCACAGGGGGATTATACCAAAAGCCGCACCAATACAATCCCTATTTTAGTCATTACATATTTCTTGGTAACTAGCGAGGAAGTTGTATAATACGTTATATGGCAAAAGTTAACTATCGATTTGCACTACCTGTATCTATTCTTAAAGAAGGAAAAACTTTTGTTGCTTATACCCCAGCTTTAGATCTATCAACTGCTGGTGACACATTTGAAGAAGCTAAACAGCGATTCGAAGAAGCAGTACAAATCTTCTTTGAAGAAATAACCTCACGTGGTACGGTTAACGAGGCATTACTCGAACTTGGTTGGCAAAAACAAAATAATGATTATGTGCCTCCAGTCGTAGTATCCCATCAAACGGAGAACTTCTCCTTCTCTTCTGTAACCTAAAGTTATGCCTCGTCTGACCCCAATTAGTTGGAAACGATTTGAGAAATTTCTTTTATACGCGGGTTGTACTTTTGAACGACAGAAAGGGGATCACAGGGCATACTGGCGATCTGATCTCAAAAGACCAGTGATACTCCCAATGTATTCTAGCCTCCCAATTTTTGTCATAAGAAATAACTTAAGAACTCTTAGGATATCTGTAGAAGAATACCTCGAAATTCTAAAGAAAGTTTAACTTAAAAATTAGGCTGCCGGGCTAGGATTCGGACCTAGATAAACGGATCCAAAGTCCGTTGTCCTACCATTAGACGACCCGGCAATTTATGGGAATATTTTACCAAATTTTGAACCTGACTGATATAACCCCAAAAATCTATACTAAGCTGAGTAAAGAAATGATGGTAACTTTATTTGCTATACTATTCGTGCCATAGGGGTAAGATAAATAAA